>Ga0207644_10000732_pt1 | contig 20833 bp, 22 predicted proteins | sample KBSS73metaG_FD_184326 | JGI IMG/M metagenome (GOLD analysis project Ga0207644, IMG submission 184326) | Switchgrass rhizosphere microbial communities from Kellogg Biological Station, Michigan, USA - KBS S7-3 metaG (SPAdes) (version 2) | ecosystem: Host-associated > Plants > Roots > Rhizosphere... | reverse complement strand
TCGACCGGCGCGGCGGCGCGACCATGGGTCATTAGTTCAAAGAGTGAGTTGCTCCATGCCCCACGCCATCTGGAAAGGCGCCATCAGCTTCGGCCTCGTCTACGTGCCGGTCGCCCTCTACCCCGCCTCCGAGGAGAGCGGCATCGATTTCGACTGGCTCGACAGGCGCACCCACGATCCGGTCGGCTACAAGCGGATCAACAAGCGCACCGGCAAGGAAATGAAGAGCGAGGACATCGTCAAGGGCATCAAGCAGGACAACGGCGAGTACGTGATCCTGAGCGAGGCCGAGATCCGCGAGGCTTATCCGAAGTCGATGCAGACGATCGCGATCGAGGCCTTCGTCAAGGCCGGCGAGATCTCGTTCACCCAGCTCGAGCGCCCCTACTTCACCGCGCCGGTCGGCAAGGGCGACAAGGTCTACGCACTGCTGCGCGAGGCCATGCGCGAGGCCGGCGTCATCGGCATCGCCAGGGTCGTGCTGCACACCAAGGAGCGGCTCGCGGCACTGGTTCCCGACGGCGAGGCGCTGATGCTCAACACCATCCGCTGGGCGAGCGAGATCCGGTCTCGCGACGCGCTCGAGTTCCCGCCCGCCGGCAAGGGCAAGCTGAAGGAAGGCGAGCTCAAGATGGCGCGCCAGCTCATCGGCGACATGACCTCGCCGTGGAAGCCGGAGGCCTACGACGACAAGTTCACCGCCGCGATCCACGCCCTGGCGGCGCAGCGGGTCAAGGCCGGCGACACCGAGAAGGTCACGCCGATCGAGACCGACGACGTGCCGTCGGCAAGCAACGTCGTCGACCTGACCGAGCTGCTGCGCCGTAGCCTGGATACGCGCAAGCCGCCCGCCACCACGAAGAAGGCTGCGACTGGCAAGGCCGCGGCAGGCAACGGCAGCGGCAAGGGCGACGCCGGCAACGCCGCGAAGTCGAAGGGCGCGGCGGCGAAGGGCCCGCCGCGCAAGAGCGCCGCGGGACGGACGGTGTCCACCGGCGCAGCGGCGAAGAAGGCCTCGCGCCAGCGCGCCGCCTGAGCCGTTGCCGCGCGGCCGTCCCGATCCCCACTAGGATCGGGCATGCGCTTCGGCCCGGTCGTCCTGCTGCTCCTTCTCTCCGTCGCCTCTACGGCACGGGCCGACGACGACGAGCCGCGGACGACGCCCTACCGGCCGAGCGTCTCGACCCCGGCCGCCTTGTCGGCGCCCGGCTGGCTCGAGATCGAGGCCGGCTGGCAGCACAACCACACCGACGACAGCCGGCGCGACAGCATCCCGCTCAGCTTCAAGGTCGCCTTCGATCCCGACTGGGGCATCCGCCTCGGCAACGAGGCCTGGGTGCGGCAACGCTCCGACGCCGGCGAGCGGAGCGGCTTCGGCGACACCAGCCTGGTGCTGAAGCGCCGCTTCGGCATCGACGACGACCAGGCCTTCGGCCTCGAAGGGAGCGTCACGGTGCCCACCGGCAAGAACGGCATCGGCTTCGGCAGCGGCAAGCCCGACTACGCGGTCAACGCGATCTACAGCGGCGACTTCGGCGCCTGGCACACCGACCTCAACCTGCTGGCGGCGCGGCTCGGCCAGCCGGACCCGGGCGCCTCGCGGACCCTGTGGCTGTTCGCGGGCTCGCTCTCGCGCCAGCTCGACGACCGCTGGGCGGTGGTCGGCGAATACGCCGACACCCGCCAGAGCGGCGCCGAAGACTCGCGCCAGTTGCTGCTCGCCGCGAGCTACAACCTGAGCAAGCGGATGACGCTCGATGCCGGCGCGGCGCGCAGCGTCCGCCGGGGCGACTCCACCTGGTCGGCCTTCACCGGCCTCACCTGGCTCGCGGCGCGACTGTTCTAAGTCCAGCGATGGGAAGGCCTCGGGCACGGGGCGGCCCCCTCCGCTCATGTCCCCCGAAGGCCGCTTGCGGCGGCCTTCTCCTCCTAATACTTCGCTGCGGGGGCCACCCCATGCCCGAGGCCTTCGCGCGATGGTCGCCAGGCGGTTCGGCGGTGGCGGATCGGGGCGGCGGGGCGCTCTGCGCGGTGCGAAGTATTAGGAGGAGAGCCGCGGCGCAGCCGCGGATCGGGGGACATGAGCGGAGCAGAGCGCCCCGCCGCCCCCATCCATCCAACCCTTCGACACCGCAATCGACGACCGAACGGATTCGCTTGGATTGGGGGGCTTTCCCCACCCCACGGTTTGCGCTAGCGTCCTTGCTCCTATTCACTCCATCGGGAGCGCGCCATGGCCGACGCCAAGATCTATGTCCAGGTCAACAAGTTCGCCGTCAAGGACATCTTCGACTCGAAGCACAAGGCGAAGGCGATCACTGCCATGCAGCAGGCGGCCGAAAGCGCGATCAAGGGCAAGCTCACGACCGACGCGCCCAAGGACAAGGCCGCGAAGGGCTGGAGTCTCGACGGCAGCCTGGTCTCGCTCGCTCCGGACAAGGCGGGCAAGAAGCTCGAGGCCAAGGTGTCGATGTCGATCTCGACCTGGCCGGGCAAGTCGATCAAGGCCATGCCGTCGGGCACCGCGGCGCTGCCGATCCCCAGTGCCGACAAGATCGACGCCGGCGACGTCGAGGCGGTGGCCGAGGGCGCCGTCGTCTCGGCGATGAAGTCGGCGACCAAGTACATGGAGTCGACCGCGCCCTGAGGGCGGGAGCGCCGCTGCCTCAGAGCCACTTCGCCTTGCGGAAGCGCCACCAGACGAAAGCGCAGGCGCCGGCGATGATCGCCAGCGCCGCGGGGTAGCCCCAGGCGAGCTTGAGCTCGGGCATGTGCTCGAAGTTCATGCCCCAGATGCCGGCGAACGCGGTCGCCACCGCGAAGATGCCGGCATAGGCGGCGAGCCGCTTGGTGATCTCGCTCTCCTCGATCGTCACCATCGAGAGATTCACCTGCATGGCGATGGCGATGGTGTCGCGCAGCGAGTCGAGCGAGGCATTCATCCGCGCCAGGTGGTCGTAGACGTCGCGGAAGTACTCGCGATTGTCGCTGCACACCTGCGGCACCCGGCCGGCGATCAGCTTGGCCACGGCTTCCTGGAGCGGCGCCACGGCGTGCTTGAAGACGCCGATCCGGCGCTTCAGCGCGTAGAGCTGCTGGATGTTGTCGCGACCCAGGCGCGGCTCGAAGATCTGCTCTTCGACGACCTCGAGGTCGGTCTCCAGGGCATCGATGATCGGGAAATAGCGGTCGACCACCGCGTCCATCAGCGCGTAGAACACGAACGCCGGCCCGTGCCTGAGCAGGTGCGGCTCGCGCTCGGCCCGGGCGCGCACGCCGAGGAAACCCTGCTGGGTGCGGTTGCGGCAGGAGAGCACGAAGTTCGTGCCGATGAAGATGTCGACCTCGCCGATCACGAGGTCGTCGGTCGGACCGATCTCCACCGTGTGCAGCACCGCGAACAACGTGTCGTCGTACTCCTCGATCTTCGGCCGCTGGTGGCCGTGGCGGGCATCCTCGATCGCCAGATCGTGCAGGCCGAACTCCTCCTGCATCTTCGACAGCTCTTCCGGCGTGGCGTCCTTGAGGGCCACCCAGACGAAGCAGCCGGGCTGGGCGAGGTAGTCGCTGATGTCGTCGGTCGCCACGTCGCCGAGCTTGGACCCGTCCTTGTAGGCCACGCAATTGATCAGCATGGTGCGACGCCTCCCGAACCGGATCCGACGATCGATTCTAGGAGGGGGCGGCACGCGAAATGCCGGACGTTTCGCGCTTCATTGCACAACATCAGGAGCAGCGAATGGCAACATATGGCACCAAGGCAGGAGAGAAGGTCGAGAAGGCGATGCACGAGCGCAAGCAGGGCACCTTGAAGAGCGGCGGCTCGGGCAAGAAGGTCACGAGCCGCAAGCAGGCGATCGCGATCGGCCTGTCGGAAGCGAGGCAAGGCGGCGCCAAGGTGCCGGCGAAGAAGACGACCGCCAGGAAGACCGCCGCGAAGAAGCACTAGGGCCTGTTAACACAACCGCAGCCCATCGGCGATCAGCGAGAAGCTGATGAAGCCGATGAACAGGGCGTCGAGCTTGTCGAAGCGCGAGAAGATGCGCCGGAAGCCTTTGAGGCGCCGGAACAGCCGCTCGACCTCGTTGCGGCGCTTGTACATCTCGCGGTCGTACTCCCAGGGCTCTACTCTGGTCCTGGGCGGCGGCACGACCGGGATGAAGCCCAGATCGAGGGCGAGCTGGATCGTCTCGTTGCCAGAGTAGGCACTGTCCATCAGCAGGTGCAGAGGGCGGCTGGGTGGTCCCAGGCTCGCCAGCAGCTCGCGGCCCATCGGTCCGTCGCCGGCCTGGCCCGGTGACAGCGCAAACGTTATGGCCGTTCGAGCATCCGCGGCAACCAGATGAACCTTGGTGGTCCAGCCGCCTCGGGACTTGCCGATGGCTTGGGGGCCGTTTTTTTTAGTGCCCCGGTGCCGTCGGGATGCACCTTGATGATGGTCGAGTCCAGCGAGACGGCTTCGATGCGGATGCGCACCACCTGCGACCGCTGCAATTGCTCGAACACCCGATCGAGCACGCCCAGCTTGGACCAGCGGTTCATGCGCGTGTAGATCGTGTGCCAGTTGCCGAAGCGCTTGGGCAGGCCGCGCCACTTGCAGCCGTGCTCGGCCACGTAGAGGATGGCATTGAGCACGTTCAGGTTGCTCATGCTGACGTTGCCTCGCTGCCTCGGCAGGCAGTGCTCGATGACGGCGAACTGTTCTGCGGTGATCTCCATTCCCGCAGTGTTGCTCAGCCTGCAGGCTGATGGCAATTAGTGTTAACAAGCCCTAGGCCCTCTCCCCCTGCGGCCGCGGCTCGGCAGCGACGAGGCGGCGCACCAGGTCGAGATCGTCGGCCTTGTCGACGTCGATCGCCGCCCGGCCGTCGCTGAGCGAGACGATCGCGAACCGCGCGCCGCCGCCGAGCTCGCCGAGGCGCGTCGCCGCCGCGGCCAGCGACAGGCGGCCGAGAACGTAGCGCGCGGCGAAGGTCCAGCCGAGACGGCGCACCATGCGCAGCGGGCGCTTGCGCTCGCGTTCGAGGGTCTGCCAGAAGGCGATCGCGCCCGCCGCCGCCGGCCGCCGCAGCAGGAACAGGTTGCAGCCGGAATAGTCGCCGTCGGCAAAGCGCAGCCAGGTGCGGCGGGTGTCGGGTGCGGCCGCCTCGACGGCGTCGCGCCGCGCCAGGGCCGCGGCAAGATCGGCCTCGGCCGGAATCGCGGCCAGGAACTCGCCCAGCCAGGCGGTCTCGAGCAAGGCGTTGTCGGCGGTCGTCACCAGCAGCGGCACGCCGAGGGTGCGCAGCGCCGCCGCCACGGTGGCGCTCGGCCCGCCGGGCTCGGTCGGCATCGCCTGCAGCGGCTTGGCGCAGCGCGGCGGCTGCAGGCCGGCGAGACCGGCCAGCAGCTCCGGACGCTCGATCGCGACGACGATGCGCTCGATCTCCGGCGCGGCGGCGAGCGCCTCGACGACGCGCTCGACCATGGTCCGGCCGCCGACCTCGATCAGCGCCTTGTGGCTGACGCCGGCGTAGTCGGCGAGCGGGTCGCCGCTGGCCCGCGTGCCGGCCAGCACCAGCGCGGTCAGGCGGGTCATGGGTGCACCCCAAGGCCTTCGGCCGGTCCCGCCGAGCGGGAATGAGCCCGTTCGGGCGGGCGTGCGGGGCTCACGCCGCCAGCGACTTCTCGTAGACGCGATAGGTCTTGTAGGCGACGCCGCCGAGCTCCTCGATCATGTGCCGCATCGGCCGATTGTTCTCGAGGATCCACGACATCTCGACCTGCTTCACGCCCTTGTCGCGCAGCGCCTTGCGCAGCGCGTCGATGATGAGCAGCGGCGCGAGCCCGCCGACCAGGCCGCCGTCGAAACTGCGCCGGATGCCCATCAGCGGCACCCGCGCCGTGCGCGTGCCGCGCTTCATCCGCCAGAGGAGCTTGATCCAGTTGAAGGGCATGAGACGGCCCTTGAAGTCGACGATCAGCTCGTTCAGGTTGGGCAGGGCGATGCCGAAGCCGATGGCCCGGCCGTCGAGCTCGACGATGGCGACGCAGGGCGGGTCGATCAGCGGCTTCAGGCTCTTGGCCATGTGCGCGATCTCCGCCTCGGTGAAGGGAATGAAGCCCCAGTTCTGCGACCAGGCGTCGTTGAAGATCTCCGTGACCGTGTCGAACTCTTCCTTGTAGCGCTTGATGTCGAGGTTGCGCACCTTCATCGACCCCGGCAGGCGCCGCTCGATGAAGCGCTGCACCGTCGGCGGCAGGTCGCTCTCGGTATCGCGGATGTAGGCGATGACGTCCTTGGCCTTGGCGTAGCCGAGGGCCTCGATGCGCGGGCCGGTGTGGCGCGGGTCGTGTCCCATCAGCAGCATCGGCGGGGTGTCGAAGCCGTCGACGAGCAGCCCCGTCTCCTCGTTGATCGAGAGGTTGAAGGGCCCCAGCACCCGCTTCTTGCCGCGCTCGCGCAGCCAGCCCTCGGCGCTGGCGAACAGCGCCTCGAACACGTCGGCGCGGTCTTCGGCGAGGATCATGCCGAAGTGGCCGACCTCCGGGTCCTTGACCAGCCGGTCGATCTGGGCGCTGATCCGGCCGACGTCCTGGCCGTCGCGCCGGGCCAGCCAGAACTTCGCCTCGGCGTGCTGGAAGAACGGGTTCTTCTTGGGCGACAGCGCCTCCTGGCGCTCGAGCAGCAGCGGCGGCACGAAATTCGGATCGCCGGCCTGCAGGCGGGCCGGCAGACCGATGAAGCGGTCCATCTCGGCGGGCGTGTTTACCGCAATGATCTCGATGCCGCTCATCAGGCCTCCGGGCGTGCGCTACGTGAAATGAATCCGAGCCAGATCGTACGGGCGGCATGCCAGGCGAACGTCAGGCCCTGCCAGGCGGTGACGATCCAGAACCCGGCTGGGCCCTGGCCGAGCAGCAGCGCGAACGCCATGATCGTCATCGTGATGTTGCGGCGCGCGATCCAGCTGCGCACCCGGCCGTCGAGCCGGGTCGCGGCGTGCAGGGCGAAGCCGAGGCGGCGCTTGGCGACGGCAAGCACGATCCGGTCGGCGAAGTAGAAGAAGATCAGCCAGAGCGCGGCCTGGTAGAGCGGATCGGCCGGGGCGCGGGCGCCGAGGCCCCAGGCCCAGGCGAAGTACCAGAACGGCGGATGCACCTGGTCGATGCCGTGATCGAGGACGTTGCCGATCTTCGAATCGGTGAGCGTGAGGCGCGCCACCTTGCCGTCGACGCTGTCGAGCACGCTCATCGCGTAGGCGCAGAGGAAGCCGGCGATCCAGTCGCCGCGCGCGAACAGCGGCACCGCGGCGATCGTGAAGGCGATCGAGACCAGGGTGACGACGTTCGGGTGAATGCGCAGGCGCGTGCACAGCAGCACCAGCGGCCAGACGATCGGCGGATAGACCCAGCGCGTCAGCAGGTCGGTCGAGCCCTTGTAGTTCTCCCAGAACATCTGCCGCTCGAGGCGCTTTCGGGTCGCGGCGTCGGCGACCACGTGCAGCCAGTACGGCAGCGACCGGCGCAGCTTGTCGACGTAGGCCGGAAACGCTTCCTCGTCGACCGGCGCGATCCGGCCGGCGGCGACGAGCGCGGCGGCGACGGCACGAAGGTCGAGCGCATCGGCCGGGATCGCGTCGGCCTGTGCCGGCTCGAGGCGCAGCGCCACCGCACGCCCGGCACCCTCGCCGCGCGCTGCCAGCGCCGGGCGGGCGCTGCGCAGGAGAAACGCGATCAGGCGCGGATCGATCACGTTCGCGCCGTCGATGGCGACGAGCTCGCGGCCCGCGGCCAGCGCCCGGCGCAGCCGCGTGCCGAGCGGCGCCGCCTCGGCGTCGACTTCGGCCCCCGGCCAGCCGGCCGGGCTCGCGCCCGGACCGGACAGCACCACCTGCGCCCCTTCGCTCGCCTTGGCGGCGCTGCGGCGCAGGCGTTCGAGCGGCGGCAGGCCGAACAGCGCCTCGGCATGCGCGACGGCGGAAGTATCGATCCAGAGCTTCATATCCGTTCGTGAAGGCGCAGGCGCAGCAGGCCGATCGCGCCGAACAGCAGCGGCGCCGCGAGCGCGGTGGTGAGGGGCGCCAGCCGGCCGCTGGTGCCGAGCGCCGAGACCATGCCGTCGACGAGAAGGAAGGCGAGGCCGAAGCCGAGGCCGTACAGCATCTCGCGGCTGCCGGCCCGCCCGCGCGGCTGGGAAGCGGCGGTCGGCAGGGCGAGCAGCAGCATGACGAGCACGGCCAGCGGCGCGGTGAACGATCGGTACAAGACGGTCCGGTAATAGCTGAGAGGTTGGGTGCCGACGCGAGCACCGGCGATCACGTCGGCCAGCATCATGCTCGACAGCCGCGGCCGGGCGACGTCGAGACGCAACACATCGTCGGGCCGGAGATTGGTTTCCCAGGTTCGCGTGGGCACGCGCACCCGCTGCAGCCGGCCGTCGGGGAAGCGGAGCTCGCTGGCGCCGTCGAGCCGCCAGACCTGCCCGTCCCATTGCGCATCGTCCGCCGCCAGGCGCGACTCGATCAGGCCGGTGGCGTTGCGCCCGTAGAGGCGCAGCCCCCGCAGGTGCGTGCCGTCGGGACTGATGCTGTCGATCGAGACCGGGCCGCGATCGGTGTTGGCCCAGAGCCGGGTCTCCGCCTCGCCCGAAGGCGCGGTTGCGCTCCACCACTCCTTGAGCGCGTTCTCGGCCTGCGGCAGCACCTGCTCGGCGAGCGCGAACTGCACCGCGGCCAGTGCCAGCGCGACCGGCAGGAGGTAGCCGAAGATCCTGAGCAGGCTGATCCCGGCGCAGCGCACCGTCGTGATCTCGAGGTTGCGCGCCATCGAGTGCATCGCCGTCATCGTCCCCAGGAGCGCGGCCATCGGCAGCATCAGCACCACTTCGCCAGGCATGCGCAGCGCGGCGTAGTAGAGCAGGCCGCGCAGGCCCTGCTCGCGCTTGAGCACCTCGGTCGTCATGTCGAGCAGCTCGAGCATCTGCAGCAGCGCCGTCAGCACCGCCAGCAGCGCCAGGATCTGGACGGCGACGCGACGGCGGAAGTAGCGCGGCAGCATGCCGCTCATGGAGCTGCCTTGGCGCGCCGCCGCGGCCGCAGGCCTTCGAACAGGTGTTCCACCGCGACCACCGCGCGCAGCACCGGGTTGTCGCCGGGCCAGGCCAGGCTGCCGCGGAAGATCCACAGGCCGAGCGCGGCGAACAGGACGTACGGCGTCCAGACGGCCAGCGCCGCCGGCGCCCGGCCGTTGGCGGCGAGGCTCTCGCCGAACTGCAGCGCATGGTGCACCACGATCAGCGCCACGGTCGCGAACACCACGCCGGGCGCGCGCTGGCCCCGCTTGGACGCCATGCCCAGCGGCAAGGCCAGCAGCGGCAGCAGCGGCAGGAGCATCACCCGCGCCAGCCGGCCGTGGAACTCGGCCGCCGCCCTGTTGTCGCCGCCGCGGCGGATGTCGCTCCAGAGCTCGGGCTGGGTGCGCTCGCGCGCCGACTCGCCGCGCTCGCGGAACGGCTGGCGCGCCGGCAGCAGGTTGCGGTCGATGCGGCTCTCATCGAAGTGCTCGATCGACACCGCATGGTCCGCGCCCTCCACCAGCCGCGTGCCGTGCTCGAGGCGCAGGCTGATGCCGTGGCCGCCGGGTCCGGGAACGAACTGGCCGTCGACCGCGGTCGTGATCTCGATGTCGCCGCCGGGGGTGCGCCGCTCGACGAACACGCCGCGCAGATGGCGGCCGTCGGGATCGACCTCGCGGGCGCTGAAGGTCGCGCCCTTGCCCGCGTCGATGAACCGGTTCTCCTCGACCTTCGCGTTCCAGCCGGTCTGCATCGCGTCGTAGACGGCCTGGCGGTAGCCGTAGCGCGTGACCGGCTGCACCTGGCCGAAGAGATAGGCGCTGAACGGGAGCAGCAGCACCGCGAGCGCGAAGTACGGCGTGGCGATGCGGGCGATCGAGCGGCCGGTGGTGAGCATGATGTCGAGCTCGCAGTCGTCGGACATGCGCGCGGCGGCGACGAAGATCGCGGCGGTGAACGCCATCGGCAAGGCGAGGCCGAAGTAGTGCGGCACCAGGTTGGCGACCATCCACACGACGCTCGACAAGGGCGCGCCCGCCGAGGCGGCGAGGTCGAGCAGGCGCAGCAGCCGCTCGAGCAGCTGCGCCATCAGGAGCGTCACCAGCACCAGCGCCAGCGGACCGATGAAGAGGCGCAGCGCGTAGCGGTCGAGCCGATCGAAGGCGAACAGAGGCGATTCCCGGGAGTTGTGCGGGCGCGGTCGGGAACGGCGCGGATCAGGTGGCCGGGGCCGCCTGCCAGGCTTCGCGCAGCCGTGCCACCAGGCTGTCGATCGCCGCCGTGTCGAGCGCGACTGCCGGCTCGAGGGCCGGCGGGCCGGGCCAGCCGGCATCAGCGAAGGCGAGCGCGCCGAAGCTGCGGCTGCCGTTGTAGCGCGGGATGACGTGGAAGTGCACCTCGGGGTCGACCATCATCAGCATCAGGTAGTTGATCCGCTCGTAGGCGACGAAGCCGCGCAGCACCGCCTCGACCTTGCCGATGACCCCGCGCAGCTCGGCGAAGCCCTGGGCGCTGACCCCGGCGAACGCCTGCACCGGCTCGCGGCAGACCAGCACCAGCGAGCCGAAGGTCGGCTGCTTGGGGCGCAGCAGCACGGTCCAGCAATCGGTCTGCGCGATCCGCGTGACGGGATCGCCGAACTTCGCTTCGGTGGCGTTGGCCATGGTCGGTCTTCTCCTCGGCCCCGATTTTGGGGCCGAGCCGCTCAGCCCTCGGCGCCGGCCTCCGGCCGGGGCGCCGCGGCCCGCGGCAGGCAGAGGGTGTAGCGGGCGCCGGCAACGAACGCCTGCTGCTCCGGCGACCAGCGCCGGACATCGACCTCGAGGCGCCGCTCGACCGCGTCGATCAGCGAGAGGCGATGCCAGCGCGCGCCCTGGTCCCAGGCGCTCGGCAGGGCCGAGGACGACGGCACGCACAGGCACGGGATCGGCTCGCGCGGGCCCGGCAGGGCGTCGAGGCGGGCGTCGCGCGCATGGCCGTGCAGCACCAGCTCGGCACCGGCGCGGCGCAGCACCGCGGCCAGTGCCGGCCGGTCGGCGAGCGCCTTGCGCCAGCCGATCGCGCCTTCGGCCGGCGGATGATGCAGGGCGACGATGCGCAGCCGGCCGGCTGCGGCCTCGGCCACGAGCACCTGCTCGAGCCGCTCGAGCTGGGCCGTGCCGAGCCGGCCGCGAGCGAGCAGCGGCGCGGTCGGCAAGGACGAGTCGAGGCCGATCAGCGCCAGGGTGCCGACGCGGTGCACGAACGGCCAGCCCTGGTCGCTGCGCGTCCAGTCGGCCCAATGGGCGAGGCCCTCCGCGGCCGCGACCGGCACCAGCGCGTCGTGGTTGCCCGGCACCAGGCTGAGGGCACCGCCGGGCGCGAGCGCACGGAGCCATTCGGCCGCCTGGCGAAACTCGGCCGGGAGCGAGAAGTTGGTGATGTCGCCGGTGACGACGACGTGGTCGACTCGCGCCGCACGCACGTCCGCGGCCAGGGCTTCGAGGATCTCGGGGCGATGCAGGTGGCGACGGCGGCGCCACGACAGGGCGCTGAGCTGGCGCTTGGAAAGCCGCTGGCGCAGCGTGAGCCGCGGCTCGAACGGAAGGTGCAGGTCGGAGACGTGGGCCAGCGTGAATCGGTTCATCGACAATGCCTGCTGCCTCCTGGATTCCGTTTCGCGACCATGCCCGAGCTTACTTCGCCACTCCGCCTCCTTCGCCTCCGGTGAGCGCCCATCCCGGCCCCGCCCGGCAGGCGTCGGGCATCGTCGTCGGCGAATCGCTCCTGCGCATCTGGGGCCTGCCGTCGGCACTGCGCCTCGAGCGCCAGCTCGCGCTCGCCGGGGCGCTGAAGGATGAAGCCCAGGCGACCCGCCGCGTCCTACTGCGTGCCGACTGGGTCTACGACGATGCCCTGGTCCGCGGCCTGGTCGCCGCCGAGAGCGACCTCGCCCTGCGCGCGGTCGACGGCATCGCCGTCGCGCTCAATGTCGCCGCCGCCGATGCCGCGGACGCCGCGGCCCTGCTCGCCGCCGGCCGCGCGCCGGCCTCGGCCCGGGAGGTGAGCGCGACGACCCTGGCCGACGGCTTCAACAACGCCCTGCGCAAGCGCGAGCCGCCTTACCTACTTCCGCTCGGCGACGCCACCTTGCCGGCGATCGAGCAGCGCGTCTTCGGCAGCTCGTACAAGGGCGTCACCGACCTGGTGACGCTCTACGTCTGGCCGCGCCCGGCCCGCTGGGCGACGCGCCTGTGCGCCCGCGCCGGCATCACGCCGAACCAGGTCACGACCTTCAGCCTGGTGCTGGTGCTTGCCGCGATGGCGCTGTTCTGGACCGGGCACCACGCGCTCGGGCTGCTGGCCGCCTGGGGGATGACCTTCCTCGACACCGTCGACGGCAAGCTGGCGCGCGTGACCTTGCGCTCCTCGCCCTTCGGCAACCTCTACGACCATTCGATCGACCTGATCCACCCGCCGTTCTGGTGGTGGGCCTGGATCGTCGGCCTGCCGGCGGCGGGCTTCGCGCTCGCCCATGCCTGGCTGGTGCTCGCCGTCATCGTCGCCGGCTACATCCTGCAGCGCGTCGAGGAAGGCGTCTTCATCGCCTGCTTCGGGATCGAGATGCACATCTGGCAGCGCTTCGACAGCCGCTTCCGCCTGATCACCGCGCGGCGCAATCCGAACCTGCTCCTGCTCAGCGCCTCGGTGCTGCTCGGCCGGCCGGACCTGGGCATCGTCGCGGTCGCGATCTGGACCGCCGCCTCGCTCCTGATCCACGCGCTGCGCCTGGTGCAGGCGGCACTCGCGCGTCGCCACGGCAGGCTGCAGTCATGGCTCGCGGTACCGACATGAGCCCGCCAGAGCTCGCGTCGCTGCTCGGCGCCGAGCTCGAGCGCAAGGTGCCGGCAGCGGTGACGGCGCTGGCCGCCGAGCTGGCAGCGCGCGCCGGCGAGGCCACCGCGGCGGTGCTGTTCTACGGCTCGGCGTTGCGCGATGCGGCGCTCGACGGGGTGCTCGATTTCTATGTCCTGACCGATCGTCCGATCGTCTGGCCGGGCTCGCGCTGGACGTCGCTGGCCGGCCGGGTGCTACCGCCCAACGTCGGCTACCTCGAGACGGTCATCGGCGGAACGACGCTGCGCACCAAGTACGCGGTCATGACCTTGGCCCAGTTCCGCCGGGCGATGTCGGCCGAGAGCATGGACACCACGCTCTGGGCGCGCTTCTCCCAGCCGGTGGCCTGCGTCCGCACCCGCGGCGATGCCGAAGCGCAGGAAGTGCGCGCGGCCATCGCCGAGGCCGTGATCACCGCCGCGCGCTGGGCGGCGATGCTCGGCCCGGAGCGCGGCGAGCCGACCGACTTCTGGCGTGCTCTCTACCAGCGCACCTACGCCGCCGAGCTTCGGGTCGAGCGCGGCGCCCGCGCCGACGACCTGGTGGCGCGCGACGCCGCGCGCTATGCGGCGCTCCTGCCGGCGGCCTGGCGCGCCGGCGGCCTCGCCTTCGCCGTCGCCGAGGACGGGCGGCTGGCGCCGGCCTTGAGCGCGAAGGAGCGCGCCGCCGCCGAGCGCCGCTGGCGGCGGCGCCGCCGTCTCGGCCGGCCGATGAACCTGCTGCGCCTGCTGAAGGCGGCATCGACCTTCGACAACGCCGCCGACTACGTGGCCTGGAAGGTCGAGCGGCACAGCGGCTACAGGATCGAGCCGAGCGAATTCCAGCGCCGCCACCCCTTGCTCGCGGCGCCGGCGCTCTACCTCAAGCTGCGCGCGCGCGGCGTGCTGCGCTAGTCGACGCGACGCCGTCTTACGCCGGCAGCCAGCCAGCCTGTCGATACCAGGCCACGGCGTCGGCGAAGCCTCGCTCGAGATCGAATCGCGCGGCCCAGCCCGGCGCGGTCGCACGTTCCGCCGCTGCGACGCCCCAGTCCGGATGGCGCAGCTCGCGCAGCTTCTGCGAGCTGATCATGCTGCTCGAGCCGAAGACCTTCGCCAGGTCGCCGACCAGCGCGACGCCGCCGAGCAGGGCCCGCGGCGCGCGCACGAAACGCGGCGCCGTGTTGCCCACAGCCCGCGCCGCCGCGCCGAGCAGCTCTTCCCAGGTGTAGCCCTGCGGGCGGTCGTCGGCGGCCGAGCGCACCTCAGCGCCGGTCCCGGGCTCGCGCGCCATCGCGACGATCAGGCGCACCAGATCGGCGACGTGGATCATCGCCGCGCGCGCCTCGGCACTGCCGAGCAGGGGCACCAGCCTGCGCCCGGCAAGCTGGAAGAACACCAGGGTCTCGCGATCGCCCGGGCCGTAGACCACCGAGGGGCGCAGCACGCTCGCGCGCGCGCCCAGCAGCTCGAGCACGGCACCCTCGCCCGCCCGCTTGCTCGCGGCGTAGTCCGAGAGCTGCGGCTCGCGCGCCGCCAGGCTCGACACCAGCACGAAGCGCGCGCCCGGCGCGACGCGCTCCACCGCGCGCGCCATCGCCGCGGCGCCGTCGCGATTGACGGCGAAGAAGTCGCGCCGCCGCGCTGCCTTGATCAGCCCGGCGAGGTGGATCACGACGTCGGCGCCCGCCACCAGGCGCTCGAGGGCCGCTTCGTCGTCGAGCGCGCCGGCCACGACCTCGGGCGCCGGCAGCCCGCGCCAGGCAGGCACGTCGGGCTCGCGGCGCAGCAGCAGCCGCAGGCGAAAGCCCGCATCGTGCAGGGCGACGACGAGATGCCGGCCGATGAAGCCGGTGGCGCCGGTCACGGCGACGAGCGGCGAAGCCGCACTCGATTCGGCATCCTGCCGCGAAAGAGGCATTGACGTAGGCAGGAGGCGGTCCATGGCGCCGGAGGGGAGCGGCCCGCCTAGGATAATCGGGCCCATGTCACTGAACCCTCCCGAGCGCCGCTTCGCGGTGGTTACCACCTGCCACGCGGCCGGCTACGACACCTACGGCCGCACGATGGTCGAGACCTTCCTCGCGCACTGGCCCGCCGAGGTCCCGCTGCTGCTGTACCACGAGGGCTTCGAGCCGCCGGCGGTGCCGGGGCGCATCGAGGCGCACGACCTGTTGGCGACCTGCCCCGGGCTGGTCGACTTCAAGCGACGTCACGCCGGCAACCCCCGCGCCAACGGCCAGCGGCCGCGCTGGCGGCGGGTGCGCCTCGGCCGCATGGCCATGACGCTGCCGCTGCCGCGCCGCCAGCCCAGCTACCGCTGGGACGCGGTCCGCTTCGCGCACAAGAGCTATGCCCTCTTCGACGCTGCGCGCCGGACCGACGCCGACGTGCTGATCTGGATCGACGCCGACACGCGCTTCTTCGCCGATGTCGGCCTGGCCGAGCTGGCGGTGCTCGCGCCCACGGAGAGCGCGGCTTCCTGCCTGCGCCGGCCGGACTTCACCGAAACCGGCTTCGTCGCCTACAACCTTCGCCATCCGGAGACGCGGCAGCTGCTCGCCGAGTTCGAGGCGATGTACACCGACGACCTGCTGTTCGCCGAGCGCGAATACACCGACTCGTGGCTGTTCGACGTCGTCCGCGAACGCGCGGAGGCGCGTGGTGCGCACGTCTACGACATCGCCGAAGGCGGCGGCTGGCAGGCCTCGCACGTGCTCATCAACTCGCGCCTCGGCGCCTTCATGGACCACATGAAGGGCGGCCGCAAAGACGAGGGCGCGAGCCGTGCCGACGACCTGATCGTCGCGCGCAACGAGGCCTACTGGAACAAGCGGGCGTGAGAAGAGGGCCATGCGCAGCACGGTCTTCATCCACACCAATCCGAAGCAGGCGGTAGGCGCCCTGGTGGCCCGGCATGCGCTGATCCGCAACAGCGCCGCCCCCGAGCGCTTCGACGTCCGCATCATCGACACCAGCGACTTTCCGGCGTTCGCGCGCTACGAGGGCCGCAGCTACCTGCGCGAGGGAAAGCTCGCGGTCTGGCGCAACGACGACCTGCAGTCGTTCACGCCGCTGCGCTTCGCCGTGCCCGAGCTGATGGGCTACGCCGGCCGCGCGGTCCTCACCGACCCCGACATCTTCGCCCTCGCCGACATCAACCACCTGCTCGAGCGCGACATGGGCAGTGCCGCGGTGCTGGCGCGGCAGATGCCGGCCGATTCGCGCCGGCCGCTGCACTACGCCTCGAGCGTGATGCTGCTCGATTGCGCCCGCCTCGGCCACTGGCACTGGGAGGAGGACTTCGACCAGACCTTCCGCGGCGAGCGCGACTACCGCGACTGGATGTGGCTGCTGCTCGAGCCGGCCGGAAGCGTCGCTCCGCTCGAGCCGGAGTGGAACGACTTCGACCGGCTCACGCCCCAGACGCGTCTGCTGCACAACACCCACCGGCGGACGCAGCCCTGGAAGACCGGCCTGCCCTCGGACTTCACGCCGCGCGGCACGACCCTGAGCTCGCGCGCCGGCATCTGGCTCAGGCGCCTGCGCGGCAAGGGCGCAGGCCGCTACCGGCGCCATCCCGACCCGGCCCAGGAGCGGCTCTTCTTCAGGCTGCTCGGCGAGTGCCTGGACAACGGCTCGGTATCGACTTCCCTGCTCGAGACCGAGATCGCGCGCGGCCACATCCGCACCGACGCGCACGACTGCATCGCCCAGGCACAGCGCGCGGCGGCCTGAGGCGGTTGCCCTCGCCTCTGCCCTCTCTCGCCAGCGGGAGAGGAAGTCGATGGTCAGGGCCGGTCGATCACCGCGTTGATCCGCGCCACCGTGCGCGCCCGCTCGCCTTCGGCCAGCGCCAGCGGTCGGCCGGCGCCGTCGAAGAGGCCGGCTTCGGCGAGCGCCCGCTGCAGCCGGCCGAGGTCGCGCACCGACGAGACCAGGCCGAGGCCGACCAGATGGTCGAGGGCGCGTCGCGCCACCGACTGCGGCGAGCGTTCTGCCGCCTCGCGCCAGGCGGCGCCGACGCGCCAGCGCCAGTCGGCTTGCGCCGGCAGGGCGAAGGGCGTCACCGGCCGGCCGCTGAGCAGCGCCTCGGCAAGCATCGAGGCGCTGTCGGCGGTGACGATGAAGCGATCGGCGAGGCCGAGCAGCGCCGCGTAGCAGTTCTCGTCGCGGCCCCAGCGCACGATCTGCACCGACCCCTCGAGCCCGCGCTCCAGCGCCGCCAGCGCGGCGGCCGGAGTGCGCGGACTGTCGAGCACCCAGGCGCTGCCGCCGACCTTGCGCAGCTCGGCGTTGACGGTGGCCGCGAGCCCGGCCGCCGTCGGCTCGCCGAGCACGAACGGCCGGCTGTTGCCGCCGACCAGCACCGCCGTCCACGGCCGCGGCAGCGCCGCCGCGCGGGCCGCGAACGCGGCCGGCAGCGGCACCGGTGCCGCCGGCGGCACGAACGGCAGCAGGTTGGTGAGGACGTTGTCGCGCTCGGGCAAGGCGTACTGCGGCGTCGTCACGACCAGGTCGAACCAGGCGAGCGGCGCCCAGGGCCGGTTGACGTGGACGAGCCGCGTCCGCCCGCCCGAGGCGCGACGGATCCACAGCGCCGCCGGCACGCTCTTTCGCCCCGCCGCGAGCACCGCCCGCGGCCAGGGCGGCGCCAGCGGCGGATCGCTGCGCCAGGTGAGGCGGTGCGCGAACCAGCGCGCCGGCGCGAGGCGCGCGCCCGGGCCGAAGCGCAGCTGGACGGAGCGATAGGGACGGCCGAGCGCATCGGCGATCGCCAGCAGCTGGCGATTGTCGCCATGCCGGTTGCCGAGCAGCACCCAGAGCGGCTCGGCGCTCACCGCGGCCGGGCGCCGTCAGCCATGCACCGGCAGCCCGGCGACGTCCTCGAGCCGCGGGTCGAGGCCGATCTTGCCGCCGGCGAGCCGGTAGATGCGGTCGGCCGCCTCGATCAGCAGATCCTGGTGCGAGACGGCGAGGATGGTGAGGCTGCCCTTCAGGTGCTTCACGGTCTCGATCACCGCCACCTGCGCCTCGACGTCCAGATTGCTTGTCGCCTCGTCGAGGATCAGCAGGCGCGGCTTGTGCACCAGGGCGCGGGCGATCGCCAGCCGCTGCCGCTGCCCGCCCGAGAGGCGCGAGCCGCCCTCGCCGAGCCGGGTGTGCAGCCCCTCGGGCATCGCCTCGACGAAGGCGAGCGCATCGGCGGCGCGCAGCGCCTCGCGGATCTCGGCCTCGCCGAGATCCTCTTCGCCGAGCGCCAGGTTGTAGATCACCGAGTCGTCGACCATCACCGACTCCTGCGGCACGTAGCCGATCAGCCGGCGCCACTGGCGAATGTCGATCTCGCCGAGCGGCACGCCGTCGACCAGGATCCGGCCGCTCTCCGGCTGCTGCAGCCCGACCACCAGGTCGAGCAGCGTCGTCTTGCCGGCGCCCGAGGGGCCGACGAGCACCGTCAGGCCTTGTGCCGGGATGGTGAACGAGGCGTGGTCCAGCAGGCGCCGGCTGTCGCCGTGGCTGAAGACGACGTCGTCGAAGCGGATGCCTTCGGCCAGGTGCGGCGCCGCCTGGCCGCCGCGCGGCTCGACCTGGGCCGTGGCCGCAGCGATCGCGTCGATCAGCGACCAGTAGGCGCTCTCGCGCACCACCAGCTGCTGGTAGGCGCGCTGCACCTTCGACAGGTAGTTCACCACCCGGGCCAGCAGGAACACCATCACCAGCACGGCGGCGAGCTGCATCTGCAGCGCGAACAGGCTGAGGAAGAAGCCGACGCCGACCATGATCGCCAGCAAGGGCTCCTGCAGCGCCGTCAGCGCCTCCTTGCTGATCACCTGGCGACGGATCGCCCGCTTGAGCTGGCGGGTCTGGTCGGAGATGAGCGCATCGATATGGTCTTCGCGCGCCATCGCCTTCAGCGGCTTGGCGGCCGAGAGCGCGGCGCCGATGGCCGAGACCAGGGAGCGCAGGAGCGTGGTCTGGTGCTGGCCGGCACGGCGCGAGATGCGGATCAGCCTTTGCAGCAGGATCAGGAGCAGCGCCCCCGCCATCAGCGCCGCCACGCCCGCGTGCCAGGAGATCGACAGGGCGATGCCGAGATAGATCAGCGCGTTGAGCAGCATCGCCGCCATCTCGGCGCCATGCTGGAACGCCTCGGACGCGCGCTGCGCCTCGGTGGCGACGGCGTTCGAGAGTCGGCCGATCGACTGCTGCAGGTAGTGGCGCCAGCGCGCCGCCATGACCGCCCGGACCAGCGCCAGGCGCAGGTCGGTGGCGATGTGGGCGACGGTGTAGCCGACCTGCCGATTGGCGAGCAGCGCCAAAACCGCCTTCAAGCCGATCAGCACGATCGCCAGGGACAGCAGCACCGGCGCCGTCGGCGGCAGGCCGATGAACTCGGCCGCGCGGGTGGCCACCTGCTCCGGCAGCGACGGCTGATGATCCGGCTTGCGCGTCGCCAGGCTGAGCATCGACAGCAGCATCGACATGCCGAGGCCGTCCATCAGCCCGGCGACGAGCACGGCGAAGATCGCCGCCGCGCTCCGGCCGGGATAGGCGCGGACGTAGGCGGCGAGCATCGGCAGCGCGCCTCGGCGTTGCACCGAGGGGAGGATGCGGGTCGAATCCGGGCTCATGGGCAGCTGAGGAAGCGCAGGCGCGGGCCCGGCGTGATGACGACCGGCCGCGCCGGGTCGGTATCGAAGCGCTCGCCGTCGAGCACGTAGCCGGCGAGGCCGGTGATCTGCACCCGCTCGCAGTTGCCGCTGAGGTAGCCGTTGTCGAGATTCATGGCCTTCGAGTATCGGCCCGTGAGCAGGCGCGGCAAAGCCGGCCAGAAGCGCCGGGCCGCGGCGGTCACCGCGGTCAGGCGCAGCTCGCCCTGGCCGCGCGGCGCGTACGGATCGAACAGGCCGCTGCGATGCAGCAGCGTCGTCGCCAGGAGGACGCGGATCTCGCCCTGCAGGCTGCCCAGGCCGCCGGCGTCGATCGCGAGCGTCGGCACCGGAATGTTCGCCCGGCCGACCAGGGCGAGCGCGGCGAGCTTGGTCACCACCCAGGGCGAGCTCAGGTGGCCGCGGCGCAGGGGGCCGCTGCCGCCGTAGCGATGGTCCTGGGCGCGGCGGACGATGCTGTCGACCGCGGCGCCGCCAAAAAAGAAGCCGAAGCGCGGCGGCGCCGGCGCCTGGGCGATGCAGAGCGGCATCCGCTCGACGAGGTGTGAGTCCCAGCGACCGTCGCGCGACCATGCCAGCGCCTTCGCCAGGGTTGCCAGGGGATCGGCGCGCGGCACCAGGTCGGCGGCGGTGAGGTTGGTGCGACCGCCGGGCAGGATCAGCAGTTCGGGGAGCCAGTGCCCGGGCGGAAGCCGGGCCAGCTTTTCAATGACTTCGCGCACCGTGCCGTCGCCGGCGAGCACGGCGACGTGGCGCCGGCGCCGTGCCAGGACCGAATCGAGGGCGGCCGCCACGTCCATGCCGGCTTCGACGCGGACGACCTCGGCGCCTCTTTCCGCAGCGAGCGCGCTCGCCCGGTCGGCGAGGCCGCGGGCGGCGCGAAAGCTGCGCGGATTGACCAGCAGGCAAGGTGGCGCCGGGGCGGCATCGTCGCCCGCCGGAGCCGTGGCCGGCGCGAACCCGGCGAGGGTCAAGGCCAGGCGGAGCCCGGCGACCACCTGCGCATGGCGGACTGCGTGCGCGACGTCGTCCGCGCCGATCGCCACAGCTCGCCGACGGCGGCGGCGAAGCTGGCGCGGTTGAAGGCGCGATAGGGAGAGTCGGGCGGCAGGGGCTGCATGAGACGTCGGTGCGCCGTGCCCATGCGGTGATAGGGCAGCGCCGGAAAGAGGTGATGCAGCGCATGGTAGCGAAGACCGACGGGGAAGAGCAGCACGGTGAGCCACGTCTGGCCGACGAGGTTGATCGAT
>Ga0207644_10000729_pt1 | contig 20845 bp, 19 predicted proteins | sample KBSS73metaG_FD_184326 | JGI IMG/M metagenome (GOLD analysis project Ga0207644, IMG submission 184326) | Switchgrass rhizosphere microbial communities from Kellogg Biological Station, Michigan, USA - KBS S7-3 metaG (SPAdes) (version 2) | ecosystem: Host-associated > Plants > Roots > Rhizosphere... | reverse complement strand
TAGCTGTAGCTGTCGCGCTCCGGCAGCCGCATGACGAGGCCGAGCGCACGACCGCGCGGGATGATCGTAGCCTTGTGGATCGGGTCCGATGCCGGCTCGTGCAGAGCCACAATGGCGTGGCCGGCCTCGTGATAGGCGGTCATCCGCTTCTCGTCCTCCGTCATCACCATCGACTTGCGCTCGGTGCCCATCAGCACCTTGTCCTTGGCGTCCTCGAACTCCTGCATGGCGACGAGGCGCTTGCCGCGGCGAGCCGCAAGCAGTGCAGCCTCGTTGACGAGGTTGGCGAGGTCCGCACCAGAGAAGCCGGGCGTGCCGCGGGCAATCACCCGCGGGTCGACGTCGGGCGCCAATGGCACCTTCTTCATGTGCACCGAGAGGATCTGCTCGCGGCCGTCGATGTCCGGGCGCGGAACGACGACCTGGCGGTCGAAGCGGCCCGGGCGCAGCAGCGCCGGGTCGAGCACGTCGGGCCGGTTGGTCGCTGCGATGATGATGATGCCTTCGTTAGCTTCGAAGCCGTCCATCTCGACCAGCAGCTGGTTCAGCGTCTGCTCGCGCTCGTCATTGCCATTGCCGAGGCCCGCGCCGCGATGGCGACCCACTGCGTCGATCTCGTCGATGAAGACGATGCACGGCGCCGACTTCTTGGCCTGGTCGAACATGTCACGGACGCGGCTTGCGCCGACGCCGACGAACATTTCGACGAAGTCCGAGCCGGAGATGGTGAAGAAGGGAACGCCCGCCTCACCCGCGATCGCGCGGGCGAGAAGGGTCTTGCCGGTCCCCGGAGGGCCGACCAGCAGCGCACCCTTGGGGATCTTGCCGCCCAGACGAGCGAACTTGCCCGGATCCTTGAGATATTCGACGATTTCCTGAAGCTCTTCGCGGGCCTCATCGATGCCGGCGACGTCGGCGAAGGTGACGCGGCCCTGTTTTTCGGTCAGCATCCGGGCGCGGCTCTTGCCGAATCCCATTGCGCCAGAGCCGGCGTTCTTTTGCATCTGGCGCATCACGAAGAAGCTGATGCCGAGGATGAGAAGGAATGGTAGCGAGTTATAGAGCATGTAGAGCCAGATGCTTGACTGCTCCTCGGCCTTGACCTGAACCGCGACGCCCTTCTGGACCATCCGGTCGGCGATGTTCGATCCGGCCGGCGCGATCGTGTGGAAATCCTCACCGCTGGCGAGCTTGCCGTTGATCGCCGAATTGCTGCTGGAGCCACCGGCCGCGATAACCACCGTGCGGACATTGCCCTGGTCGACCTGGCGGACGAATTCGGAATAAGGGATCGCGTTGCCGGACTGCGTGCGCGAGCCGCCGTCGATCATCTGCACGAACAGGACGAGCGCGAACAGCACGCCGCCCCAGATCAGCAGGCTCTTGGTCCAAGGGTTGCCAGGCTTCTTTTCTTTGTCGTTCATCGCTCGTCTTTCAGGGCGCCAGCGCCGATCCCGATAAAATAGGCGTATCGGGGCCAATAACAATGCGGGCTTAGGATGAGGTGAACAATGTACCGCGCCGGGACGGCGCGTTCAGCGCAATCCGAAAGCGGTAGCGAAGCCTAGTCGGCTACCAAGCAGTCGCCTTCGACCGATTTCAGGCGGTCGAGGAACTTGCCGGCGAGTATCAGCCGCCGCTCGCGGGCCTCGTCGGTCACCGCGCGACGCGCAGCGGCGAGTTCCTCGCTCGCCCGGCGCCGAAAATAGCGAACATCCGGTTCCAACTGCCCCTCCACGAACCGCGCCTCGCCCGAGTCGCAAACAGCAGTTTACTCAGACTTATCCACAGGTCGAGTCCGGTTCGGCGACGGAATGAAGTGCCATTCCGGCCCACCGGTGCACTGAACTCCCCTGAGCGTCGCGGTCTCGCCACTGTTGAGCACAGCCACCAGCCGGCTCAACTCGGGTCCGCGCGGCTCACGATCGCCCTCGGTGGCGAGCCGGCGGATGGCACGAGCGACGATGCGCCGGACGATTTCTGCCGGAACGTCGGACGGGTGGTAGATTATGGATCCCCGTTTTTCCTGCACGGAGCGGTTCCATTCTTCCTTCATGGCCCAGTCGAGCGCCGCGTCAGCATCGGCGAGGATGGAGGCGGACTGGGCGACCGCCCCAGCGTCGAGCCAGTCCAGCGTGGCGAGCGAGCGGCGCACGCGAACCCGTTCGAACCTTTCGTCCTGGTTGCTGGGATCGGCGACCGGTGACACTCCGCCGGCGTCGCAGACCTGTTCGAGCTCGCTTCGCCGCCATCCGAGAAGGGGGCGGATCAATCGCACGTGAGCGCCAGGCGATACCGAGCGGGGCCTGATCCCGGCGAGGCCCCTTACGCCGGCGCCGCGCGCGAGGCGCATCAGGATTGTCTCGGCCTGGTCTTCGGCATGATGCGCAGTGACGATGGCGTCGATGCCGCGCTCCTCCGCCCAATAGCCGAGCAGCAGATAGCGCTCTTTCCGAGCGCGCTCCTGGATCGCTGTTTCAGGAAGTTCCGACCACCGGGCGGCGAGGATCGCGTGCCGGACGCCAAGCTTCTCGCAAACCCGCGCCACCATTGCCGCCTCGTCCTGCGACTCCGCACGAAGGCGGTGATCGATGGTCGCAGCTTCGACCCGGTCGGGCCGAGCGGCCGCGGCGAGCAACAGCAGCGCGAGGCTGTCGGGCCCTCCCGAGACTGCGACGCCGAGGCGCGCCTCGGGCGCGACCAACGCATCGAGATTTGCGCGAAAGCGATTGAGAACAACGGCTTCCACTCGTCCCCCGGACCCTGTTTCGGCTCCATTTATGAGCAGTTAGGCCCCAACTCAAAACTTAGGTGCTGGGAATCCGATCAGCTGCATTGCGCCTGAGCCTTGCCGTCGGCGACCTGCTTCTTGAGGTCGGCCCGGGCCTTGGCGCCGTAGATGGCGTCGAATTCCGCATAGACTCGGCAGGCCTGGGCCGGCTGGCCGAGCTGCATCGTCGCCTGCCCAAGATAATAAAGGCTGTCCGCAGCGCGCTCCCCGCCAGGATTGCCGCGGTAATTGGCAAGGAAGGTGCTGGCGGCGTCGCGGGTCTTCCCCTCGCTCAGCAGCGACCGGCCGATGAGGTTGTTGGCGTAGCTGACCCGGCGGTGCCTAGGGTAAGCGGCAGTAAAGGATTTCAGCGTTGCGATCGCCTGGTCGTACTGTCCCGACTCCCACTGGTGAAAGCCCTCGCTATAGGCCTCCTCACCCGGGTCGGTCGTGGCAGCGGGGGCTTCGGACGCTGCCCCACCCTCCGAGGTCGAGAGCTCGGTTTCAGCGGTCTTTTTGGGAGCAGTCTTGGGGGGCGCCGCCTTGGGCGGCGCCGGCTTCGTTTTGGGGGGCGTCGCCGTGGCAGGAGCGGCTTCGGCCGGAGCGGCGACGGCAGGCGCGGTGGCCGCTTCCGAAATCCGCCGCTCCAGTGCCGAAATCCGTTGGTCCTGGTCAGCCTTCAATTGTCCGACGCCGGCTTCGACGTTGCGCAACCGATTGCCATTCTCCTCCGACTGGCGGACGAGATCGGCGACCTGCCGCTCGAGCGCATCGAGCCGTTGATCGAGATTGACGACCGACGACTGAGTCGCCGCGGGATCGTCGGCGAACCCCGCCGTGTCGGCCGGCCGGCCCTTCGGAAACACCTGCCGCTGCACCTGCTGCACCTGCTTCTCCAGCCGGTCGAGGCGCTGGTCGGGCGTGGGCGGCGCCTGCCGCTGGCCAATGGCGGCGGCCGGAACGAGGGCCGAGGCTGCGGCCGCAAGGATGGCCGCGGTCAGATATTGCTTCACGAATTTTTCCCCACGCTTCGGTTCGGTTTTCCAGTCTGCCGCCCCGCGCCTTGCGCGGCGATGAATCCTATTGCTGGTTGGTATCGGGCTGAGGTGCCGGTGGCTGCTCCGGCGCCGGCGGCGGTGTTGCGCCGGCCGGGCGTCGTGAGCGAGGCTGCAGCGGTGCCGGAGGTGGGCTCGGAGAGGTCGCGGCGCCGGATGGCGCAGCAGGGGCCTTGAGCAAGTCTGCGGGAAGCAGGCTGACGGTCGTCACCTTGCCGGCGGGGCCGATCTGCGGAACCGCCGTCGTCCCGACCTTTACGCTTAGCGCTTCGGGCTTTCCCGCCTTCAGCATCGGGGCGGTCGCAGCCGGCGGAACATTGTACGTCTGCCCCGCCTGCAGCTCGCCCTGGAACAAGGTGTTGCCCTGATCGGTGACCTGGATCCACGCCGGACCCGTGGCGGTCAGGACCACCGGGCCCGAGGCGGATGCGGGAGCCGGTGCCGGTGCCGGTGCCGGCGGGGGCGCCGGAGCAACCGAGTTCGTCGCAATTTCGCTACTCGCGGCATTATCGTCCGCCTGCTCGAGCGAGCGGCGATTGAGGATGCTCATCACGGCAATCAGCAGAACGGCGGCGATCACCGCTCCGATCACGAGCGACTTCGGCATTGTGCGGCGCGGGTCGGCGGGCTCAAAGACATCCGCCGAGGTCGTCGCAAAGCGCTGGCCGCCCATTTCTTCGCGCAGCTGCTCGCCGATCTCGGTGCGGTCGAGGCCGACCACGCCGGCATAATTTTTGGCGAAGCCGATCGTGTAGGTCGGAGCCGGCAGACTATCCCAATCGCCTGTCTCGATGCTCGCCAGGTGACGCTGCGGAATCCGCGTCTGCGCGGCGACGTCCTCCAGGCTCAGCTTCTGCTTCTCGCGCGCGACCCTGAGTCGTTCCCCGACGGTCGGCGGCACCTCAGGAACGGGCTCGGAATTGGCATCGATTTCGGGGTCGCGCTTAGCCATGGACCTTGTTTGAAGGCTGGCGCACCAGTGTCAACCGCAACCTATCCCACCACGACGTTATGTCGCCGCGCCCAGTCGCCAAGCGCCTTGCGCATATCCTTCGGAGGCTTGGCGAGAAGCTGGCTCATGCGGGTTTGGATCGCCGCCGCGTCAATCGAGCGGATCATGGCCTTGACTGGTCCCACGGCCGCCGGAGTAATCGAGAAATTCTCCGCTCCGAGGCCGACCAGGGCCATTGCTTCAAGCGGGCGACCGGCCATCTCGCCGCAGATGCGGACCGGCACGTTCGCCGCAGCCGCCTGATCGAGGATGCGCTTGAGGAAGCGCAGGATCGCCGGGCTTAACCAGTCGTAGCGCTGCGCCAGCCGCGGGTCGGAACGGTCGGCGGCGAACAGGAACTGGGTCAGGTCGTTGGTCCCCACCGAGATGAAATCAACGCGAGGAAGCAGTTGATCGAGCATCTCGGCCAGAGCCGGGACCTCCAGCATCGCGCCGTAAAGGATCTGCGAGGGCAACTTGCGATGGGCGTGGCGAGCCCATTCGACCTGTTCCTCGAACAGCGCCCGCGCCTCCTCATATTCCCAGGGCTCGGAGATCATCGGGAACATGACCATTAGGGTCTTGCCGCCCGACGCCTCGAGCAGCGCACGGGCCTGGGCTTTCATCAGGGTCGAGCGGTCAAGTGAGAGGCGCAGAGCGCGCCAGCCCATGGCGGGATTCTCGGCCTGCTCCTCGGCATCGTCGGTCAGGTAAGGAAGCGCCTTGTCGCCTCCAATGTCGACCGTTCGGAACACGACCGGGCGGTTGCCCGCCGCCTCCAGCACCTTGGTGTAGAGGCGAAGCTGGCGGTCGCGGCCCGGCAGCGTCGCCGAGACGAGAAACTGGAACTCGGTACGGAACAGGCCGATGCCGTCGGCGCCGCTCATCGGCAGCGAAACGGCGTCCTCGGCAAGCCCGGCATTGACCATGACGCTGCAGCGGACGCCGTCGAGCGTCTTTGCCGGCAGGTTGCGGACCGCCGCGAACTCGGCGCGGCGCTTCTGGCTGAGCGTCATGCGATGCTCGAAGCCGGACATGAGCTGCCGGTTGGGACGGATGATCACGCTGCCATTGTCGCCGTCGACAAGGATCGTCTCACCGTCCTCGACACTGTGGCGAATATCGTGGAGGCGACCGATCACCGGTACGCCGATAGCGCGCGCGACAATCGTCATGTGTGAGGTCAGCGAGCCTTCCTCGAGCAGCACGGCCTTGAGCCGGCGGCGGTCATATTCGAGCAGCTCGGCCGGCCCGAGATTGCGCGCAATAAGGACTGTGTCGCGCGCGAGTCCGGTCTGTGCGGCAGTCCCCATCCGGCCCGAGACGATGCGCAGCAGGCGGTTCGAGAGGTCCTCGAGGTCGTGCATCCGCTCCTTCAGAAGGGGGTCGTCGATCTCCTGCATGCGGGCGCGGGTGCGCTGCTGGACGCGCTCGATCGCAGCTTCGGCGGTGAGGCCGCTGTCGATCGCCGTGTTGATCCGCCGGGACCAACCCTCGTCATAGGCGAACATGCGGTAGGTCTCGAGGATCTCCTGATGCTCGCCGGCAGTGCCGAACTCGGCCTCCTTGGCCATGTTGTCGATCTGCTGCCGCATCTTGCGGAAGGCGGCGTAGACGCGCTCGCGCTCGGCCTCGATGTCGTCGGCGACGGTATGCTCCACGACCACGCGCGGCTCGTGGAAGACCGCAACTCCCTTGGCCATTCCGGCGACCAAACGAAGGCCGGGAAGGCGCAGAGGACCGGCGCTGCGCAGCCGGCCGCGGCGCGCGCCGTCGGTCAGCCGCGCGGCAGCGATCATCTCCGACAGCACCATTGCTACTGTCTGCAGCGCTTCGATTTCGACGTCCTCGTAGCGGCGCGGGTCGGCATGCTGGACGGCAAGGACGCCGATTGGGCTCTCGAGGCGCATAATCGGGACGCCGGCGAGGCTGTGGAAGCGCTCCTCGCCGGTCTCGGGCTTGTAGAGGAATGCAGGGTGGTCGGCGGCCTCGGCCAGATTGAGGACGCGGCCCTCGGCGGCAATCGTGCCGACCAGGCCCTCACCCATGTGCAGACGAGTGACGTGGACTGCTTCCTTGCGCAGGCCGTGGGTGGCGAAGAGCTCGAGATTGTTCTGGCGCAACAGGTAAATCGAGCAGACCTCGCTCTGCATCTTGTCGGCGATGAGGTCGACGACCTTGTCGAGCTTGGACTGGGCCGAGCCGCGGCTGGCCATGATAGCGTGCAGGCCGGTCAGGATCTCGCGGGCAGAGGTGGCGGCGCTGAGCGGCATAGAAACCCGGCTAACAGATGGGCCGCTGTCGTGTCACGTGAAGGAATGCGCCGGGAGGGTTCGATACCACTCCCGGCGTAGTCTCGAGGTGGTCAGGCGCGCTGCGACACGGTGAAGGTGACGTAGGTGTTGCCCACCGTGCCCTCGACGCGGCCATCCTTGGCGACGGCGATGTCGAACGGACGTCCGGTCACCCGGTCGAATCCGGTGAGGTGCGTGTTGCCGCTCCGATCGGTTGTTCGGTTGTAGCGGCCGATCAAACCGGCATAATCGCTCGGGTTGACCTGGATCACCTGGACTTCCTGGCCAGTCTTCACGGGCGCGAGGCCAAGCGCCACCGCCAGAACTGCGTTCATGATCATTATGCATACTCCTATTCGCAGCGGAGGCGCTGCAACGGAGCACTTTTCAAGAAGCGTGCCAAACCGAAGAAGGCAGTCGATTCAATCGGTTGACTAAAGTCGGAAAAACGACACTAAGCCCGTGGTGCTATAGATTGGTAATACACACCAACCGGTCAGCGATACCAGCCGGCGACCTCCATCCACTTGGCCTGATTCTTCATCGCGCTGACCATATAGTCGGGGACCGGCTCATCGAATTCGACGCCGCAGCTGTCGTCCACGCGCCACACGACGGTCGCCATCCCGTCGAACGGTCCGACCAAAAGCAGGACATCCTGTCCCGGCGCCGGCATGTCGCGTGCATCGAGGCGAGCGCCTTCAGTCGAGAGGTCGGAAACGATGATCGACCGCGACCGGCCGAGCCCATAGGCCGAGCCGGCGAGCGTCACGGTCTCGCGCTCGGTCGTTCTGCGACAGGTCGGATTGTGGTCCTCACCCATGATCGCCTTGTCTCACCGGGCGATTGCGGCGCGAAGCAAGGATTCGCGACTGTACCGTCCGGGGACGGTGATCAGCCGCGACTCTCAAGCGCGGCGGCCGCTTCATCGACCAGCTCCTGGATGATCTCGGCAACCGGCTCTTCTCGATTGACCATGCCGACCGATTGGCCGGCCATGACCGAACCAGATTCGACGTCGCCGTCGATAACGGCGCGGCGTAATGCACCCGCCCAATAATGCTCGATCTGGAGCTGGGCCTCGGCCATCTCGATCGCGCCTTCGTCAAGCCTCTGGGCGACCTCGCGCTGCTTCGCGGCGAAGTTGACCATCTCCTGGTTCTTCAGTGCACGCACAGGGATGACGGGCAGCCGCGGATCGATCTGCACCGAGGGAATCGCGTCGCGCGCCGAGGCGCGGATGAAGGCCTTCTTGAAGTTCGGGTGAGCGATGCACTCGGTCGCGCAAACGAAGCGCGTGCCGAGCTGGACCCCGACCGCGCCCATTTCAAGATAGGCGGCGATCGCCTCGCCACGCCCGATGCCGCCGGCGACAAACACGGGGATATCCTTCGAGACATTAGGTAGGATTTCCTGCGCGAGGACCGAGGTCGAAACCGGGCCGATGTGGCCGCCCGCCTCCATGCCCTCGATGACCAGGGCATCAGCGCCCGAGCGCATCAGCTTCTTCGCCAGCGCTAGTGCGGGCGCGAATGCAGTGAGTTTCGCTCCGCTCGCCTTGATCCGGTCAATCGCTCCCGCCGGGGGCAGGCCGCCGGCAAGGACGACATGGGTGACATGGTGCTTCGCGCAGGTGTCGATCAACTCCGAAAGTTGCGGATGCATGGTGATGAGGTTGACGCCGAAGGGCCGCGACGTGCGCACCTTGGTCTCGGCGATCTCGGTGTCGAGGAGCTCCGGGCTCATCGCCCCGCAGGCGATCACGCCGAACCCGCCGGCGTTGGAGATGGCGGACACGAGATGACGCTCGCTGATCCAGCTCATCGCGCCGCCCATTATTGCGTGCGTGCAGCCGAGGAACTCGGTTCCGCGGTGCATCAGCTCCTTGAGGCGCGCGTGGCCGACAGATGCGTGGACCGCGCGCGGCTCCGCGATCAGCCCCTCGCCACTCATGCCGCCTGCTCCTCAGCGTCGAGCCCGAAGGCGTTATGCAGCACGCGCACTGCGAGTTCGGTATATTCCTCGGGCAGCAGCACCGAGACTTTGATCTCCGAGGTCGAGATGGCGAGGATGTTGATCCCGCGCTCAGCCAACGTCTCGAACATCTTCGCGGCAATGCCGGCATTGGAGCGCATGCCGATGCCGACCGCGCTCACTTTCACCACCTCGGTGTTGGTCATGACCTGCTCGAACTCGATCGCGTCCTTCGCCTTTTCGAGCTCGTTCACGGCATGCGCGAGAGATGCGGTGGGGACAGTGAAGGTCAGGGTGCTCGCCTTGCCGGTGCCGGCCCCGCTCTGGACGATCATATCGACGTTGATGTTGGCCTTGGCGAGCGGCGCGAAGATCGCCGCGACCGTGCCCGGCTTGTCGGGAAGGCCCGTAAGTGTCACGCGCGCCTCATTCTTGTCATGGGCGATGCCCGTAATGAGCTGCTGCTCCATTTTCAGTTCCTCGATCTTGTCGTCCGAGACGATCAGCGTCCCGGGCCTGTCCTCGAATGATGAAAGCACCTGCAAAGCCATGTTGTAACGCATGGCGAGGCCGACCGAACGCGTTTGCAGGACCTTGGCGCCGACCGACGCCAGCTCGAGCATTTCCTCGTAGGTAATGGCGCTAAGCTTCCTCGCGCGCGGGACGATCCGGGGGTCGGTCGTGAAGACACCCTCGACGTCGGTATAGATGTCGCAGCGGTCGGCCTTCACCGCGACAGCAAGCGCGACGGCCGACGTGTCGGAGCCGCCGCGGCCGAGTGTCGCGACATCGCCTTCGGCAGTTATGCCCTGGAAGCCGGGGATGACTGCGATACCGCCTTTGGCGAACACGTCTTCGAGAACGCCCGCGTCTATATGGTCGATCAGGGCCGAGCTGTGGCCCGAGGCGCGGATCGGCAGCTGCCAGCCCATGTAGGAGCGCGCATTGGCGCCCATGCCCGAGAGCGTGATCGCGAGCAGCCCGGCGGTGACCTGCTCTCCGCTGGCGACAACCACGTCATATTCGCGCGGGTCGTAGAGCGGTGCGGCTTCCTTGCAGAGCTGGACCAGGCGGTCGGTCTCGCCGGCCATGGCGGAGACGACGACGGCAACGTCATTGCCGCGGTCGGACTCGCGCTTCACGAGGGCGGCGACATGGCGAATGCGCTCGATACCCGCCATCGAGGTGCCGCCGAATTTCATTACGATGCGGGCCATGTGCGGCGGCTCTTAGCTACTCGCCGAGTCTGCGCAACCGCTCAGCCAATCGGGCACGTGGTCGGCGGCGATCAATCGGTCGACGCCGATGCGCGGGCGGACGACTGCCCAGCGGCTGCCGTCGACCAGAACTTCGGGAGTCAGCGGCCGCGAATTATAGGTGCTGGCCATCGCCGCGGCATAAGCGCCGGCGGTGCGGAAGACGACAAGGTCGCCAGCCGCCACCTCGTCCATGTTGCGCGCCATGGCGAAAGTGTCGCCAGTTTCACACACCGGCCCGACGACGTTGGAGATCCGCTGGCTGCCAGTCGGTCGGACCGCCTCGATCCGATGCCAGGCATCGTAGAGCGCCGGGCGCATCAGGTCGTTCATCGCCGCGTCGACGATGACGAAGGGGTCCGTCGCGCCTGGCTTCACGCGGATCACGCGCGAAAGGAGCACACCGGCATTGGCAACGATCAGTCGGCCGGGCTCGAACACCAGTCGGGCATTCCAGCCGCCGGCAATTCGCTTGACCATGGCGCCATATTCTTCGGGGCTCGGCGGTGGAGGCTGGCCAGGGTCGTAAGGAACGCCAAGGCCGCCGCCGAGGTCGGCGACGCTGATGTCGTGCCCGGCTGCGCGCAGATCAGCGATGAGCTCGCCGATGCGGATGAAGGCGCGCTCGAGCGGGTCGAGGCTGGTCAGCTGGCTGCCGATGTGCACCGCGACGCCCTGGACCTTGAGGCCGGGAAGCCTGGCAATTCGAGCATAAGCCTCGACGGCATCCCCGATCGCGATCCCGAACTTGTTCTCCGCGGCGCCGGTGGTGATCTTGGCGTGGCCGCCGGCCGCGACGTCGGGATTGACTCGTATGCCGACTGACGCTGTTTTTCCCATCGACGTCGCGACGGCGGAAAGCATCTCGGCCTCTTCGAGCGACTCGAGGTTGAACTGATACAACCCGCCTTCCAGTGCGAGCCGCATCTCCTCCTCGGTCTTCCCGACCCCGGAGAAGACGATCCTGTCGGTCGCAACGCCTGCCGCCGTCGCGCGACGATACTCTCCACCGGAGACGACGTCCGCGCCGAGCCCTGCAGCCGCAAGCGTCGCGATGACCGCGGTGTTGGGATTGGCCTTAACCGCGTAGGCGATGAGCGGATCGGGAAGCGGCTCGAGCGCTTGGCTAATCGCCGTAACGTGGCGACGCATGGTTGCGGTTGAATATACATAGACGGGCGTCCCGACCTCTGCCGCGATCTCGGCTAGCGGCACGTCCTCGCAATGAAGCTCGCCGTCCTTGAGCTGGAAATGGTCCATCGTGCCGCCCCAACGCACCAGTCCCTTCCCCTTTGCAAGCCTTAGGGGCATGGAGGCGGGCGTGAGCAGCATCGTCAGCGATGAAGTCAGGCAGTTCGCGGCGCAGGCCGGCGACTGGTGGGACCCCGATGGGTCCGAGGCGATGCTGCACAAGCTGAACCCGGTCAGGCTGAAATACATACGCGACCAGGTTGACCAGCATTGGCAATGCGACGAGTGCCGGCGGACGCCGCTCGAAGGGAAAAGCGCGCTCGACGTCGGCTGCGGCGCCGGGCTGCTGGCCGAGCCGCTGGCGCGGCTGGGCGCGAAAGTGACGGGGCTCGACGCGTCGCCTGAGCTGATCGCGGTCGCGCGCACGCATGCCGGGCGCCAGGGACTTGAGATCGACTATCGCGCCGGCGATCTGTTCGAGCTGGACGGCCAGTTCGACCTCGTCACCTGCATGGAGGTGATCGAGCATGTCGCCCACCCGGCCGGCTTCGTGAAGGCGCTGGCGGAGCGGCTAGCACCAGGGGGGCTGCTCGTACTGTCTACGCCCAACGCGACCGGCTGGTCGAAGCTCCTGATGATCACACTCGGCGAAGGGTTGGGCCGCATCCCCAGGGGCACGCACGATTTCGGCAAGTTCATCGCGCCCGGGCGGATGAAGGTGCTTCTGGCCGACGCGGGACTTAAGTGCGCAGATGTCGAGGGGATCGCCTGGTCGCCAACGCGCGGGCTGCACCTCAGCGACGACGTGCGGCTGAATTACTTGGTCGCCGCCGTCGGCATTTAATCGGCTTAACTCGATTCAGCCACGCCCCGCACCTAACCGCCATTAATCATCTGGCCCAAATGACGTCATGCCCTAAGCCTTTGAATTCCTGAGTCTCAAGGCCGGGGGGCCAGCCAATGCGTTCACTGTTCAATTTCTCCGTGCGCGACATCGCGATCGACCTCGGCACGGCCAACACGGTCATTTACGTTTGCGGCCAAGGCATCGTCGCCAGCGAGCCGTCGGTGGTCGCGATGGAAATCGTCAACGGCGTGCGCAAGGTTCACGCGGTAGGCGACGACGCCAAGCTGATGCTAGGCAAGACGCCGGGCAACATTCGCACCATCCGTCCGCTGCGTGCGGGCGTGATCGCCGACCTCGAGGTGGCCGAGGAGATGATCAAGCATTTCATCCGTAAGGCCCATGGCGGCCGCAGCCGGTTCGGACGCGGGCCCGAGGTGGCGATTTGCATCCCGTCGGGCGCCACCAATGTCGAGCGGCGAGCGATCCGCGACGCTGTGACCAACGCCGGTGCTGACCGAGTCTCGCTGATCGAAGAGCCGATGGCGGCCGCGATCGGCGCCGGGCTGCCCGTTACCGAGCCGATCGGGTCGATGGTTGTCGACATCGGCGGCGGCACGACCGAGGTCGGGGTCATCTCACTCCAGGGCTTGGCGCTGTGCCGCTCGGCGCGCGTTGGCGGGGACAAGATGGACGAGGCCATCGCTTCCTATGTCCGTCGCAACTTCAACCTGCTGATCGGCGAGGGCACGGCGGAGCGCGTCAAGTTCGAGGTTGGCTCGGCGGTGCGTCCAGCCGAAGGCGATGGCCTCAAGACCCTCGTCCGCGGGCGCGACGTCAGCCGCGGCATGCCCGGGGAGATCGAGCTGACCCAGGCGCAGGTCGCCGACGCGTTGAGCGAACCGGTGAACCAGATCGTCGAGGTGGTACGGACGGCGCTTGAGCACACCCAGCCCGAAATCGCGGCCGACGTCATCGACCAGGGCATCACCATGACCGGCGGCGGCTCGCTGCTGCGCGAGTTCGCTACCGTGCTGCAGGATTCGACCGGCCTGCCGGTGATGGTCGCCGACGATCCGATGAGCTGCGTCGCGCTCGGCGCCGGCCGGACGCTCGAAGACGAGGTCTACCGCGGCGCACTGATGGCCGCTTAAAAATCGACCTTGTCGTAGTGGCCGGGCGGAACGATCACTTCCATCCGCTCGGCTAGAAGCGGCCGGAAGCACGGCCGCGACTTCATTACCGCATACCAGTCCTTGGTCTGCTTGTGCCCGCGCCAGTCGAGCGCGCCGAGATAATCGATCACGCTCAGGTGCGCGGCCGCTGTGAAGTCGGCTAGGCTCAGACCCGGCCCGGCCAGCCAGCGACGGTGGTCGAGAAGATAATCGAGATAATCGAGATGCTCCGACGCGGTGCGCATCGCCTCGCGCAGAATCCGCGTATCGGGGCTTTCGCGGTTGACCAAGCGCTTCCTCATCCGCTCGTTCATCAGCGGCTCGACTGCCTCCCGGTAGAGCTTGATGTCGAACCATTCGGTCATCCGCCGGATCTCGGCACGGAGAGCGGCATTGCCGTGGATCATCGGCATCCGGTCCACTGTCTCATCGAAATATTCGACGATCGGCTGCGACCCAATGAGCGTGACGGCCTGGTCAGGCTCGACCATCACCGGCGTCTCGCCCGCGGGGTTCAGGTCCATGAACTCGTCGCGGCGCTCCCACGGGTTCTCGCGCACCAGTTCATGGCCGACGCCCTTCTCGGCGAGGACGAGCCGAACCTTGCGCGAAAAGGGGCAAAGCGGGAACTGGAAAAGCTGCCACATGGAGCGGCAGCTTTAGCGGCAAAGGCGGGTGCGTCTAGCGCCGCGGATAGGTAGGATCGGGCATATTCGCGAGCGCGCGGTCGACCGCCCGCTGGGCTTCCTCAAGCGACTGCATAACGGCCGGAAGCGCGCGGTTCATCGCCTGGACGCCACGCTGGACCTGCGGCTCGATGGTGGCGATTTGCTGGTGCATGTGACGCTCAAAGTTGGGATCGTCGCGGCGGGCGAGGTCGCCAATGGTCTGGTTGCGCTCACGGGGAGTGGCATTGCGCCCTTCAAGCGCCGCTCGCGCTTCGCCAATGCGGACGCTCATCAGCGCATGAGTCAGTGATTCGAGCGTGCCGGCCAGCTGGTGGACGGTCGCCGGGTCGGTCAGCTCCGGCGGGAGCTGTGGCGCGGATTGCGCAAGTGCAGGGCTAGCGCACAGCGCAAACGGAAGGACGATCAGGATCTTACGCATGGTGGTCACTCGCCTAAGTCACTGAATTATCGGCCTTGCGTCCGCGCGGCGCAAGTTAAACTTCAGCGCCCGAGGGTGAGCCAGGCGAGCGCAGCGATGCCGGCGGCGATCCGGTACCAGGCAAATGGCGCGAACCCATGCTTGGATATGAAGTGGACGAAGGCGCGGACCACGACGAGCGCGACAACGAAGCTGGTGACGAAGCCGACGGCCACGACGCCGAAGCCGACGCCGCTAGCACCGGCGAGGATCTCGTCATGGTGCTTCGCGAGCTCGAGCGTGGTCGCGCCAAGCATCGTCGGGATGGCGAGGAAGAAGCTGAATTCGGCGGCAGTGCGCCGTTCGACGCCCAGGCTTAGTGCTCCCATGATCGTAGCGCCGGAGCGACTGACGCCCGGAATCATCGCCAGGCATTGGGCGATGCCGATGCCGAACACGGTGCCAACCGGAAGCTCGGCGACGCCGACCTGGTCGCTGCGCTTGGCGAGCCGCTCGATCACCAGGATTGCGATGCCGCCAAGGATGAAAGCGATGGCGACGACCTTCGCGTTCCCCAGCAGGGCCTCGATATGCTTTATCAGGATGAAGCCCAGGATCGCCGAGGGCAGGAACGCGATGGCGATGTTGCGGACGAAGCGCCACGACACCGGATTGCGACGGATCAGCCCTTCCAGCACCGCCCAGAAGGTCCGCCAGTAGAGGACCACGATCGCGAGGATCGCGCCGAGCTGGATGATGACGTTGAACGCCGCCCATTTCTCGGCATCGAAGCCGAGAAGCTCAGTGGCGAGGATCAGGTGCCCGGTCGATGAGACCGGAAGGAACTCTGTGACGCCCTCGACGATGCCGAGGATCAGCGCGATCAGGAGGATGGGCACGCGAGGCTAGTTCGTCGCTGTCTGGTTGACGTGCCGGCCGGCGAAGCGGTTTCCGCGAAAGCGCCCGAGCCATTCATAGGCCACCGCCGCCAGCGGCGTCGGGCGAATGCCGAACGCTTCCAGTCCCGGCTGCTCTCCGGAGGGGACATTGTCCCGCTGGAGCATCAGCCACTGGTCCTGCGTCAGCGGAGCACCGGGCAGGAAACCGAGCTTGGCGATGAGGCCTGCAAGCAGGTCGGGCACCGGCGTGATCTCGGGTTTCTGGCCGGTGATCGCGAGGATTGCGTGGTGGAGCTCGACCATGGTCATCCGTTGCGGGCCGCCAATCTCATAGGTCTGGCCGCCGAAACGCTTCGGATCGAGCGCGGCCATCGCGATCGCTCGCCCCAGGTCACGGACATAGACCGGCTGGAAGTTGCGCTCGGCCGCAATCACCGGAAGGAATGGCAGCCGCGCCATGCCGGCGAAGCGGTTGGTGAGCTCGTCCTCCGGCCCAAACACCAGTGACGGGCGGATGATGGTCGCGGCGGTGAATGCCTTGCGCGCCGCTAGCTCCCCCTCGGCCTTGGACTCGCCGTAGAGAGATTTCGAGTGGACGTCGGCGCCGATCGCCGAAATCTGTACCAGCGCTTCAAGGCAGGCGTCGCGCGCCGCCTCCGCCACATTGCGGGCGCCATCGACATGGACGGCGCGCATCTTCTTACCGAACACGCCGCAGAGGTTGATTGCCGCGCTGGCGCCGCGCAGCGCGTGACGGACACTGTCAGCCTTGGTGATGTCGGCCGCGACGAAGCCGAACTGACCGACCTGGGCCAGCGGCTGGATGATATAGGCTTGCCTTGGGTTACGCTGGGCAATGCGGACGCGAACCCCACTCTTGAGCAGGAATTCGCAGACATAGCGGCCGATGAAGCCGCCGCCGCCGAAGACGGTGACCAGCTCTTCCGTGCGATCGATCATGGCCGCGGCCTTTGCCCTGCGGTCTCGGCGTTGACAAGGCGCGGCACCCGCCTTTAAGCGCGCCCGCCTACCACACAATCACGTTCCCGTGCCCAGGTGGCGGAATTGGTAGACGCACCAGCTTCAGGTGCTGGCGCTCGCAAGGGCGTGGAGGTTCGAGTCCTCTCCTGGGCACCATTTTCGCCCGCAGCCATGCCGGGGGCATGGCGAGGCCGAGAATCCGAGCGGAGCGAGGCGCCCACTTGCGCGAATAGCCCTGTCTCCCTTACCGGAGGCCATGTCGCGTTCTTTCAACGCCCACGCCACCGTCGACCGGCTCGCCGCGATCTACGACGAATCCGTCGCCAATCTGCGGAGCGCGCTCGCCCGCTATGTCGAGGACCGCACCACGCCCGACGCGCGCGCGCGCCAGAAAGGCGCCTTCGCCTACCCCGAGTTGCGCATCGACTATGGCGGGAAAGTCCCCTCTCCTGCCCCCTCGCGAGCCTTCGCCCGGCTCAACCAGCCCGGGGCCTATGCGACCAGCATCGCGAGGCCGGAGCTGTTCCGCGACTATCTCGTCGATCAGCTCGAACATCTCGAGCGCGATTATGACGTCACCGTCTCCGTCGGCCGTTCGTCGAGCGAGATCCCTTACGCTTATGTGATCGAGAATAGCGGGATCCACGTCGGCGACATCAGCACCACGGAGCTGTCGCGCTTCTTCCCGTCTAACGAGCTCGTACATCTCGGCGACGAGATCGCCGACGGGGTGTGGCTCCAGGCCCCGGACCAACCGCGGCCGCTGGCTCTGTTCGACGGACCGCGCACCGACTTTAGCCTGGCGCGACTGAGGCATTACACCGGGACACCACCCGAGCATTTCCAGCAGTTCGTGCTGTTCACCAACTATGTCCGTTACGTCGACGAGTTCGTCGGGGTCGCGATCGATACGCTGCGGCGCAAGGATTCGCGATTCACGGCGCTGTCCGTGCCGGGCGCGCTATACGAGCGCGGCGAGCTCGCCGATGCCGAGGCGCAGATCGCCGCGGGCCAGTGGCGGCGGCACCAGATGCCGGCCTATCATCTGATGGCCGACGACCGCACGGGCATCACGCTGGTCAATATCGGCGTCGGCCCGGCGAATGCCAAGACGGTCTGCGACCACATCGCGGTGCTGCGGCCGGAAGTCTGGTTGATGATCGGCCATTGCGGGGGCCTGAGGCCGACTCAGCGGATCGGCGATTATGTCCTCGCTCATGCTTACCTGCGCGACGACCATCTGCTGGACGACGTGCTCCCGGCGGAAATCCCTCTGCCCGCGATCGCCGAGGTGCAGCGGGCGCTGTTTGACGCCGCACTGACCGTGACCGGCGAGGACGAGGACAGCGTCAAGCAACGGCTGCGCACGGGCACAGTGGTCACAACTGACGACCGCAACTGGGAGCTGCGCTACGCGGCGTCCGCGCTCCGCTTCAACCAGAGCCGCGCGGTCGCGATCGACATGGAATCGGCAACGGTCGCCGCCCAAGGCTATCGCTTCCGAGTGCCCTACGGGACGCTGCTGTGCGTGTCGGACAAGCCGCTGCACGGCGAGCTCAAACTCCCGGGGCAGGCCAACGCCTTCTACGAGCGGGCGATCAGCCAGCATCTCAGGATCGGGATCGAGGCGCTCAAACTGCTGCAGCGCGAAGGCGAAGGGCTGCACAGCCGTAAGCTGCGCAGCTTCGACGAGCCGCCGCTCCGCTAGTCATTGACCGGGCGGCGCCGGTGTAGGCGGCGGAGGCGCGAGGTTCTTCATCCGCCCCAACTTCGGCGCCGTGGGATTGGTCTTGAGATAGGCCTCGGTCGCGTCGACATCGACGCCGAGATCGACCACGTCCGTACCCTGCTTGAAGAACGTGAAATTGTCGCCCCCGGTCTGGAGAAAGCTGCCGATTGCGATTCGGTATTTTGCCGCCGGGTCGATCCGCTTGCCGTCGAGGCGCATGTCGACGATCCGCTGGCCGTCGGCGCGCCGGGCGTCATAGGAATAAGTGAAGCCCTTGCTGGGCAGCAGCATGGTCGGCTTGTCGGGCGTGTTCTTGCCGCTGTTGAATTCCTGCTCGAGCAGCGTCTTCAGCTGCGCGCCGGTCAAACTCAGGACGACGAGGTCGTTGCCGAACGGTTGGACCGAGAAGATCTGCCCGAAGGTCACGTCGCCGTTCGCCGCCGGGATTAGGTCGGCGCGGATGCCGCCCTGGTTGGTGAAGGCGATCTGAGCGCCTGCTGTGCGGCCACCATAAAGCATGGCGTCCGAGAGGAAATCGCCGGCGCTATTCTCGCGGTCATAGTTAAGCGAGCGGCTCACTGGCCCGGACAGCTTGCCAACCACCCGGTTGGCCTGGGGCGCCGCGGCCACGACATAGCGGCTTACCAGCTCGGCGACCGGCGCATCGGCTGGATAGACCGGGAATGAGGGTACGAGCGGCACGGTCCCCTGGCCGGTCGAATAAGGTTCGCCCTGGATGATGATATTGTCGGCTCGCTCGGCCACGACATGGCGGTCGGGCGAGAAGGTCAGGCGAATGTCGGTGATCAAAGTCCCGTAGCTGCCCGCGCTGGTCAGCAGCAGCGGATGCGCGCCCTGCCGCGGCAGCTCGCAAATATAGGAGCGGTGCGTGTGACCGGACACGATCAGGTCCACCGCAGGGCTGAGCCGGGCGAGGATCGGCAGGATGTCGCCCGTGAAGTTGGGGCAGGACTTGTCGTTGTAGCCGCCAGTCGTCGCGCCGCCCTGGTGGAGCAGGATGACGATCGCGTCGGCACCGGCCGCCTTGAGCCCCGGGATAAGGGCGTTGGCCGTGTCGGCCTCGTCGGCGAAATGGACGCCCGCGACGCCGGCCGGCGTGACGATCGAACCCGTATCCTTCAGGGTCATGCCGATGAAGCCGATCCTGACCGGGCCGACCTGCCGGATCGCGGTCGCCGGAAAGAGCGTCGTGCCGTCGTTATTGATGACGTTGGCGGCGAGGTACTGGAAAGTGGCGCCCTTGAACGGCTCGAGCGCGCACGGTTTGAAGCTGGTCAGCTTTTCGCAGCCGCCGCGCTGCTTGCGCAGAAGCTCACGCGTGCCCTTGTCGAATTCGTGGTTGCCGACCGAGGTCAGCTCAACGCCGACCATGTTCATCGCGTCGATGGCCGGTTCATCGAGGTAGAGCGCCGAGACCAGCGGGGTTGCGCCGATCAAATCGCCGGCCGCGACGGTGATCGTATTCGGATGACCCTGGCGGAGCGTCCTGGCGGCAGTGGCGAGGTGGGCGACGCCGCCGGCCGGGACGCGGACCTTCGAACCGTCCGGTCCGGTCGCGTCGATGCTGAACTTGGGCGGCTCGAGGTTGCCGTGGAAGTCGTTGATCGCGAGAATTTGAACCTCGGTCGATGCTGGGGCCTGAGCCGCCGCGACTGGGGCTGGCGCGGGAGTGCGGGCGGCGCACGCCGACAGAAGCAAAACGAAAGAAGCGAGCAGCGCGCGTGATTGCATAAGGGTCAGGTCTCCGAACAGGTTGCCGCGGCAACCTGGCTGCGCATAAGGACTCTCGAATGACAGATGAAGAGCTTCTCGACCTTGCGCGTGCGGCGGCGGCGAAAGCTTATGCGCCCTATTCGAAATTCCATGTGGGCGCGGCGGTTGAAAGCCTCGACGGCGAGGTGGTGACCGGCGCGAACATGGAGAACGCCTGCTATCGCCTCGGCATTTGCGCCGAGCAAAGCGCGCTCACCGCCGCGCAGCACAAGTTCGGCCTCGGCAAGGTTGCGCGGATCGCTGTCGTGGGTGGCACGGATGCGAAGGTGTGCACGCCGTGCGGCGGTTGCCGCCAGGCGATCCTCGAAGCGGCGCAACTCAGCGGCCGCGACCTCGAGATCATCTGCGGCAGCGGCGACGGCTCAAGCGTCGAGCGGCACAGGATCGGCGAGCTCATTCCGTTCGGGTTTGGCCCGGAAAACTTGAAAGGCTGAATCGGCGCAGCGCCGTATCTTCACAAATCTTCGCAGTGACGGCGAAGTTTTCAGCTCGTCGTCATCGAGCCGCGGCGAAAGAGAATTGTGCATCCACGATCGTGAAGCACAGAAGCGCGCCTGTAGGACAGCATTTCAACAGCGCGGCTTAATGTCCGCTTTGGGGGGAAAGCTGCCATTAGCGGCTAAGCTGACTAGCCTCCCGAAGCGTCTATTAACAGCACGGTTAATAAAGTTAGGAGTTCCACCTCAACAGGCGTACGAATGAAACAGGGCGGCATTGCACTCACCGGCGTTCAGTCGATCTGACGACGCTGCCCCCAGTTGCGAGGCACTCATGCTATCGCAGCACGGAGCAATCCAAATGCGCAA
>Ga0207644_10000728_pt1 | contig 20854 bp, 13 predicted proteins | sample KBSS73metaG_FD_184326 | JGI IMG/M metagenome (GOLD analysis project Ga0207644, IMG submission 184326) | Switchgrass rhizosphere microbial communities from Kellogg Biological Station, Michigan, USA - KBS S7-3 metaG (SPAdes) (version 2) | ecosystem: Host-associated > Plants > Roots > Rhizosphere... | reverse complement strand
GCGCGCCACGACCACCGGGCGGTCATCGCGACCGATTCCCGGCGACCGCCCCGCCCGCACCTCGCTCGATGCGCGCGCGGGTCGTCTCAGGGGCAGGCCGGAACGACGTGGGGAGTCCCCGAGGAACTCGATCCCAGGGGCCCCAGGCTCGGACAAGCGTTCCTCGCGCGGACGAGGTAGAAGAACCCCGCCCCGGCGGTCGGGTCCTCGGGATCCGTCGCCGACTGAATGGCGGGATCGGCGAGGGCGACGCACGTCGTCGCGGTGTCGAACTGCCTCGCATCCGTCGCACGGATCAGATCGTAGGCGACGGCCGAGCCCCCGATCTCCGCAGGTGAGTTCCAGATCCACGACGGCCCGCTCTCAGGCAGGTTCGCGAATCGCAGGTTCGTGACCTCCCCGGGAGTGGCCCAGGCCGTACCGCCGGCGTCGTTGCAATCGCACGCCTGGGCCATGCCGTCTCCGTCCAGGTCGAACCCGTCGCATGCGGGATCGGCGCAGCAATTGGTATCGAGGCAGTCCGTAAGACCGTCCCGGTCGCCGTCGATGCCGTCCCCGCACATCGTCTCCGCCGCGGTGGGCTGTCCGCAGTCCGCGAAGCACCCGGATCCGGTCTCCCCGGCCTCGCAGGTCCCGTTCCCACAGCACCCCGTCCCGCCGCCTTGGGAGGCGCAATCGGCCGCGCAGCTCGCGCACGTCTCGCCCGGATCGCAGACCCCGTCGTTGTCGCACACGCTCGGTGTCAAGGCCGGAACGGTCAGCGACAGCTCGTAGGTCGGATGCGGCGCCACCGAGTAGCCGAGCAGCAGCGCGTGCGTCCCTGGCGCCGCGTTCACGTCGATCCGGAAGTTGTAGAGGGTCCCCCACCGCAGCGCGTTCGGGACCTGCCCATTGAGGACGAGCGTGTTCGCCTTCCACTGCACGGACGTCGGTCCGGTCGTCCTCGCCCAGGTACCGTTGTCCTGGATGTCGCCGCTGTGGTACTCGACGTCGTGGAACGAGGGCCCCGAGACGGTCGATCCCGCCGGGATCGGGATCGAGATCGCCAGAGGCGCCTGCGCGGCGTCGAAGTTCTCGATCGCGTACTCGTAGCGCCAGAGGCCGTTTCCGCGATACGTCACCTTCGTGCCGAGATAGAGCGTGCCATCGTCCGGCAGTTGCGCGGCCGTGATCGTCACGGAAGGATCGGCGGCCTTCCAGGCCATGATCGCGGGCTGACCGATGACGTTCGGACCGGTCAGCGTCAAGTTGTAGACGCCCGTGGCGGCGCTGCCGGAGACGGTGACCGGACGATAGGTGGCGCTGTTCTCGCCGTTGCCCGTCGTGGCGTCATCCGGCGACACGTACCTCACCTCGACGAAGTACTTCGCGCCCGGGTTGAGGGCGGGATCGAGGTCGTAGTTGTGGACCTGGAGGCGCTTGAAGATCGCGTTTCCCGTCGCGGAGGTGTCCTCTATGGCGTAGTCGCCGGTGTAGGGGTTGACGGAGTACTTCATTCCCAGGAAGGTCTGGGCGCCGTTGCCTGTCGCAGCGTAGGTATCCGAACAGTTGACGCCCAGACTGCCGGCGCTTGCAGGGAGGCAGGTCCCGCAATAATCACCGGTTTCGGGACCGGTAGGGTGCTTGATCCAGCTCTGGCCGATCTGCTGGAAACGGCCGTCCTTCAGGTCGAAGAGGTTCTGGGAAACCACCGGAGTGAGCCCATAGTGCCAGAACGCCGGGCTCGTGCCGACGTTGCAGGCGGTCGCCGCGAAGGAATAGGCCGTGATGGCGGTGGTGCTTCCCCATCGCTTCACACCGGCGATATCCCCCACGATGATGTCCGCTCCCTCGCCGGGCTGGCCGTAGACTTTGTTGTCACCCGCCGTCTCCGCTCGCGCCCCAGGGCCTGTCAGGAGCGCAACGGCTCCCAGGACAGCGAAGATCGCCGCGGCTCCCGCGCCGGGCCGCCGGAACCACGATCCCTTGTCGACCCGCGCCACCGAAGGCATGTCCGTCCCCCTCCCGAGTTCCGGCTTGTTGCGGAGAAGGATACCCTTCGACGGGGGCCCGGCAAGCGTATTTCCGCTCGCGTGGGACCCGCTTCCAGCGGGCCTCTGAGCACACGCCGGCCCTGGGGAATTCGATCACGGATCGGGGGAGAGGCGCGGCGTGTTACGAAACGGCCGACCAGCCGGTCTCGCGCCGCTCGGTCTTGTTGCGGTACATCCGCTTGTCGGCGACCCGCATCAGCTCCTCGAAGCCGGCGCCGTCCTTCGGAAACGACGCCCAGCCAGCGCTCGCGCCGACCTGAACGGTCTTCCCCGTGGACGTCGGGATCTTGAGCTGCTCGAGCCCCTGCTGCGCGCGTACGACCGTCGCCTCGATCATCTCGGCGCTCGACTCGGGCAGCAGGACCACGAATTCGTCGCCGGCCCAGCGGCAGACCGTGTCGCCCGCCCTGAAGTGCGCGCACAGGCCGCGCGCGACCTCCTTCAGGACCTCGTCGCCGACGTGATGGCCGAAGGTGTCGTTGATGGGCTTGAAGCGGTCGAGGTCGATGACGACGATGCCCAGCGGGCGGGTGCCGCGCCGCGCGCGCGAGAGCTCCTGCTCGAGCTGCATATAGAGGAAGCGAGAGTTGGGCAGGCCGGTCAGGGCGTCCGTGAGCGCGCGGTCCTGCGTCTCCTCGAACGCGCGCGCGTTCTGGATCGCGGTGGCGACCTGGGGCGAAACGATGTCGAGGATCCGCTCCTCGTCGGCCCCGAAATGGTTCTCCCGCCTCGCGTAGAGCGTGATCGTTCCGAGGCACCGGCCGTTGTTGGCGAGGGGGAACACCGCCGCGCTCTTGTACTGCCGGCCCACCTCGACGTCCGCGCCGTAGAAGTCGAGCTCGGCCCGCGCGTTCACCATCGGCTTCATGTTCTCGACCACCCAGCCGGTGATTCCTTCCCCGCGGCGGAAGGTCTTGCGCCGCACCTTCTCGACGTTCTCCCCCTCCGCGTGGACGGGGACGATGAGGCCGGTCTTCTCCTCCAGAAGGTAGATGGCGCCGGTGTCGAAGGCGATCAGCCTTCGCAGCTTGCTCATGATGATCGGGACGGCGGCCTCGAGCTTCAGGCTGGCGCCGATGTTCTGGGCCAGATCGTACAGCGCGAGAGCCTCGTCCCTGGCCGCGGTGATGTCCGTGAGGACCGAGCGGGACTGCCCCTCTTCGTAGAGGATCGCCGCATGCTCGCGGTGGATGCTCGCGATCTCCTCCATCCCGCCCATCTTGGGGACTTCGATCCCCTTCACGCGCTCCTCGAGCGCGTCCATGTTCTTGATGAAGATCTCGACCAGCCTCGGATCGAAGTGCGCCCCGCTCTGGCTGCGCAGCGATTCGATCACCTCCTCACGGCTGGCGGGTGCGCGGTAGGGCCGCGAGCACCGCATGGCGTCGGCGCAATCGGCGATCGCGATGATCCGCGCTCCGAGGGGGATCCGCTCCTCCGACACACCGTCGGGGTATCCCGAGCCGTCCCACCATTCCTGGTGGTAGCGGACCATCGGGATCAGCGGGTATGGAAAATCCACGTTCCCCAGGATGTCGGCGCCGATCCGGGGATAGGTGCGGAGCTTGTTCTGCTCGACGAGGGTCAGCGGTCCCGGCTTGTTGAGGATGTAGTCCGGCACCGCGAGCTTGCCGACGTCGTGAAGGAGCGCAGCCGCCTTGATCCCCTCCAGGGTGGTGTCATCCGTTCCGACCAGCTCGGCCAGCCCCACGGCGTAGGCCTGGACGCGCCGCAGGTGCCCGTAGGTCGTCTGTCCCTTCGCGTCGATCGCCATCGCGAGCGACTCGATTGTCTGGAGGTGGATCCGGTTCATCTGGGCGATGTGGCGGTTCTTGTCCTCCACCCGGCCCAGGTAGGTCCGGTAGGTGTAGTACGTGATGCCGAGGATCGGCAGCGCGACCAGGAACGCGAGCGGGCCCAGCCTCTGGATGCACAGGTAGGCGATGGCCGCCGCCGACGCGCCCGAGAAGAAGGTCATCGACGTCCACAGGTAGTGATCGCGCCAAGTGGTATAGATCGACATCCGCCGCGCGAAGCCGGTGAGAGCCGCCACCAGCGTGGAGTTGAGGAAGAAGTGCGCGAGCGCCATGGCCGCGAGGGGCACGAGGATCCGGTCGAGAGGCGGGGGTCCGCTCGCGGGGGACCAGAAGACACGCAGCAGGCGCGCGTACAGGGTCGACGCCGCAAGCACGGACAGCGTCATGACGGAGAGGCTCGAAACGGCCGAGAGGAGGCGTCCCGTGTGCTTGCGCGTCGAGAGATAGCCCTCCGTGCCCGCCAGGAGCGTCGCGGGAAGCGGGCCGTAGAAGAGCACGGTCGCGAAGACGAACGTGTCGCCGAGCGAGATCAGGGACCCCAGCCCCGGGATCCTGACGGACACGAGCCCCATCGCCAGCGTCATCACGAACAGGGCGAGATAGCCCCACTTCAGCGGCTCGTGCGGGAAGACGAGAAGCCGCGCGAGGGTCCAGACGTAGATCCCCACGCCCAGGATGTTGACCGCGGCGAAGAACGCCTTCCCCGCCGGTGTGAGCGGCTTGATCATCGCGCCCGGGCGAGTCCCTCCCCGACTTCGAAAACCGTGCGGGCCGGCGCCGGACACCTGTCCCGCAGGGAAATACGGCGGGAAATATAGGTCCTGGGCTTTGAGGCAACCACCGCCGCTTCGCGGGGAGAGGACCTGATAAAATCAGCGGTTGCGCCGATGAGAGAGGGCGCCCGAGACGAGATGATCGATACCGCCAGCCTTCTGGAGAACCTCAACGACGCCCAGCGCGAGGCCGTCCTGGCCACCGAAGGGGCCGTTCTCATCCTCGCGGGCGCGGGCTCGGGCAAGACCCGCGTCATCACCCACCGCGTCGCCTACCTGATCGCGACCGGGCGCGCGCGGCCGTGGCAGGTGGTCGCCATCACGTTCACCAACAAGGCGGCGGGCGAGATGAAGGAGCGCGTGGCGCGGCTCGCGGGCCCGGACGCGGAGGGACTGCGCATCGGCACCTTCCATGCGCTGTGCCTGCGGATCCTCCGCCGCGAAGCGGCCCGCGCGGGCCTGTCCGCGGGCTTCCAGATCTACGACACGTCGGACCAGCTCGGGATCGTGCGCGCCGTTCTCAAGGACCTCGGGATCGACGAGGCCGAGATGACGCCCCGCGCGGTGCTCTCGCGCATCAGCGCCGCGAAGAACAAGCTCCTGCGTCCCGAAGAGTTCGCCCGGCGCGCCGTCCTTCCCGACGCCAAGACGATCGCGCGCTGCTACGAGGAGTACCAGAAGGCCCTGCGCAAGGCGGGCGGGCTCGACTTCGACGACCTTCTCCTGGAGACGATCGACCTGTTCGCCCGGCAGCCGGACGTCGCGGAGCGCTACGCGCGCGGGTGCCGCTACCTCCTCGTGGACGAGTACCAGGACACGAACCAGGTCCAGTACCGCCTCGTGCAGCAGCTCTCGGCGGCGCACGGGAACATCTGCTGCGTCGCCGACCCCGATCAGTCGATCTACCGCTTCCGAGGCGCCGATCCCAACAACATCGCCGATTTCGAAAAGGACCATCCGGACGCGCTGATCGTCAAGCTCGAGCAGAACTACCGCTCCACGTCGGTCGTCCTGAAGGCCGCGGCGGCCGTCATCCAGCAGAACAGCCGGCGCCACGAAAAGAACCTCTGGACCAAGAACGAAGAGGGCGCGCCGATCCACTACCACCGCGCGCGCGACGATCGCGACGAGGCGGAGGCGGTGGCGCGGATCCTCGCGTCGCTCTCGCAGAGCTTCGCGAGCGGGGAGATCGCGGTCCTCTACCGCACCAACAACCAGTCCCGCCTGATCGAAGAGGCGCTGGTGCGCGCGGGGATCCATTACCGCATCGTCGGATCCCTGCGGTTCTACGACCGGAAGGAGATCAAGGACCTTCTCTCGTACCTGCGCCTGCTGCTCGTCCCGGACGACGACCTCGCGTTCCTGCGCGCCGTGAACACCCCGGCGCGCGGGATCGGAAAAACGACGTTGGACCAGATCGCGGGGCTCGCCGCATCGCGACGGCTGTCCCTGCACGGAGCCGCCCGGGCCGGCCTCGAAGAAGGTCTCTTCGCCCCCCGGGCCGCCTCCTCGCTGGGGGGCTTCCTCGACCTGCTCGAGGACCTGCGCGCGCGCAGTTCGGACGCCGGCCGCGCGCAGCCGGCAGCGCCCGCGGACGATCCGGAGGCGGAGGACGGCGGCGTCTACGAGGGCGAGATCGACGACGCGTTCGAGTTCGAGACGGCGGCGCCGCCGAGCGCGCCCCCCGTCCTCCCCCTCGTCACGCGGCTCTTCGACGTCACGGAGTTCCGCGAGCACCTCGCGCGCGCGCACCCGGGCGATTTCGAGGAGCGCGTCGGCAACGTCGAGGCGCTCGCCTCGGCGGCGGCCGAGTACGACGAGCAGGCCCCGGGCGGAGGGCTCCAGGGCTTCCTGGACCGCTCTTCGCTTCGCGGGGACACCGACGACGTCCAGGGCGATACGGGGGTCACGCTGCTCACCGTGCACAGCGCGAAGGGGCTGGAGTTCTCGGCCATCGTACTGACCGGACTGGAGGAGAACATCTTCCCCCACGCCCGGTCGATCCAGGTGCCGGAAGACATCGAGGAGGAGCGACGGCTCTGCTACGTCGCGATCACCCGCTCGAAGAAGCGGCTCGTGGTCACCAACGCGTTCATGCGGCGCTCGTTCGGGGACTTCGTCGAGAATCCGCCCTCGCGCTTCCTCGACGAGATCCCGAAGGAGCTGCTCCTGTACTCCGAGTCCTCCCCGTACGCGGGCGTCATCGGAGATCCCCTGCGCGCCGGAGCGCCGGCGGGATCCCCGCCCGCGGGGCGCAGCGGCATGGGGCTCCCCTCCAAGGCCCCCGGTACGCGATCGGCCTGGGGCGGGGCCGGGAGCGGCGGCGGCGGCTATCGTGAAGGCTCGGGCGGAGGCTATCGCGGAGGCTCGGGCCGCGGCGGGGGCGGAAGCGGCGGCGGATCCTACCGCGGCGGCTTCCGGGGGAGCCCGGGCGGGGCCCGGCCGGCGGCCTCCCGCTCGTTCGTTCCGGACCTCGGGGGCGGGGACGACTTCGCCGTCGGACGGATCGTCACCCACCCCATGTTCGGGAAAGGGACCATCCTCCAGAAGGAAGGGGCGGGCGATTCGCTGAAGCTCACCATCCGCTTCCAGGGGGCGGGGACCAAGCGCATCATGCCTCGCGGGACCACCCTCGTCGTGCACGACTGAGCCTCGATCCGTACGGATCGGGCTTCACCTCGAAGGGCTTTCCAGTCACCCTCCCTTGACAGGGTGTACGAATCGGCGTACGAAATCCGGCAGATGGCCGAAACCGAGCCTGATGCCGGAAAAGCCGGAGGGACGCCTCCGGCGCCCTCCGGACCCCTCCCCGCGATACTGATCGTCGACGACGAGGACTCGTCCCGGCGCCTCGTCAAGGCGATCCTCGAATCGGCCGGCTATCGGGTGACCGCCGCATCGGGCGGTGAGGAAGCGCTCGCGGCAGCCGAGGCCTCCTCCTATGCCGCGATCGTCTCGGATCTGAACATGCCGGGGATGGGCGGCGACGAGCTCGTGCGCGCCCTCGCGATGCGCGTGCCGGGGGTGCCGGTCATCATCCTGACGGCGTTCGGATCGATCGAGAGCGCCGTCGAGCTGATGAAGCAGGGCGCGTACGACTATCTGCGCAAGCCCTTCCAGGCCGAGGACCTCATCTTCCGCGTCGAGAAGGCGGTCGAGAAGTACAGGCTCGAGGAAGAGCTGCGCATCCTGCGCGAGACGATCGCGCAGCGCGAGCTCGGCCGCGAGATCGTGGGGACCAGCCCGGGGATCCGCCAGCTCCTCTCGCAGGTCGAGATGGTCGCGGGCACCGACTATCCCGTCCTGGTCCAGGGGGAGAGCGGCACCGGCAAGGAGCTGGTCGCCCGCTCGATCCACCAGCGCAGCCCGCGCTCGCGGAAGAAGTTCGTCACCGTCAACTGCGGGGCGATCCCCGAGACCCTCTTCGAGAACGAGCTGTTCGGGCACGTTCGCGGCGCCTTCACCGGCGCGGTCGGCGAGCGGCGCGGGCTCTTCGAGGAGGCCGACGGCGGCACGCTCTTCCTCGACGAGATCGGGGACATGACGGCGCCCCTGCAGATCAAGCTGCTGCGCGTCCTGCAGGAGGGCGAGATCCGGCGGCTGGGGGACAACCGCGCGGTGAAGGTCGACGTCCGCCTGCTCTGCGCGACGCACCGCGACCTCAAGGACCTGGTCTCGCGCGGAGCGTTTCGCGAGGACCTCTTCTACCGGATCTCGGTCTTTCCTGTGCGCGTGCCGCCGCTGCGCGAGCGCAAGGAGGACATCATCCTGCTCGCGGACCGGTTCCTGGCCCGGGCGGCCGCCGAGACCGGGAAGCCGCTCACGGGGTTCACCAAGCAGGCCGTCGACCGGCTGCTCGCCTACCCCTGGCCCGGCAACGTCCGCGAGCTCGAGAACAAGGTCCGTCAGGCGGCGATCCTCGCGCGGGAAGGGACGGTCCTCCCCGAGATGCTTCCTCTCGAGGAAGGGGCGTTCGCTCCGGACGAGGTGTCCTTCCGCGAGGCGAAGAACCGGTTCGAGCGCGGCTACGTGGTCCGCCTGCTGCGCAAGAACCGGGGGAACGTCGCCGCGGCGGCGCGCGAAGCCGGGAAGTACCGGGCCGAGTTCTACGACCTCATGAAGAAGCACGAGATCCGCCCCGAGGACTACCGGAGCGGCTAAGGCCGGCTCGGCTCGCGGAAGCGGCTCGACCCTGTAGGAACGCAGGCATTTCACTTCACACCGGGTGACCCCCGAAACAACTCTTGTGGCGTCGTGACGCGCTTTTTCGGGGATGGCCTACGTGGTCCGGTCCTTGCGATATCCCCCTGCGTCATGAACACGTCGCCGAACGAAGAAATTCTCAGCCAGGTTCCGGCCCCGGCCGTCCTCCTCCTCGCTCCCCTGGCCACCTCTCCCCGTGCCTTCGACCGGGGCCGGCCCCTGGATGTCACGACAACGTCAATCGCTTGGATCTCCTGCGCGGTGCAAACTGGAGTCGAATTCAACCGGAAAGGGACCGCCGACCCGATCCGGAAGACCGAGACCGACGGGTGCCGCGTGGGAGATTCCCTTCTTTTTCTGACGCAGCCGCGAGAGGTTACGCGGCGGCGGGAAGCGTGAAGTAGAAAACGCTTCCGCCCGAGGGCCCGGGATCCACACCGATCAGACCTCCGTGGATGTGGACGATCTCCCGGGCGATCGTGAGCCCCAGCCCCGATCCTTTCACCTGCTGCGTCTCGGGACGAGGGGCGCGGTAGAACTCCTCGAAGATCCTCTCCCGGTCCTCCGCGGAAACGCCGGGGCCGCAGTCCCCTACCGACAGAAACGCCAGGGACCCGTTCACGCCGCTTCCGGGAGCGCGACGCTCCGTGCGGATCGCCACGGTCGAGCGCTCCGGCGAGTACTTGATCGCGTTGTTGACGAGGTTCGCGACGACCTGGTGGAGAAGCGCCGGGTCCGCGTCGACGAGCAGGCCCTTGGGCTCGAGCCCGACGTCGATCACGACAGCCCGCTCTCGGATGAGGAGGACCTGCGAATCGACGACCTCGCGCGCGATGGCGTTCAGGTCGACCGTGCGGCGCACGGGCGTAATCCTCCCCGAGCGGATCCGCGAGAGCGAGAGAAGCTGCTCCACGAGATCGGAGAGGCGCCGCGACTCCCGGTGGATCATGAGGAGGTGCTCCTGGGCCTCTTGCGGGAGCGGCGTCCTGCGGACGAGATCCGAGAACCCGATGATCGCGGTGAGCGGCGCCTGGAGCTGGTGGGCGACCATGTTCACGAACTCGTTCTTGCGCTGGTTGACGAGCCGGAGGTCGCTGTTCTCCTGCTCGAGCCGCGCCTGGTCGATGATCCTCTGGACGAGCTGGGCGTTCCGGATGGAGATCGCCGCCTGCGCCGCGATCGTCGTGAGCACGCGGACGGTCTGCTCGTCATAGGCCCCGGGGCGCGAATCCTGAACCACGATGACCCCGAGGACCTGATCGCCGGCGATCAGCGGCACGCCGAGCCAGGACCGGGTCGGGTTGGGGGTCACCACGACGGGTTTGATGGGGAGCCTCGAGGCCTCTTCGTCCAGGTCCCTGAAGAGGACCGGCTCGCGTCTCTGGATGACGAGGCTCGTGAGCCCTTCTCCGAGGCCCTGGCGCCTCGGCGGGAGCCGCACGCTCGCCTCGGTGTGGATGGGGATGTGGACCTGCCCCGCGTCGCGATCCAGGAGCGCGATGAAGAAGTTACCGGTATCCACGAGCTGGGAGCAGTGCTTGAGGATCGCCTCGAAGACCTCGTTCAGCTCGAGGGACACGGAGATGTCGCGGCCGACGCGGCCCAGGACGTCGAGCTCGCCGACGCGCCGCTCGAGGCTGAGGTTCGCGCCGTGAAGCTCGTCGCGGGTGTTGGAGAGCCGCTTCACGAGGACGCTCGCCGCGATCAGAACGACGGCGGCGACGGCCAGCCCCTTCCAGCCCGCGCTCAGGTGGACGAGAGCGAGAAGCAGCGCCAGGGGGAGCATCCCGGCCTCGACGGGGAGGACGCGCCGCGCCCCGGCGAGGTACTCGCCGACCGTGATGCCGCGCAGCCACGATCCCGCGGTCATCAGGATCTCGTTGACCGCCTTGAGCGTGAGGGCCGGCACGAGGATCGAGAGAAGTCCGCGCACGCTCAAGAGCGCGTCCAGGGCGCCGGTCGCGCCCCCTCCGCCCACCCGCTCGAGGCGATAGACCGCCCCGGCGGTGAGCGTCATCAGGGCCTCCATCCCGACGTTGAACGAGACGACGGCGAGGAAGGCCCGCGGCCGCACGCCGCGCGGATAGCGCGCCGCGAGCGCCAGAAGGAAGGTCCCGACGGAGACCCACGCGGCGACGGTGCCTCCCATGAGGAGCACCGTGGCGAGCTGCACGGTGTAGACGAGCGACACGACGATCTGGGGCGGGATCGTGAAGGTGTTGAGCCGCATCGTCAGCGCGATCGCGGCGAGAAGGAAGATCGCGGGCAGGTCGAGAGAGGCGACCCCTCCGGCGCTGGCGCTCGCGGCCAGAAGCGCCACGAGCCCCACGAGCCCCAGAGTCAGGCTGAAGAGCAGGAACGGAGGTGACTCGACGGACCTTGTCTTCATCGAAAGCGCACAAAACCCGGCCGGAAGGACCCTTCGGTGCGCTCACGGTATCGGTTACGGCGCGGGGTGTCAATCGGGCCCGCCGGCGCGCGGCGGCGGAGCGCGTCCGCGTCCCGCCGTGCGGCTCGCGCCTTCACGAAGGCCCGCGGAGTGTGGCAGAATGGCGGTTTCCCACGTTCCTGGAGAGGGTCTTCATGAAGGCGAACAACCTGCGGCGCGGCTACATCATCAAGTTCGAGGGGGACCTCTGGCGGGTCTTCGAGGTGGAGCACCAGACCCCGGGGAACCTGCGCGCCCGCGTCCAGACCAAGATCAAGAACCTGCGCAACGGAGCCATGAAGGATTACCGGTTCCGTTCGGAGGACGAGGTCGAAAAGGCCCATCTCGACCAGAAGGACATGCAGTACATGTACCGGGACGGCGAGGACTTCCACTTCATGGACAACAACACCTTCGAGCAGATCCACATCCCCGAAGAGGTCCTCGGAGACGCGGTCAACTACATCATTCCCGAAGGGATCATCAGCGTGGACTTCTACGAGGGGCGCGCGGTCGGCATCGAGCTGCCGACGACGGTCGAGCTGAAGATCGTCGAGACGTCCCCCGAAGTGAAGGGCGGCACGGCCGGCGCCCAGCGCAAGCCCGCCACCCTCGAGACCGGCCTCGTCGTGCAGGTCCCCGCCTTCGTCAACGAGGGCGAGGTCATCCGCGTCACGACCGAGGACGGCTCCTACCTCGAGCGCGTCAAGTAGGGTGCCTTCAGGGGGACGCGCCCGGCCCTGATGCACCTGACGGCCGCTTCGCGGCCGCAGGTGATCCTGGGCACTTTCGGACAGAAGAGACTCGGGGCGTTGCGGGGGGATCCAATACGGATGAGAGCGCGTTCTCCGCTCTAGCGATGCCCTAGTGCGGGGCGTCGTGCGTTTCCTCGCCGGCGGAAGCGACGTCCAGGCCGAACCAGGAGGCCACGGCGTTCACCAGCGCGAGGAACAGGATCACGGCGATCGACCCATAGAGGAATTTCATGGCGCGCAGTATCGCATGCGCGGACCGCGATCAGTCGCGCGCGGCCATGGGCCGCTTCGGCATGAACAGCCCGAGCTGCAGGGGCGGGAGCGGATCGGTGGTCGCCGGCCGGTAGATCCCCTCCGCGCGCGCCCAGTCGAGGAGCTTGAAGTAGTACTTCTTGAAGCGCGGGCCGTGGTTGAAGTGCTTCAGGTGCGCGAGCTCGTGACAGACCGTGTTGACGAGGCTCGAGTACTTCAGGGGACGCCGGGTCTTCGCGTGGCGCAGGCGGATCCGGATCGTGCCGTCGCTGTAGGTGATCCCGTAATGCCGCCGGACGCCCTCCCGCTCGGGCTCGATCGTGCGGTACGTGAGCCCGAAGTGGTCCGCGATGCGTCGCGCGTCGGCTTCCACCTTCCTCCAGAGATCCGCTTTTTCCCGGGCCTCGAGCTCGGCGCGCCCCCGGGCGGCGGCGCGCGACGGAGCGCGGGACCGTGAGGGAGAGATCGAGGGGAGCAGCAGAAGGGTCTCGGGGAGAGCCGCGGGACGGCGCTTGCGACCGGAGGAGCGCGGTAGGGCGTTAAGCGTCGTCCTCACCGCCGAAAAAGAAGTACTCGCCGCAGAAACGGCTGCAGAAGCTTCGGCCGCTGAGGTTGATGCCGCACTCTTCACAGAACCTCTTGTAGCAGATCGCGCACTTCTGCGTACGGCGCTCATCCGCCGAGGTGCCGCAGAGCTCACAGCCGATCTCCGTTTCCTTCAACAAAGGCATTCCCCCGACGCGGATTATACCGAACAAGGGACGTGGCTCTCCCGCGCGTGGGCCAATATAGGGCACGCACGGCTTCTTGACAGCCCCCCTCCACCAGCCTAGGATCTCGGGCTCGATCGCAGGTCTGCAAGGGTCCCAGGGGCCCCATCCCCGCAGGAAGCTTCGTCAGTGGCGGTGTAGCTCAGCCCGGTAGAGCGAAGGTCTCATAATCCTTAGGTCTCGGGTTCGAATCCCGGCGCCGCCACCATAGAATCGGAACCTGCCTCCGGATTTCAGCGCCGCCGGGGACCACCTCCATGATCCTCGACCGCGTCATCGCCACGATCCGGCGCCACGGCATGCTGGCGATGCGCGATCGCGTGGTCGTCGGGGTCTCGGGGGGGCCCGATTCGGTCGCGCTCCTCCATCTCCTCCTCGAGCTGCGCCCGTCGCTCGAGCTCGGCCTCACGGTCGCGCATCTCGATCATGGGCTGCGCGGCGCCGATTCCGACGCCGACCGCGCCTACGTCGAGGCGATGGCGGAGCGGCTGCGCCTCCCCTGCGTCGCCCGGCGCGATGATGTCGGCGCGCTCGCGCGGCGCGAGCGGCGCTCTCCGGAAGAGGCGGGAAGGATCGCGCGGCGGCGGTTCCTGCGCGAGGTCGCGGAGGCGACGGGCTCGCGACGCGTCGCCCTGGGACACCATCGCGACGATCAGGCGGAGACCGTCCTCTTGAGCCTCGTCGGCGGCGCGGGACGCGGCGGGCTCGCCGGCATCCGGCCGGTCTCGGAAGGACTCTTCATCCGCCCGCTCCTCGAAATCCCTCGCGCGGAGCTCCTCGCGTATCTCGACAGCCGCGGCATCGTCCCCCGTGAAGACGCCTCGAACGCGGACCGGCGCTTCCCGCGCAACCGGATCCGCCACGACGTGCTGCCGCTCCTGCGCGCATCCCTCAATCCTCGCGTCGCGGAAGCGCTGGCCGGCGCCGCGGAGATCCTGCGCGCGGAGGACGACTACCTCGATCGCCGCGCGCGGCGTGCGCTCGCGGCTTTGCTCGGTGGGAACGAGGGAGGCGTCGCGGGCGGAAAGGAAACCGCCGTCTCCTCTCCCGTCCTCGACGCGGCGCGCCTGCGGAGGATGCCGGTCCCGATCGCGCGGCGCGTCCTGCGCCTCGCGCTGCGGCGCGCGGGTCTTTCGGGACGCGATCTCGCGCGGGCGCGCGTCGAGGAGCTCCTGGATCTGGCGTCCCGCGGCGAGAACCGCGACCTCTCGCTCGGCGAATCGCTCAGCGCGAGGCTCGAATACGGGCTCCTGCGCCTCGAAAAGAGCGGGCGGCGGCCCACGACCGGGCGCGCCGCCGCACGGCCGCTCGGCCTTCCCGGGGAAGCCGCGGTCGCCGAGGCCGGAGTCGTCATCCGCGCGCGCCTCGTCCCGCGCGCGAGCGTGGAGTCCGAATACCGCCGCGCGCCCGCGCACAGGGTCTACGTCGACGCCGGGACGCTCGAAGCGCCGCTGACCGTGCGCGCGCCGCGGCCGGGGGACCGTCTCCATCCGCTCGGCGCTCCGGGATCCCGCAAGCTCAGCGACCTCCGTAGCGACCTCAAGGTGGGGCGCGAGGCGCGCCGCCGCGGCCTCGTCGTCGAGTCGGGCGGGCGGATCGTCTGGGCAGTCGGCCTGCGCCTGGCGGATCCGTTCCGGATCACGGACGCGACGCGGGAGGTGGCCATTCTCGAGGCGGTCGAGATCCCGCCTCCCGCCGGCACGTCCGGCGAGGAGACGGCCCCCGAGAGTCGCGACCGCGCGGCGAGCGCGAAGGAGGCGGAGGCGACGTCACGGGAGGATCCCGGGGCGGCGCCCGCCTCCCGGGTCCTCTACAGCGCCGCGGAGATCCACGCGGCGATCGAGCGGCTTGCGGCGCAGGTGGCCGCGTGGTCGGCCGGCCGCGAGATCCTCGTGCTGGGCGTCCTGCAGGGATCCTTCATCTTCCTCGCGGACCTCGTGCGGCTCCTTCCCGGACCTCTGCGGATCGGGTTCCTCGACCGCGAGGGGACGCCCATCCCGCCTTTCCCCCCGCTGGCCGGCGCGCGCGTGCTCCTCGTCGAGGACATCCTGGATACGGGGGAGAGCCTGGTGCGGATCCTCGAGCGGCTGCGCGCGGGAGCCCCGGAGGAGCTGCGGACCTGCATCCTCTTCGACAAGCCCGCCGGCCGCAGGACCGCGATCGAGGCCGATTGGACGGGGCTTCTCGTCCCCGACCGATGGGTCGTCGGCTACGGCCTCGACGCGGACGGGAAGGACCGCAACCTCCCCTTTCTCACTTGGGTCTAGCGCCTCTTCGCGCTCGGAGCACCTCGAAAAGCGCGGATTGGGGCCCATTCGTGCATTTATTGGACACAAGCCGTAAAATAAGCCATCCGGCCCTCATGAAGCCGACGGTCGCTGGCGCGGCCGCAGTTCATGCGGGTACCGACAAGGCTAGTGCGATGGAACCAGTGATTTCCATAGAGGGAGCCCCCTTTTGAACCAGCACGTCAAGACGATCCTGATCTGGGTCGTCATCATCTCCATCGTCCTCATCCTCATTCGCGTCTTCACGGCCAACGATCTGGGCAGCGAGAGGATCGAGCAGAGCGCCTTCTACCAGAAGGTCGACGAAGGCAAGATCCAGTCCGTCACGATGACGGGGGACGCGGTGGGGTTCGCTCTCAAGGGGCAGTACAAGGAGAGGACCGCCAGCAACAAGGACGGCTTCACGACCTACATCGTGAAGGACGACGCGATCCTCAAGAAGATGCGTGACGCCGGGGTCCTGATCAAGGCCGAGAAGCCCAAGGACCCCTCGATGATGCTCACCCTCATCACCTACGCCCCGCTCCTCCTTCTGGTCGCGATGTGGGTCTTCTTCATGCGCCAGATGCAGTCCGGCGGGAACAAGGCGCTGTCGTTCGGCAAGAGCAAGGCGAAGCTCTCCTCGAGCCAGGGCAAGAAGGTCACGTTCAAGGACGTGGCCGGCGTCGAAGAGGCCAAGGAAGAGCTGCAGGAGATCATCGAATTCCTCAAGGACCCGCAGAAGTTCCAGAAGCTCGGCGGGAAGATCCCCAAGGGCGTGCTCCTGATGGGCCCTCCCGGGACCGGAAAGACCCTCCTGGCGCGCGCGATCTCTGGCGAAGCGAACGTGCCCTTTTTCTCGATCTCGGGCTCGGACTTCGTCGAGATGTTCGTCGGTGTCGGCGCCTCCCGCGTCCGCGATCTGTTCGAGCAGGGCAAGAAGAATGCTCCCTGCATCATCTTCATCGACGAGATCGACGCCGTCGGCCGCCACCGCGGAGCCGGGCTCGGCGGCGGGCACGACGAGCGCGAGCAGACCCTGAACCAGCTCCTCGTCGAGATGGACGGGTTCGAATCGAACGACGGAGTCATCCTGATCGCGGCCACCAACCGCCCGGACGTCCTCGACCCGGCGCTGCTCCGGCCGGGGCGCTTCGACCGGCGCGTCATCGTCGGGCGGCCCGACGTGAAGGGCCGCGAGGACATCCTCAAGGTGCACACGCGGCGCATCCCGCTCGCGCCGAACACGGATCTCACGGTGCTCGCGCGCGGGACCCCCGGATTCTCCGGCGCCGATCTGGCGAACCTCGTCAACGAAGCGGCGCTCTACGCGGCGCGCTACGGCAAGAAGGTCGTCGAGTCCTCCGATTTCGAGATCGCGAAGGACAAGGTCATGATGGGGACGGAGCGCAAGTCCCTCATCATCAGCGACGAAGAGAAGAAGAACACCGCCGTGCACGAGGGCGGACACGCGCTCGTGGCGTATCTCCTTCCCGGCACCGATCCTCTCCACAAGGTCTCGATCATCCCGCGCGGGATGGCGCTCGGCGTCACCCAGCAGCTGCCCCTCGACGACAAGCACACCTACACGCGCGAGTACCTGCTCGGCCAGATCACGGTCCTCATGGGCGGACGCGTCGCGGAAGAGCAGTTCCTCAAGCACCTGACGACCGGCGCGGGCAACGACATCGAGAAGGCGACCGACATCGCCCGCCGCATGATCTGCGAATGGGGGATGTCCGAAACCATGGGCCCGCTCACCTTCGGCAAGAAGGAGGAGCAGATCTTCCTCGGGCGCGAAATCGCCCAGCACCAGGACTACAGCGAGGCCACCGCCGTCGAGATCGACCGCGAGGTCAAGAGACTGGTGATGGACTGCTACACGAAGGCCCAGCAGATCCTCGAAGGGAACCGCGACACGCTCCTGCGGATTGCGGACGCCCTGCTCGAGCGCGAGGTCCTCGACTTCGCGGAGATCGAGAAGCTGGTGCGCGGCGAGGAGCTGCCTCCCTTCAGGGCTCCCGTGGCGGGCGGCGGGGCTCCCGCCCCCGTCGAGAAGCCGTCCGAGGGGAAGGTCAAGGTGGGTCCGCAGATCATCGGCCCGCCGACCGAGCAGCCGGCCTGACCGGCGCTCCGGCCCCTGCGCCACGCTCGTCGGAGATGATCACGAGCGACCGCCGGTGGGTCTTCGTCGACGGCGAGGCCTGGGACTTCGCCGCGGGCACCCGTCTTCTCGGCATCCTCAACGTCACTCCCGATTCCTTCTCGGACGGCGGACTCTACGCCGATGCGGGCGCCGCGACCGCGCGCGGTCTGGCGATCGCCGCCGAGGGCGCGGACGCGATCGACGTCGGAGGCGAATCGACCCGGCCCGGCGCGGACGCCGTTCCCGCGGAGGAGGAGCTGCGGCGCGTCGTCCCCGTGATCCGGGCCCTGCGCAAGGCGCTCGAGGCGGCGGGGTCCGGACCGCGCGGCCGGGTGCGCCTCTCGGTCGACACCTCGAAGGCGCGGGTCGCCGCGGCCGCGATCGACGCGGGCGCGGACATCGTCAACGACGTGACGGGCCTTCGAGGCGATCCGGAGATGGCGCCCCTGCTCGCGCGCACCCGCACCGCCGCCGTCCTCATGCACATGCGTGGCACGCCGAAGTCGATGCAGGCGTCGGCGCGCTACGAGGACCTCATGGGCGAGATCGCCGCGGAGCTGGGCGAGCGGCTCGAGGCCGCGCGAAGCGCCGGGATCGAGGATGATAGAATTGCACTCGATCCGGGGATCGGCTTCGCGAAGACGGCGGATCAGAACACCCTGATCCTGGCGCATCTGCCGCTCCTGATCCCTCTGGGAAGGCCTCTTCTGATCGGCGTTTCACGCAAGTCGTTTCTCGGAGCGCTCACCGGGCTGCCCGCCGGCGAGCGGCTCGAGGCCGGGCTCGGCGCGACGGCCGCGGCCGTCATGAACGGAGCGTCGATGGTGCGGGCGCACGACGTCGCGTCCACGGCCCGCATGCTGCGCGTCGTGGACGCGATCGCCGCCGCGGGGCGACGGAACCCATGATCCACTCGCTCGTCCAGTTCCTCCACATCGACCGCTTCGGATGGCGCTCGCTCGCCGACATCCTCGTCCTCGCGATCATCATCTATCAGCTCTTGCGCATCTTCCGGGGGACGCGGGCCTTCCGCATGCTGTCGGGGATCCTCGTCCTCGCGATAGCCTACATCCTGACCGGACCCGGCCGCACGCTCGCGCTGCCGACCGTCAACCGCGTGCTCGGCGCGCTTCTGCTGCTCGCCCCGCTCGCCATCGTCGTCCTCTTCCAGAACCACATCCGTCGGATGCTGGCCATCGTCGGATCGAACCCCCTCGCCGGTCTTCAGCGCAGCTCCGGGGGCGAGAAGATGGTCGAAGAGATCGTCCTCGCGGCCGCGACGCTTTCTCAGAAGCGCCACGGCGCGCTCATCGTGCTTGAGCGGGAGCAGGGGCTGAGGACGTTCGCCGAGACGGGGATCGAGCTCGACGCCGTCGTCTCCTACGACCTGCTCACCACGATCTTCATGCCGCACACGCCGCTGCACGATGGAGCCGTCGTCATCGCGGACGGGCGCATCCGGGCCGCGTCCTGCTTCCTGCCCTTGACCACCGGCGCACGCCTCTCGCGCGAGTACGGCTCGCGCCACCGCGCCGCCATCGGGATCTCGGAGGAGACCGACGCGGTCGCGCTCGTGGTCTCGGAAGAAACAGGCGCGGTCTCGCTGGTGCGCGAGGGCCGCATCCGTCGCGGGCTCGAACCGCAGGAGCTCCGCACGGCCCTCCTGCACATCCTGGCGCCCCCGCACCCGAGGCGCCGCCCCGGCGGGCCCGACGAGGCGTCCACGGCGCGCCCCGCGGCCACCCCGTCCGATGACGTATCGCCGGGGGCGACGCCTCCCTATCCGGCCGCCCACGACGAGGACCTAGTCGACGACGACCCGCCGCACCGCTCTCCCGCGCCCGGAGGCGCCGCAGAGCCTGCAGGCGCCTCCCCCGACAGGCCGCGCTCGCGGGAGCACCCGTGACGAACCTCATCGCGAAGAACCCGGGGATGAAGGTCCTCGCGCTCGTCATCGCCGCCGCGCTCTGGATCGTGGTTTCCGGCGAGGAGGAATCGGTGCGCACCTACACGGTCCCCCTCGACTTCACCGCGCTCGGGCGCGACCGGATCCTCTCGGGCGAGACGCAGGGCACGGTCCAGGTCCGTGTGCGGGGATCCGATGCCGTTCTGCGCAGCCTCGCGGCGGACGACCTGCACATCCCCATCGACGTCAGCCGGCTGCACGCCGGAGAGCGCGCGGACGCGGCGGTCTCGGTGGAGAACGTCCAGGGGGTCCCGTCCGGGGCCGCCGTCGAGAACATCACTCCGGCGTCGGTCTCCCTGCTCGTCGAGCGCCGCGTATCCCGCGCGATCCAGCTTCAGCCGCGCCTGCAGGGATCCCCCGCCAAGGGCTTCGTCCTCGCCGGGGTCGAGCTGGATCCCGACCACGTCGTTTTCGAGGGGCCGGAGAGCGAGCTGGCCCCCTTGTCGATGACCGCGACGGAACCGATCCTACTGGATGGGAGGAGCCAGACCTTCATCGCCATGGCCGGAGTCCCCGTGCCCTCGCCGCGTGTGCGCCTTGCGCAGGCCCGGCCGGTCAAGATCACCGTCCATATCGAGAAGGAACGCCGATGAGCCTGCCCATGAGAGCCTGCAGATGAAACGATTGTTCGGGACCGACGGCATTCGCGGGGTCGCGGGGGAATTCCCGCTCGACCCCCCGACCATCGCCGCGGTCGGCGCCGCCCTGGTCCGCCACCTCGCCGCGCGCGCCGGGGCCCGCGGAGGCAACGGCCGCGGCCCCGTCCGCATCCTCGTCGGACGCGACACGCGCGAATCGGGCCCCTGGATCCAGGAGTCCCTGATCGCGGGCGTGCGCCGCGCGGGCGGTGACGCCGATCCCCTGGGGATCGTCACCACCCCCGGGCTCGCCTACCTGACCGGCCACGGCGGCTACGATGCGGGCGCGATGATCTCCGCCTCCCACAATCCCTACGCCGACAACGGCATCAAAGTGTTCGCCCCGGACCAGCTCAAGCTCTCGGACGACATCGAGCGCGCCCTGGAAGAGGACATCCTGCGCGAGGTCGCCGAAGTGTCCGCGCGCGGCGTGCGGTCCTCCTACGTCGCGCCCGAGATCCGCGCGACCGCCCGCACGCGCCCCGCCGCCGGCCATCTGGCCCCGCCGAGCGCGGAGGAAGACACGATCTCCGGACGCCTGCTCGACCACTATCGCCGCTTCCTCGTGGAGTCGATCGCGCCGGGGACGTCCCTGGCGGGCCTGAAGCTCGCCATCGACTGCGCCGACGGCGCGGCTTCGGCGATCGCCCCGTCGCTGTTCGCCTCGCTCGGCGCGACGGTCGTGACGCGCCATGCCGAGCCGGACGGGCGCAACATCAACGAGAAGTGCGGCGCGCTCCATCCGGAGGGGCTGGCCATCGCCGTGCTCGAGACCCACTCCGACCTCGGCCTCGCCTTCGACGGGG
>Ga0207644_10000726_pt1 | contig 20879 bp, 16 predicted proteins | sample KBSS73metaG_FD_184326 | JGI IMG/M metagenome (GOLD analysis project Ga0207644, IMG submission 184326) | Switchgrass rhizosphere microbial communities from Kellogg Biological Station, Michigan, USA - KBS S7-3 metaG (SPAdes) (version 2) | ecosystem: Host-associated > Plants > Roots > Rhizosphere... | reverse complement strand
CATGATGGTCCCGCATTTCGGCTCATGTCAACAGGCCGGTTCCGTGGGGGGGCGGCCCGGGTACCAGGGTTCCTACGGACCCCGCACCGGTCCGGTTTCGTGTTTCTGTCTCTTGGACGGGGACCCTACCGGAACGTCACGCCGGTTTCGCCGCGAAGAAGCGCGGCGGCATAGCGGTGGATCCGTGCGCAGGCCTCGTCCGGCCCTGGATCGTCGGTCGGATCCAGGGCGGGGATCCCCGGAGGCTGCCGCCGGAGCCACGACAGGAGCAGGGCGCGCGACGCTTCACGGGCGGCGCCCCGCGAGGAAGCGGTAGAGCGTGAACGCGGGGCGCCCTGAAAGTAGATCTCCTCGACCAGCGCCCGCAGGCGCGCGCGCCCGCCGCCGCGCGGACCCAGGACCAGCCGCGCGGCGATCGCGCCCCCCTTCACGAGAGCGATCCGGACCGCGCCCGGCCGCTCCGCTCCCTGGACGAGGACCAGATCCCCGATCGTCCGGCCGCTGCGCTCGTGCACGGCCCTCTGACGGTTCTGCGACGGCGCGCGAACCGCGATCTGGCTCGCTTCCCTCAGGAGCGCTTCGAGCTCGGAGCCGCTGCGCTCGTGCTCGATGCGGTCCACGGATCCGATCCATCCGGCCGTGCGCGGATCGGGAACGGCGCGCGCGGCGAAGTAGGAGCCGACGCGCTGGCGCAGGTCCCGGGCCTTCCCGACATAGAGAAGACGGCCCTCCTTGTCGAAGAAGCGGTAGACGCCCGGCTCGGCGGGAAGGGCGTCGAGCGCCAGGCGCAGCGCCCCGTCGGGCGACTCCAGCGCGGGAGGCGCCTGGGCGCGCGCCTCGAGGAGCGCTTGCAGTCCGGCCTCGCTTCGGTCCGCGAGCGGTTCGCGCTCGAGGAGCGCCGCGAGGCACTCGGCCGCCAGGCGCGCGCGTGCGACGGGCGCGTCGTCCTCGACGAAGCGCACGCCGAGCGACGCGGCGAGGCGCGCCAGCGTTCGGGGCCGCGGAGGCCCGAGGCCGGCGCGGGCGAGCGCCGCGAGAGGGACGAAGCCGCAGGGCCCCGGCGCGTCCGCGTCCGGCGACGCGTCGGGCGACCCGCCGCCGTACGACACCGCCGACCCTCGCGCGATCGCGCTCTCGACGAGGCCGGCCGGGTCCCAGGAGGTCGCCAGGGCGCCGGCCCCGAGCGCGCACAACCGCTGCCAGCTCTCGGCCGGGAGCGGCGCGCCGGCGATCGCCGCGTCGTCATCGTCTACGGACGGCTCCGCACGCTCGGCCACGATGCGGCCGGCCTCGACCCGCACGACGGCCCCTGCGCGTCCCTCGCTCTCGATCGCCCAGACGGCCCAGGCCCGCGCGCGCAGGGGCTCGCCTTCCGGTGACGCCTGTGGGGCGGGCTCGCCCAGGATCCAGCGTCCGTCCGGCGCGCGCGCGATGCGCGGATCACCCGCGAGGACGGGCGCCAGGATCGCGGCGCAGGCCGGATCGGATCCCTGGTGCAGCCCCAGCACCTCGCGCGCGAGGAGCGCGCTCGAGACGGGCCCGTCCTGCGCCTCGAGAAAGAGAACGGCGCGGTCCCGGACGAGGCGCGGCGCGTCGGGGGCGCCGGCGGGGAGACGCCTGCGCGGCACTCAGCCTCCGGGCGGCGCGGCGCGCTCGACGGTCACGCGGGCGTTGTAGTCGGGGACGCCTCCCGAGGGCTCGGTGATCCCCGCCGAGATGAGCGGATTGACCTCCGGCCAGTGCCCCTGGAGAGTCCCCTCCGTGACCTCGTCGATGAAGACGCGTCCCCGGAACGTGCCCGCCTCGCTGCGCAGCAGGATCGGATCGTCTTCGCTCAGGCCCAGTCGCTCGGCATCCCACGGCGACATGAAGATGTGGTCGCGGTCCGCGCCGGTGAGCGGGTCGTGATCGCGCTGGATCATCGAATTGAACTGCTTGCCGCGGCGCGTGGCGAGAAGGAAGGAGCCGGTCTCCGATCCCGCGCGCGCCCCGGCGGTCCGATGCGGCGGGGCCACGGGCTGGAAGCGGGCCCTCCCATCGGGGGTCGCGAAGGTCCGGTTCTCGCAGAGCCGGGCCCCCCCGATCTGGAACTGGTCCCCCTGCCGGGCGAGGGCGGCGATCGGCGCGTAGGCGGGAACGGCGCGCGCGATGTCGGCGCGGATCGCGGCGGCGTCCTCGAAGTGGAGCCGATCGTATCCGGAGGGCTTCACGGCGCGCGCGAAGGCGAGCAGCATCTCCCACTCCGACCGCGTCTCGCCCACGTCGTGCCCCGGCACATGGGGCGAGAAGACGACGCGCCGCTCGGTCGTCGTCTCCGTCCCGCCGCCGTGCTGCTCGTAGCGGGTGCGCGCGGGGAGCAGGTAGACGACCTCCCGAGGCTCGACGAGCATCTGCTTCGTCAGGACTATGTCGGAATGGATCCGCAGCGGGATCCGCGCGAGCGACGCCTCGATCCGCGGGGGATCCGGCATCGTCTCGAGGAAGTTTCCGCCGATCACGTAGAAACCGTCGAGCTCGCCGCGTCCTGCCGCTTCGAGAGCGTCCACCGTCGTCAGGCCCGGCTCGTGCGGGACCGGGAAGCCCCACAGGCGCGCGAACCTCTCCGCGCTCCCGGCGTCGATCGCGACGCCGCCGGGAAGCGCGGTCGCGTACGCGCCCATCTCCGCTCCGCCCTGCACTCCCGAGTGGCCGCGGATCGGCATGAGACCGGTTCCGGGCCTTCCGACGAACTCGCGAAGGAGTCCCAGGTTCACGATCGCGCGCACGGTGTCGCCGCCGTGCGCGTGCTGGGTGATCCCCATCGACCAGACCAGGACGCCCCGCTCGGCCCGCGCCATCTCGCGCGCGAAGGCCTCGACGTCCTCCGCGGTGGATCCGGATCTCGCGAGCAGCTCCTCCATCGGCTGCGCCTCGAGAGCGAGGCGCAGCGCATCGAAGCCCGTCGTGGCGGCGCGGATGAAGTCCTCGCGGATCCAGCCGCGCTCGATCAGGACCTTCTGGACGGCGTTCAGGAACGCGAGGTCGCCTCCGATGGTCACGAGGAAGAAGCGGTCGGTGATGTTGGTGCCGAAGAGCGCCGAATGCATCGTCGACGGGATCCAGTAGCGGTCGAGCCCGGGCTCGCGGTAGGTGTTGACCGCCAGCACGCGCGCCCCCCGCTTCCGCGCCTCGTGCAGGTACTTCATCGCGACCGGCTGGTCGTTGGCGGGGTTCGAGCCGAAGAAGACGATCGTGTCGGCCTCGTACCAGTCGCGGTAGGAGCAGGTCGTCGCCGCCGCGCCGATGGCCGTCTTGAGCGCGCTCGTCGAGGGCGAATGGCACAGCCGCGCGGAGTTGTCGACGCTGTTCGATCCCAGATACCGCATCGTCTTCTGGGCGACGTAGTAGACCTCGTTCGTGATGCCGCGGCTCGTGACGAACATGGCCGTGCGGCGCGGATCGAGGGTCCGCCAGCGGGCACCCGCCTCGGCGAAGAGCGCGTCCCACGAGAGGCGCGTGAAGCCCGGCTCGCCCCGGCGGCGGCGCATGGGATGGGCCAGTCGCCCGAGCTCGCGCATCTCGCGCGAGGAGAGCGCGCGCAGGGCGGCGGCATCGGCGAAGCGCGACGGATCGGAGGCGCCCATGGTGTTCAGCCGGAGCAGCTCCAGACGGACCATGCAGAGGTGGATGCCGTCGAGGGTCCAATCCCTCAGACCCGTGGTCCCCAGCGCGCATCCGTCGCAGACCCCGCGCGTGAGCACGCGCCACGCGTACGGGAGGTTGTCGCGGTTCTCCCAGACGATCCGCGCCATGTCCCGCAGGTGGCGGGGCTTTCGCTTGTGGAGCCCGAAGGGGACGATGCTGTGGGTGAGGCGCTGGCGCGGGCTCTCGGGCGGCGGCGTGGTCATCGTGATGGGATTCTAGCCGTCCCGCGCGGCGGGCGGCTAACGGGGCGCATCGCTCCGGGGCCTAGGGAGCCGAGGGGAGCGCCCGATCGAGCTCGTCGAGCGCCAGGCGCCCTTCCCACCGGCGGATCTCGTCGCCCTTCTCGTTGTAGAGGATCGAGACCGGGATCGCGCCCTCCATCTTGAAGGACTCGAGCAGCGGGTCCTGGCGCCCGTCGTAGAGGAAGTTGGGATAGAGCACGCGCGCCTTGGAGAGGACGCCCGAGACCTTGCGCCGCAGCGCGCGGCTGTTGGACTCCACGAAGAGATCGCAAGAGACGCCGATCACGCGCACGCGCCGGGACGCGAAGCGGGACTCGATCGTCGCCATGTCCGGGAGCTCCGCGACGCAGGGATCGCACCACGATGCCCAGAAGTTCACGAGGAGCGGCGCGCCCTTGCGGCTTGCGATCTCGCGGCGGACCGCGTCGAGGCTCGCGACCGAGAGGGGTGCCTCGGGAACCGCCGCGGCCTTGGTGAGCTCCGCGTCGAGCGATGCATTGGCGGCGCCGGGCGCATAGGGAGGCGTCCCGCCCGCTCCTTCGCAGAGCGAAAGAGCGAGCAGGACGACGACGCCCGGCAGGGCGCGGACGAGGGTCCCGCCGGCCGGGCGCCGCATCAGGCGGCCTTCTTCCACTTCACTCCGCAACCGAAGGCCTTCGTCGTGGGATTGGGCACCGGCTTGCCGGCGAGCACGGCGTCGAGGGCGTCCTTGAGATCGTGGCTCTTGATCTCCGGCTCCTTCAGGCTGTCGTCCACGCGGCCGCGGTACTTCACGGCCCCGTTGGCGTCGAGGAGGAAGACATGCGGTGTGACCTGCGCCCCGTACGCCTTCGCGATCTCCTGGGAGCCGTCGACGAGGTACGGATACGGGAGGCTCTTCTCCTTGGCGCGCGTGACCATCTGGTCGAATCCGTCGTCGGGGGCCACCGCGGGGTCGTTCGAGTTGATGGCGACGAAGCCGAAGCCCTTGGCCTGGTATTCCTTCGCCAGGGCGATCAGGCGGTCCTCGTAGCCCTTCGCGAAGGGGCAGTGATTGCACGTGAAGACGACGACCGTTCCCTTGGTCCCCTTCACCTGGTCCAGGGAGTGGGTCTTGCCGTCGGTTCCCTTCAAGCTGAAAGAGGGCGCTTTCGCGCCGGGCTCGAGCTGCGGGCCGGTCGCTTCGCCCGCCACCACGGCGGCGGCGAGGAGCAGGCCCAGGGCGAGGATGAGGAGCTTCTTCATGTCCGGGTCCTCCAGGAATTCGGATCGCGAGGCGACGATCTCGGTTGAGTGAGCGGATAGGATGCCACGAATGGCCGGTTTCGGCACGGCCCGAGGGTCCCCACGATGGCGCGCGCCGTTGCCGAAGAGTTAGGATACCGGCCCCTTCCGACGAGGAGCGCCATGATCGATCCGACACGGGCCCTGCCGGCCCTCACCGCCGCCGCGGTGGCCTTCGCGCTCGGGGCCGCCTATTCCTTCTCCAAGCAGGGAGACCCCATGACGACCCAGACCGCCGCCACGACGATCGCCGAGAAGGACCGCTGGAACCTCACCGAGCTCTACGCCACGGACGCCGCCTGGAGCCAGTCCAAGGCCGCCTTCGAGAAGAAGGTCGAGGCAATGGGCGCGCACCGCGGGCACCTGGGCGAGTCCCCGCAGGCGATGCTCGCCGCGCTGCGGGCGATCGACGTCCTCACCGAGGAGTACCGGCGCCTGTCCTCGTACTCCGCGATGAAGTCGGACCTGGACAAGGCGAACGCCTCGGACCTCGCGCGCTCCCAGGAGATGGAGCAGACCGGCGCGCGCCTGGACGCGGCGACCTCCTTCCTCGCGCCCGAAGTGCTCGCCCTCCCGGAGGGGGTCGTCGGGAAGTTCCTCGAGGCCGAGCCCGCCCTGGGGCGCTACGCGCACGACCTGCGCGACATCGAGAGGCGCCGGCCCCATACCCTGTCCCCCGCGGAGGAGAAGCTCCTCGCGGACGTCGGGACCATCTCCGGATCGGCGCAGAACCTGTACGAGGTCCTCGCGACGGCCGACCTGCCGTTCCCCGAAGTGACCCTGGCCTCGGGCGAGAAGGCGCGCGTGGACCAGTCCGCGTACGTGCGCTACCGCGCGTCCGCGCTCCGGGACGACCGCCTCGCCGTGTTCCGCGGCTTCTTCACGACCTGGAAGGGGTACGAGCGCACCCTCGGGGTCGCGCTCGACTCCGAGCTGCGCAAGAACATCTTCTATGCGCGGGCGCGCCGCTACGGGTCTTCGCTCGAGGCGTCCCTGGACCGCAACCACGTGCCGGCGCGCGTCTACGACGCGATGCTCGAGGCCGCCAACGAGTCGCTTCCGACGCTCCACCGCTACCTGAAGCTGCGCGCCCGGATCCTCGGTGTGTCCGACCTTGCCTACCACGACATCTACGCCCCGCTCGTCCCGAAGAGCGCCCGCACCTACACGATCGACGAGGCGCGCAAGCTGGTGCTGGACGCGGTCGCGCCGCTCGGGCCGGACTACGTCGCGACGCTCTCCCACGGCTACGACACGCGCTGGGTCGACGTCTGGCCCTCGCGCGGCAAGAGGAGCGGCGCCTATTCGAACGGATCCGTGTATGCCGGGCATCCCTTCATCCTGATGAACTACACGGGGAACTTCGACGGCGTCTCGACGCTCGCTCACGAGAGCGGTCACGCCATGCACAGCTGGCTGGCGAACCACGCGCAGCCCTACACGACGGCCGACTATCCGATCTTCGTGGCCGAGGTCGCGTCCACGTTCAACGAAGCGCTGCTCTACCGCCGAGCCATCGACCAGGCGTCGAACGACGAGGAGAAGCTCTCGCTGCTGTCGGCCTGGCTCGATGCGGCGCGCGGGACGTTCTTCCGGCAGGCGATGTTCGCGGAGTTCGAGCGCGCGATCGCTCGTGCGGCCGAGAGCGGAGAATCGCTCACGGGCGAAAGCCTCGACCGGATGTACCTCGCGCTCATCCGGAAGTACCACGGCTCGGACCAGGGCGTCTGCGCCGTGGACGATCTCTACGCCGTGGAGTGGGCCTACATCCCGCACTTCTACGCGAACTTCTACGTCTACCAGTACGCGACCGGCTTCGCCGCCTCCACCTCGCTCGCGCGCCGTGTCCTCGCGAACGAGCCCGGCTCCCGGGACCGCTTTCTGGATTTCCTGAAGTCCGGAGGATCGGACTACCCGTTCGAGCTCCTCAAGAAGGCCGGGGTCGACCTGACCGCTCCCGATCCGTATCGCGAGACGGTGGCCGAGATGAACCGCACGATGGACGCCATCGACGCGATCCTGGCCAGGCGCAAGTGACCCGGTGAAGAGGAGGCCCGAGGGCCCTTCCGGGCTTTTTGACCGGCGACTGGACGGGCCGGCGCGGCGGACCTAGATTCCACGGCGTACCGCGCCGGCCTTGCCGGAACGGCGTCCTGGAGGTCCCATGCCGGTTGCCTATCCCATGCCCAACGCGTCAGGCTCGCGTGCTCTCGTCGTCGACGACGAGCCGCACATCGTCGAGCTCGTGAAGGCCTGCCTCGAGGAGGAGGGATACGAGGTCGACGGCGCGGCCACGGCGGGGCAGGCGCTCGAGCTGATCCGGAAGGGCAGCTATGACTTCCTGGTCCTCGACATCATGCTCCCCGACATGGACGGCATCATGGCGCACGAGCGGGTGCGCGCGATCGACCCGCAGCTCGCCACCAAGACGATCTTCGTCTCGGGATGGGTGAAGTCGCCGGAGATCCGCGACTACCTCGTCTCGATCGGCTCGTTCCTCGCCAAGCCCTTCTCCGTCGAAGAGCTGGTCCGTCTCGCGCACTCCCTCAGCAGCGACAACTAGGGAGCGTTGATGGGGGCCCGTTCGGCCCCTGTGGAGCGCGACGGCCGCTTCGCGGCCGCGGCTCACGTGGGGCTGTGACGTTTCCTCGATCGCATCCACCCAAACGGTGCATCCCGATCCACGCGTGGATGGGGGCGCGCCCGGCCCCTGTGGAGCGCGACGGCCGCTTCGCGGCCGCGGCTCACGTGGGGCTGTGATGTTTCCTCGATCGCATCCACCCAAACGGTGCATCCCGATCCATCAGGATCAGGAACCTGGATGCGGGTACGAGCGTGTCCACAGGGACCGCATTTCAAGAGTGGACCAGGCCCAGCACCTCTTCGAATCGCTCCAGCAGGAAGTCGGGCCCTGCGGCGGCCAGCGTTTCGGGCGTGTCGCTGCCTCCGGGGACGACGGCCACCTCGAGCTCCGCGCGGCGGCAGGTCTCGATGTCGATCGTCATGTCGCCCACGTAGAGGACCTGCGCGGCGGGGGTCTCCAGCGTCTCGACGGCCATGTGGACCATCTCCGGGTCCGGCTTGGGGTGGAGGACCATCTCCGGGCCCAGGACCGCGGTGAAGAGATCGAGCGCGCCGAGGGCGGCGACGATTTCCCGGCTGAAGTAGGCGGGCTTGTTGCTGGTGATCGCCATGGGGATCCCTCGGACCCCGAGCGTGCGCAGCGCCGGCTGCACCTGCGGCATCCAGCGGGTCTTCTCCCGGAAGATCCGGCGGTAGCGGGCCCGGAAGAGGCGTACGCCCTCGTGCGTGTTCTCCTCGCCGACGTTCTCGCGGATGAGCGAGGGGAGCCCGTGCCCGACCGCGCGCCGTACCTCGGGGAGCCCGAGCGGGGCGAGCCCGAAACGCGCGCGCACCGCGTTCAGGCTCTCCGCGATCGCCTCGTAGGAGTCGACGAGCGTCCCGTCGAGATCGAACACGATGGCATGAAATGGAGCCGGCATGGAGGCGGATTGTCTCACGCGCGATCTCTTCTCTCGGAACTCGAGCCCTACCGTTTCGATGGATGCGAGTGAGGAAGGGTCACAGCCCCGTATGAGCCGCGGCCGCGAAGCAGCCGTCGGCTCCATGGGGGCCGGGCGCTTCGCAACAACGCTCCCTCGTTGACGCCTCGGACGGTCGCGCCTATCATCGCGGCTCGCCGATGACTTCAGGATCCCAGAGCGCCTCGCGGGGCGAAGGCCCCGTGGATCCGCGCTACTCGCGACAGATCCTCTTCGCCGAGATCGGCGAGGAGGGCCAGCGGCGCCTGCTGGCGGGCTCGGCCCTCGTCGTCGGATGCGGGGCGCTCGGCTGCGCGATCGCGGAGCTTCTCGTGCGCGCCGGCGTGGGGCGCGTGCGCATCGTGGACCGCGATCTCGTCGAGTCCACGAACCTCCAGCGGCAGATCCTCTTCGACGAGGCGGACGCGCGCGCGCTGCTCCCCAAGGCGGAAGCGGCGGCGGCGAAGCTGCGTGCGATCAATTCGGGGATCGCGATCGAGGGGATCGTCGGGGACCTCACTCCGGACACGATCGGGCGTCTGGCGGAGGGGATGGACGTCCTCGTGGACGGCACCGACAACTTCGAGACGCGCTTCCTCCTGAACGACTACGCGGTGCGCGAGGGCTTGCCGTGGATCTACGGCGCCGCCGTCGGATCGTACGGCGTGACGATGACCGTGCTGCCGGGGGAGGGGCCGTGCCTCACGTGCCTGTTCGAGGCCGCGCCGCCTCCCGGATCGTCGCCCACGTGCGACACGGCGGGGATCCTCGCCTCCGTGGCCGTGACGATCGCCTCCCTCGAAGCGGCGGAGGCGATCAAGATTCTTTCGGGACGGCGCGAAGCGGTCTCGAAGGGCCTCACGATCGTGGACGTGTGGGAGTCGCGCTTCGACCGCATGCAGGCCGCGCGCCGCACCGATCCGCCCTGCGCCACGTGCGTGGAGCGGCGCTTCCCCCACCTCGAGGGACGCGGCATGTCCCAGACGACGACGCTGTGCGGGCGCAACTCCGTGCAGGTGAGCCCGCCTCCGGGATCGCGCGTCGATCTCGCCGCGCTCGCCGCGCGCCTCGCGGCCGTCGGTCCCGTGGAGCGCAACCGCTTCCTGCTCCGGGCCAATCTCGAGGGCGTGGAGCTGACGGTGTTCGGGGACGGCAGGGCCATCGTGTCGGGCACGAAGGAAGGGGAGCGCGCGCGGGCTCTCTACGCGCGCTACGTCGGAGCCTGAGAAGAGGATGATCTACCTCGACAACGCCGCCACGAGCTTTCCCAAGCCGGAGTCCGTCCACCAGGCCATCGAATCCCTGTCGCGCTCGGGGGCCGGAAACCCCGGACGCGGGATGCACCGTTTCGCGCAGAGCTCGGAAGAGGCGATACGGGAGGCGCGCCGCGCGGTGGCGCGGCTCTTCGGCGCGCGCGATCCCGAGCGCGTGATCTTCACGCTCAACGCCACCGACGCGCTCAACATGGCCATCAAGGGCGTCCTGAAGGCGGGCGACCATGCGGTGACGACGGACCTCGAGCACAACTCGGTCTCGCGCCCCCTGGAGGGGATGGCCGCGCGCGGCGCCATCACGGTCACGCGCCTGCGCTCCGACGACGAGGGACGCATCGACCCCGCGGCGCTGCGCGCCGCGATGACGCCGAAGACGCGCCTGGTGGCGGTCGTCCACGCCTCGAACGTGCTGGGGATCGCGCAGGACCTCGCGCCTCTCGCGGAGGTCGCGCACGCGGGCGGCGCGCGATTCCTCGTCGACGCGTCCCAGTCCGCGGGCGTTCTGCCGCTCGACATCGAGGCCGTTCCGATAGATCTATGCGCCTTCACCGGGCACAAGGCGCTGCTCGGGCCGATGGGGACGGGCGGGCTCGTGGTGCGCAAGGGGGTGGACGTCGCGGCGTGGCGCGAGGGCGGGACGGGCGGCGACTCGAGCTCCCCCGTCCAGCCGGAAGGCTACCCGTACTACCTCGAAGGCGGCACGCCCAACGCCGTGGGACTCGCGGGCCTGGGCGCGGGCGCGCGCTGGGTGCTCGAGAAGGGCCCGGCCGCGATCGGCGCGCACGAGCGCGGGCTCGCCGCGCGTTTCGCGCGGGCGCTCGCCGCGTCGGCCAAGATCACGATCGCCGCCTGTCCTGCGGAGGGGATGCCGGACTCCGCCGCGGCCGGATCCCCCGTGCGGTCGGACATCGGCCTCGTGAGCTTCACCGTGGCCGGATACCAGCCCGCCGAGGTGGCGGCCGTCCTCGACGAGACCTTCGGGATCGCCATGCGGGCGGGGCTGCACTGCGCGCCGTACGTGCACCGCCGCCGGGGGCTCTTTCCGGGAGGGACCGTGCGCGCCAGCGCCGGGCCCTTCACGACCCCCGCCGAGATCGACGAAGCGGCGGCGGCCGTCCTCGAGATCGCGAAGAGCTGAATCGGCCGTGGATCCTGCCGCGGCTCGCGCGACGCATCTCGCGCGCGCCGGCTGTCCGCGGGCGGCTACTCTCCCGCGGGACGTTCCTGACCGCGCGCCTCGATCGTGGCGATCGCGTCGTAGATCCGCTGCTTGCGCTCTCCTTGGGGCGGGTACTTCTGGATGTAGGCGTAGAGGGCGCTGAGGTCGTCTCCGCTCGCCATCGTGATCAGGGCGTCGCAGGCGAGATCGCGGTCCTGCGGGCTCGGATCGTTCATCTTCTCCTTCAGGAGGAGCGCGGCGGGGCGCCCGATCGCGCCGAGGCCCCGGTAGATCTCCTCTTTCGGGGCGCCTTTCCCGTCGAGCAGCTTCTTGAAGAAGATTACCGCCCGGGGATCGCGCAGGCGCGCGATCGCCTGGATCGCCTGCTCGCGCATGGGCGATCCGGGCGTCGAGGCCACCTCGCGCAGCGGGAGATAGGACGATTGGACGCCGAGGTGGGAGGTGACCTCGATCGCCTTGGCGGCGACCTGGGGATTGCCGTCGCGGATCCTCTCGCTCAGCGTGTCGTCGAGGGTGGCGTCGAGACCGCCGATCTTCGGATAGACCTCGCGGGTGATCTCGAGCATGCCGATCTGCACGTTGGGCGGCGAAGAGGCGAGCCGCGCCGTCACGACGGCGGTGAGCACCCGCGGTTCCGTCTCGCGGAGCCGGCGCATGGCGGCGCGCTTCAGCTCCGTGTCCGGCTCGGCCTCGTTGTAGGCGAGCTCGAACAGATAGCGCGTCTTGCTCTGGTCGTCCCCGGGAGCCTGAGCGAGGCGCTGGCCGAGCCGCTCGTCCGCCTCGAAATCGATGACGGCCTGCGGCTTCGCCACGCCGGCGTCCGGTGCCGCGGACCCTTCGGCGGCGGCGGGCGGAGGAGGCGGCGCCGCGGCCCGGGGCCACCCTCCGGCGGCGAGGATCGGGGCGAGGCCGGCGAGGAGGCGGATCGCGCGTCGGACGGGTCGTCGGGGAATGTTCACGGCGGAGATTCTACTGCCAGGGTGGCGGGTCCGCACGCCGCGAGGCGCGCGCCCGTCAGGCGCCGAAGACCTTGCGGATCCGGTCGAAGGCCGACGGGGATCCTGTGGGCGAGGGGGCAGCGGGGGATTCGGCCCCATCGAGCTCGCGCGCGAGGGCCGCGGCGATCCGGCGGAACTCGGCGGACTGCGGCGAGCCCGGTTCTCCCGCGACGATCGGCATGCCCGCATCGCCCCCCGCGCGGATGAGCGGGTCGATCGGGACCTCGCCGAGCAGGGGCACCCCGAGCCGCTCCGCCTCGCGGCCCGCGCCGCCGTGGCTGAAGATCTCGGCCCTCTCGCCGCACTTCGCGCAGGTGAAGAAGGACATGTTCTCCACGATCCCGAGAATCGGGACATCCACCTTGCGGAACATCGTGACGCCCTTGACGGCGTCGATGAGGGAGACGTCCTGCGGCGTCGTGACGATGACCGCCCCGTCGAGCTTGATGGCCTGCGAGAGCGTGAGCTGCGCGTCGCCGGTCCCGGGCGGCAGGTCGACGATGAGGTAGTCGAGATCCCCCCAGACGACGTCGCCCATGAGCTGGGTGAGCGCCTTCATCACCATCGGCCCGCGCCACACGAGCGCGGCGTCCTTCTCGAGGAAGAACCCGATCGACATGATCTTCACGCCGTGGCGCACGAAGGGAACGGCCTTCTGCCCCTGCTGCTCCGGCGGACCGTCCGCGCCCATCATGAGCGGCACGCTCGGCCCGTAGATGTCCGCGTCGAGGAGCCCGGTGCGCCAGCCGAGCCCGGCGAGCGACACCGCCAGGTTCACCGCGACGGTGGACTTGCCGACGCCTCCCTTGCCCGAAGCCACGGCGATGATGTGCTTCACTCCCGGCAGGAGGGTCTTTTCCGCCGCGCCGGGAGGCGCGCCCGGACGCGCCGCGGGAGGGTTCACCTTCGTCTCGATGAACACGCGGTTGACCCCGGGCATCGCGGCGAGGACCTTCTCGGCCTCCGCCTTGATGGCGTCGAGGATCTCGGGCTTGTCGGTGGTCAGCTCGAGCCGGACCGACGCGATCCCTTCATGGAACTTCGCGCCCCGCACGATCCCGAAGGACACGATGTCGCGGGTGTATCCGGGATAGCGGACCTGCTTGAGCGCTTCGAGAAGCTGCTCTCCGGTGATGGCATCCATGCGCCGTCGAGTATACCAGCCGCGGCGCGGGGCGACGCCACGCGGGAGGACCGTGGTACCTTCCGCCGGATGGGCGACTGGCTCAAGCTCGGCTTGACCCTTCTCCTCATCGCCGTCAACGGGTTCTTCGTCACCGCCGAGTTCGCGCTCGTGCGGGTGCGGCCGACCCGGCTCGAGGCGCTGAGACGCCGGGAGGGACGGCGGGCGGACACCGCCGCCGAGCTCGCGAGCGGCCTCTCGCAGACGCTCGCAACGACCCAGGTCGGGATCACGCTGGCGAGCCTGGGGATCGGCTGGCTCGGCGAGCCCGCGATCGCGTCGATCCTGGAGCGTCTCCTCGGGGGCGCCGTCCCGAGCGCCTATCTGCGTCCGGTCGCCTTCGGCATCGGGTTTCTGGTCATCACGCTCATCACCGTCATCCTCGGAGAGCTCGTCCCCAAGGCCGTCGGGATCCAGAAGGCGGAGAAGATGATGCTCGCGACCGCGACGCCCCTGCGCATGCTGCGGATCGCCCTCTGGCCCCTGGTCGCCGTCACCAACGCCAGCGCCCTCGCCGTGATGCGCGCGCTGGGTGTGTCCGCGGCGTTCGGGGAGGAGTCGGCGCATTCCGAAGAAGAGCTGCGCGGCATCCTGGCCCGATCGCACGACCGCGGCCAGATCTCGCGGGTCGGCCGCGACATCCTCGAGCGGGTCCTGGGCTTTTCGCGCGTCACGGCGCGCCAGCTCATGGTCCCGCGCCCCGACGTGGTGTGGCTCTCCTCGACGAAGACCCCGGCCGAGAACTTCGAGAGGGCGCGGGCGTCCGGCTACACCCGCTTCCCGTACTGCGACGGGGATCTCGACCGCGTCCTCGGCATCGTGCACATCAAGGATCTCGCGGTGGGCGCGCAGGGCGTGAACCCCGCTTCCGTCATGCGCCCCCCGGTCGTCGTCCCGGAGACGGCCACCGCCGACCGCCTCCTGCGCCGCTTCCAGCGCAGGCGGCTCCACCTGGCGATCGTCGTGGACGAGTACGGCGGCACCTCGGGCGTCGTGACGCTCGAGGACGTCCTGGAGGAGATCGTCGGCGACGTGCAGGACGAGTTCGACCAGGAGCCTCCGGAGATCGCCCCGCTCGGGGAGGACCGCTACCGGATCTCCGGGAGCACCCGCTTCGAGGAGGTCGCGCGCGCGCTGGGCGCGCAGGATCCCCCCGAGGCGGAGGTGGACACGATCGCCGGCTACGTCCAGGACCGGCTCGGCCGCATCGCGAAGGTGGGGGACACGGCCTCGCTCGGGAGCTACGTGCTGCGGGTCGAGGAAGTGTCCCGCAACCGCATCGTGTCGCTCACGGCCGCTCCCGAGCCTCCCGCTCCCCCCGGCGACGCTATTTCTTCTTGATCTTCTTGCGGATGACGCGCTCGAGCCGCTGCGCGGCGCGGTCGATCATCTCTTCCTTGAGGATGTTCGCGGTGTGCTCGGAGGAGATCTCGATCTCGTGGCTCGCGCTGGTGGTGAGCTTCGCCTCCTGGACCATTTTCCCCTGCCGGTCCTCGAGCGTGTAGTAGAGGTCCACCGAGAGGAGGGCCTGATCGGTCGCCTGGGGGCTGCTCCCCGCGTCGGCGTCCTTCGAGGTGGAGTAGACGGTCGAGGCGTTGTAGGAGATGTTGCGGATCGAGATGTTCAGGATGTAGTCGGCGTCCGCGACGTCGCGGGCCCCGGTGCGGAACGTCTCCATATCGGCGAGGTCCGAGACGAGCCGTCCCTCGACGAGCTGCGCGAAGAACTTGTCTTCCGGCTTGTAGTCGTTGCGGACGATGAGGCGCACGAGAGGGCGCGGGTCCTTCGCGGCGGAGGGTGGAGGACTCTCCGCCTGCGCCGGGGCGCCCGCCTCCGTGGCGGGAGGAGGTCCGGACGGTGCGGGGGCATCCGCGAAGCAGAAACCCGCAAGCGCCAAAGCCGATGTGAGGAAAACCGTTCTTCCGCGCGCTCCGTTCATATCGGTCGAGACCCCATCAAGAACCGGATCACGATCCGGCAAAAAACCTCCGGATCAGAAACGCAAGTGCCCAGGATCAGCCGCGGCCGCGCAGCGGCCGTCGGCTGCATCAGGGCCGGGTGACCTCCGGCCGAGCCACGTAATTCTAGCGCGTTCGCCGCGCGCTCAGGGCTTCTCCGCGACCAGGGTGACCGCGAGACCGCGCAGGCCGCCGCGATCGTGGACGATCCCGGTGACGGTCGCGGTCTTGCCGACGAGACGCTTGGCCTCTTCGAAGGGGGCCGCCGTCTCGTGCGGCGCGAAGAGGACGTAGAGGGACCCGTCCGAGAGCAGACCCACCGGCGCGCCCCCCTTCACGCACGCCTGCGCGCAGGCGACGTGGGTGTCTCCGCGCCCTTCGTGCATGAGGTAGCAGCCGAGATCCACGATCTCGCCCTTCAGGGCGACCCGGCTCGCCCCGCCCTCAGGGGGCCTGGCGCCGGGCGCGGAGGCGGAGGAAGCGGCGAGGACGGCCGTGGCCGCCAGCGCCATCAGGAGGAGGATCGGGATCCGGCGCAGGGATGTCCGGTGCGCCGCCCGAGGTCGTGGAGTTCGCATGCGTTCCTTTCGGGTCCGCGTCCGCGTCCGGTGCCGGCTCATGCCGCGGCCCCGGTCCGCGCAAGGCCGGACCTCTTCCAGATAAGGTACACCGCCGGGTAGACCAGAAGCTCGAGCAGGAAGGAGGTCGCCAGACCTCCCACCATCGGGGCGGCGATCCTTTTCATGACGTCCGAGCCCGTCCCCGTGGAGGCCATGATCGGCAGGAGGCCCATGAACGCCGCGCAGACGGTCATCATCTTGGGACGGACGCGCCGCACGGCGCCGTGGACGATCGCCTCCTTCAGATCCGCCACGCCGCGCAGCCGCCCCTCGCGCCGGGCGTCGTCGAGCGCCAGATCGAGGAAGAGGAGCATGAAGACCCCCGTCTCCGCGTCGAGGCCCATGAGCGCGATCATGCCGACCCACGCCGCGATCGAGACGTGATAGCCGAGCGCCGCCATGAGCCCGATCGCCCCGATCGCGGAGAAAGGGACCGCCAGCAGGACGATCAGGGACTTCACACCCGAGCGCGTGTTCGCGTAGAGCAGGCCGAAGATGAGGATGAGCGTGATCGGGACGACGATCTTGAGACGCTCCCGGACCCGCAGCATGTTCTCGTACTGCCCGCTCCACGAAAGCGCGTAGCCGGCCGGCAGGTCCAGCCGTTCGAGGACCGCGCGCTTCGCGTCGCGCACGTAGCCGCCGATGTCCGAGCGCGTGATGTCCACGAAGACGTACCCCGCGAGGAGGCCGTTCTCGTCGCGGATCATGGAGGGGCCTGCGACCTTCCGGATGTCCGCGATCTCCGCGAGCGGCACCTCGATCCCCGCGGGCGTGGGGACGAGGACGCGGCCGATTCGGTCCGGGTCGTCGCGGAAGTCGCGCGCGTAGCGCAGGCTCACCGCGTAGCGTTCGCGCCCCTCGACCGTCGTGGTGAGCGCTTCGCCTCCGATCGCCGACACCACGACCATCTGCGCGTCGGCCACGCTGAGGCCGAACCGGGCGAGGCGGTCGCGCCGCAGGTCGAAGTCGAGGAAGTAGCCGCCGCTCACGCGCTCCGCGAAGACCGAGCGGGTCCCCGGCACCGAGCGCAGGATGGACTCGACCTCGATGCCGATCCGCTCGATCTCCTGGATGTCCGGCCCGAAGACCTTCACGCCGATCGGCGTGCGGATCCCCGTCGCGAGCATGTCGATGCGGTTCTTGATCGGCATCGTCCACGCGTTCGTCGTACCGGGCAGGCGCAGGGAGGCGTCCATCGTCTCGACGAGCGCCTCCCGCGTTATGCGGTCCGGCCAGATCCTCCGCAGCAGCGAAGCCTGCAGCCACTCGGGTGCCCGCTCCGAGTACCAGCGCGGCGTGCGCCGCCACGTCTCGGGGGGCGCGAGGACGACGACGGTCTCCATCATCGAGAAGGGGGCCGGATCCGTGGAGGTCTCCGCGCGCCCGGCCTTGCCGTGGACCGACAGGACCTCGGGGAACGAGCGCAGGATCCGGTCCTGGCGCTGGAGCAGGCGCTGCGCCTCCCCTACGGAGATCCCGGGCAGGGTCGTCGGCATGTAGAGGAGGCTCCCCTCGTCGAGGGACGGCATGAACTCGGAGCCGAGCCGGAAGTAGAACGGGATCGTCGCCCCGACCAGAAGGAGCGCGGCGAGCACGGTGGTGCGCGGGAAGCGAAGGACGGCGCGGCAGACGGGCTCGTAGACGGCGAAGATCGCGCGGCTGATCGGATGGCGCTCCTCGGCGTAGTAGCGCCCGACCGCGATCTTGTTCGCGAGCCAGGCGAGCGGCCGCGGACGGAACGTGAAGGGATCCATCCGCGTGAAGAGCATCCGCAGCGCGGGATCGAGCGTGATCGCGAGGATCGCGGCGATCGCCATGGCGAGGGTCTTGGTATACGCGAGCGGCTTGAAGAGCCGTCCCTCCTGATCGATCAGCGTGAAGACGGGGAGGAAGGCGACCGCGATCACGAGCAGCGAGAAGAAGACGGAAGGGCCGACCTCCTTCAGCGCCGCGAGCCGCACGACGTGGAAATCCCCCTTGCGGCCCCCGTCCTGCCAGAGCTGGAGCTTCTTGTAGGCGTTCTCGACCTCGACGATGGCCCCGTCCACGAGGACCCCGATGGAGATCGCGATCCCCGCGAGGGACATGATGTTCGACGAGATCCCGAGCGCGCGCATCGGCAGGAAGGCGAGCAGCACCGAGGCCGGGATGGTGATGATGGGAACGATCGCCGAGGGGATGTGCCAGAGGAAGACGAGGATCACGAGGCTGACGACGATCATCTCGAGGATCAGCTCGTGGCGCAGCGTCTCGATGGCCCGCAGGATCAGCTCGGAGCGATCGTAGGTCGGCACGATCCGCACGCCCGCGGGGAGCGACGGCTCGAGCTCGCGCAGGCGCGCCTTCACTCCCGCGATGACGCCCGTCGCGTTCCCGCCCTGCCGCATGACGACGATCCCGCCGACGGTGTCCCCGTGCCCGTCCACGTCGCCGACGCCGCGTCGCATCTCCGGCCCGATGGCGACCGTGGCCACGTCGCGCAGGAAGACGGGCGTCCCGCCGGTGTCCGCCGCGATCACGATCCCCTCGAGGTCCTCGATCGAGCGGACGTAGCCGCGCCCGCGGACCATGTATTCTGTCCCGGAGATCTCGACGACGCGCCCGCCCACGTCCTGGTTCGAAGCCTTGATCGCGCTCACGACGCGGTCCAGAGGGATCGCGTATGAGACGAGGCGGCGCGGATCGACGCTCACCTGGTATTCCTTCACGAAGCCGCCGAGCGAGGCCACCTCGGCCACGCCGGGGACCGCCTGCAGGTGGTAGCGCAGGTTCCAGTCCTGGTAGGAGCGCAGGTCCGCGAGCGAGTGCTGGCCCGTCGGATCGACGATCGCGTACTGGAAGACCCATCCGACGCCGGTCGCGTCCGGACCGAGCTCGGTGCTCACGCCCTCGGGGAGGCGGCGCTGGATCTTGGAGAGGTACTCGAGGACGCGGCTGCGCGCCCAGTAGAGATCGGTCCCGTCCTGGAAGATGACGTAGACGTAGGAGAAGCCGAAGTCGGAGAAGCCCCGGATCGCCTTGACCCGTGGCGCCCCGAGCAGCGCGGTCGTGATCGGGTAGGTGACCTGGTCCTCCATGATGTCGGGGCTCCGGTCCCATCGCGAGTAGACGATGACCTGGGTGTCGGAGAGATCGGGGATGGCGTCGAGAGGGACGCCGCGCAGCGACACGACCGCAAAGACGGCGAGGGCCGCGAAGGTCCCCAAGACCAGGAAGCGGTGCCCGGCGCACCATTCGATGATCCGGGCGATCAACGCGGGGCCCCCGCCGCCGGATCCGGTGCCGGTGGGGCGCCGGGCTGCCCGCGCGGGGCCGCGGCGGAGCCTCCGGAAGGCGGCGGCGCGACGGGGGCGGACGCGCCGGCGACCGAGGCGCGCAGGCGCGACTCCGAGTCGATCACGAAGCTGGCCGAGGTCACGATGCGTTCCCCGGGCGCGAGCCCCGAGACGACCTCGAGCTCGTCCTCGAAGCGCAGGCCCGTCACGATCTCGCGCGGGGAGAGACGCCCGCCGCCGCGGTCCACGAAGACGATCGACCGCTCGCCCGACTGCACCACGGCGGAGACGGGAACGACGTTGCGGTCCCCCGCGTCGGTGGCGATCGTGACGTCGGCGAACATGCCGGGCCGGAGCGTCTGCGACGGGTTGTCGAGCGCGATCCGGACCTTGGCGGTGCGCGTCGCGGGGTCGAGCTGCGGCGAGACGAGGGCGATCCGGCCGCGAAGGACTCTTCCCGGCGCGTAGGTGAGCCGCACCTCGGCGGTCGACCCCTCGCGGACCAGCGAGAGCTCGTTCTCGTAGACGTCCGCGAGGACCCACACGTGCGAAAGATCCGCGATCGTGAAGAGCTCGGTCGCCGGATCGGCGTAGAGGCCGTGGGCGGCGGTCTTCTCCGCAACGACCCCCGAGACCGGCGCCGGGATCGTCACCGTCCGCGCGGCCCGCCCCGTCTGCTCGAGCCGCGCGATGGCCTCGGGACCGACGTCCCACAGCTCGAGTCGGCTGCGTGCGGCCTGGCGCAGGTCGCGCGCGGCGCGCAGCAGGTCCGGATCGGACGCGCCCCCGAGGGCGGCCTCGGCCTTCAACGTCTGCAGGTACTCCTCCTGCGCGGCGAGCAGCTCCGGCGCGTAGAGCTCGAAGAGGGGATCGCCCCGTCGCACGGCTTCTCCCACGGCGACGGGTCTGAGGTGCTCGATCCAGCCCGGGACCTTCGTATGGACGTGCTGGAGGCGCGTCTCGTCCACGGCCACGCGTCCCGACGTGCGCAGCGTCCGCGCCATGCGCTTGGTCGCGACCGTGCCGAAGGTGATCCCGCTCTCCTGGATCCTGTCGGGCGGGAGCTCGACGTCGCTCCAGCCGGCGGGAACGCCCCCGCCCGCCCCTGGGGCGGAGGACGAGGTCCCGGATCCGCCCGCCGGCGCGGCGGGCTCGCCCGGCGAGCGTCTTTCGAGCTTGACGAGGCGCATGTGGCAGATGGGGCAGTCTCCGGGCTTGCCGGAGGTGACGGTCGGGTGCATCGGGCAGTACCAGATGGACGCCGCCTCCGCTCCGGCCGCGGAGCGCTCGCTCCCTCCCGAGCAGCAGACGGTCATGGCCACGACCGTCAGGAGCGCCCAGGATGCTGCGATCAGGACCGCGACGCGGATCGCGCGGCGGACCGGTTGGAGGGGCGGTTGAGGCGAGGGTCGAAGGGGCGTTCGAAGCGTTCGAGGAAGCGTCTGGGGGAACGTCCGGGGAAGCGTCCGGGGGAACGTTCGGGCGGGCGGTCTCATGGCATGTCTCCCATCCCTGCGGCGCCGGGGGACGGGCCGGGGGCGGAAGCCGCCCCGGCCGGAGTCCTCCCCATCGGGACGGCGGCGGTGGCAGTAGTCCAGGCGGGCCGGGGCATGAGCGCCGCGGCGGCGGCGGGGGGATCGAGCGAGAAGGTCTCCAG
>Ga0207644_10000725_pt1 | contig 20900 bp, 20 predicted proteins | sample KBSS73metaG_FD_184326 | JGI IMG/M metagenome (GOLD analysis project Ga0207644, IMG submission 184326) | Switchgrass rhizosphere microbial communities from Kellogg Biological Station, Michigan, USA - KBS S7-3 metaG (SPAdes) (version 2) | ecosystem: Host-associated > Plants > Roots > Rhizosphere... | reverse complement strand
GATCGCCAGGAAGCAGCGCTCGCTGTGGCGCCCGTTCCAGAACGAGAGCTGCTGATAGCCGTGCACGACAGCGCAAATATCATCGATATCCAGCGTCACCGCGACGGGCTCCGCCGGATAGCTGGCGCAGTAGATATCGACCATCGCGACCATCAGCGGCCTGCGCCAGCAGCAGCACCCCGCCGTCGGAGGTCAGCCGGCCAACGTCGAAGGCGGCGGTTGCTTTCTTGCGCACGACCGCTGGAAACGCAATCGGGGCCGCGCTATCGTCGAACTCGGCGGGTGTGGCTGGGGGCATTTTCTGTCCTGTGCAGGAAGTGGCTTACACACCCAATTTCCTACTTCAGAACAGAGCCTTACACTACTCCCGCCAACCCCTCAGGCACCCTCTGCTGAATATGACGGGTTAGGCGAGCCGAAGCCTGATATGCGGTCTGCATGAACAAGGCAGTTAACCCTTTCCGAATATTTCAATTCGTCGTCCAAAAATATTCAACAGATTCTGTATCTGCCCAGTCCGGGCAGGTGGCTGTGCCACTAACCGAAATGGATTTGCCTGACGACCAAACAGTTAGCAGGAGTGAGAGGCGTGCCTGTCCCGTGGCCGTCTTGCCATCAAACGCCCATCGTGCAGGGCTAGTGCCGCAGGCCGGCGCTGTCGTGCGGTAGCCGCTCAGAGTGAAGAAGATTGTGCCGTTAGGCATGACGTGAACGAGGGAAACGAGGCCTGGCCCCTGACTCGAACCGATCGCAGCCGTTGGCGCAAGGGCAACCGAAAAAACTGCAATAATTACCAACCAAAGGTTCCGCACGTCTCCCCCCCACCCAAAATTACGTAAAAAACCTGCCTGAGAATTTCTACCAGTCGAACTGTGGCAATGAAATCAGGCCAGCCATGACGTTGCCATCATTGTCACAGATTTTCCTGCCGTCAAGACGAGAGACAAGCAAAGCGATTGCGCGAGGCCCCACATTTTGCCGCTGGATATCAATATGCGCGATCTGGCCTTCCTCGGATATTTGTACTTGAACCATTACAGTTCCCTTGAGCCCACGAAATTGTCGCGCGATGCCTTGGCGCAGGTTGGTCAGAAAGCCATGATCTACCGAACAGGCCGCATTCGAGCCTGGCCTGAGGAAGGACGACAATGTCGACCCAAGGCCGCTGCTCGCAGAGCGGCCCCAGCCATCCTGTCGTCGCTGCGGAGAAGCGCCGGCATAAGGGTCATAGCTCTGCTGACCGCCTCCCGCAGCGCCTGCCGTTGCCGCCGTGCCCGTCCCTGTCGGCGACATCGTCCGGACGGCAGAACTATTGGGAGAAGAATTTGAGAGCGAAGTTTTGGTCGGGATGCGGACAAGGGCAGTCGACCATTCCTGCGCTGGAGGCACTGCCTGGGTCGTTCGCTGCGCGGGGACAGGCCGTGCCTGGGACGCCGGCTGCGGCGCCGCACTTTCGCTGGGCGCCTCACTTGGCGGCGTGAGGGTGAAGACCGACAATGTTCCCGCTCCAGACTTCTGGCTACCCTGTCCGCCCTCTTCGCCCGACGCCGAGAGATACAACAGCAAGATCAGAATATGCACGGCGGCCGAGGCTGTCAGTGCCATCGGCCTGCGAAAATGAAGTCGGGACAGCATTCCGAAAACAAAAGGCATCCTTGCGGCAAATGACTCAACCGACACCAGGGGCGGATATGGCCGGGTCGGCGTCCGCCAGCTTGCAACCTCAATGAACGACATTTAGCTATTCTACTGTGACCCGGGGATGAAACAATCATAGTGATTGCCCCGCGCCTTCAAATAAGGAGGGGGACGAGCGATGTTTGTCAGAATTCCGTCGGGCTACGTTTTTCGGCGCTGCGTTGGGTGCTAGCGGTAATATTGAGCCTTCGGCGGCTCAAGACCGGCGATGGCATTTTACTCTGATCACTTTGACTACTGACGGCGTTTGCCGCGCTTTTGCAGGGCGCCAAGTAATCGCAACGCAGGCCGTACCCGGCCCGGGGCAGGAAATGTATGCGCAGGTTTTTTCAGCCGTTGTGATGATGATGGTGGCAAGTGTCGTTGCACCAACTCCTGCGCTAGCTACGGTCAGGGGCTCCTGAGCAACATGCATGTCATGGCTAGCGGCGTAGTTCTTTTCCATTTGAGTGGCAACCGCACGGATCTGCTGGCCTGCGGCAATCAGATCCCGACACGATGGGCCTTTGATGGCAAGACCGCGGCCGGACAGGCGCGTCTCTCGCTTCTGCTTACGGCCTACGCGTCGGGAAAACCCATTAGAATTTATGGGGTAGCTGCGTGCCCGGATTGGCCGGACACCGAAAATTATTTTTACAATTAACTGATGTAGCGAACGAGCAGCTGCATAAGCCCAATGATTGAGGGAACTTGCGCTGCGCCTCTCTGTTTCTGGCGCCCAACGCCGCTCTCTAGTTGCTGAAGCCAAAAATGGTAGGAAATGGATTGGGCTGTGTCCCGTCTGCTGGCAAGGCCGCCGACGAGCAATCAGCTGGTCCGTGAAATTGCATAGTCACCTGCTTGGCCGAAACCTTGAGGGTGAGCAGCTGTGAATAAATAGCCTTACAGTTGTCCGACGTAATAGTCCGGGACGCGTATCCATCATTGACGGCAACGCTTCCCGAAACAGGACAAATCCACCAGGTTTTTCCAGAACCGCCGCCACTGAACGCGCCATTGATCCAACCGTCTGGAGTTATCGAGAGAGTCACGATTGTGAAAGCGCAAGACACGTCAGCTTGCGCGGTAGGCGACATTATGACGGAGAGCATCGCAGTGGCTACTGCAGCCGTTTGCCGGAATACACGAATGAATCTACTCCTCATTTTATCGTCCTCGGTGCGAATACCAACATTGATTCATTGACCTTATCTTCCTGCCAGCTCAAGTTTGCCGGGCGCCGGGAGATCGCAATTTGCGTAATTTCATCCGTTTTCGTGGCCCTCGGGCTCGGGGGGCAAAATTTTGAACATGCCCCGCTGCTCAAGTGTTAGTAGGGGCTCATTTCTTATCGAAGGATCTGTGGAGAAATAGCTCTGCGGCCTATCCCTGGTATTGACAATTTGACGATCAATATCCTGGCCCTGCGATGGTTGGGCCAACACCAACCCACTGGAACTGATGCAACGTAGCAGCGTTGCCGTCATGGCCTTTCCGTAACTTGCCATGGTTTCCCCCCCGCCAATTCCAGGGCATGACTATCAAGGCTATGAGCGAAGATATACCGTAATCTGAAAAAATTTTCGGCGGTCCGCCATTTCTGTACCTGTAGATCAAACCCGCCAATCTTTCTGTTCCTGCAAACGCTCGAGCTGCCAGCACCATGGGCCTGATGGCCGGGTATCATTTGTCCGCTGTACGGGGCACCCTTCAGTTGCTGATACCTCACCGCCGCAGCTTCACTTGATCGCGAACGTTCCCGGTATTAGGGCGGACTGGGGGGAAACCGGCAATACCATGGATCATGAACTGCATCCCGATATGCCGGTTGAAGCTGATCCTGCGGATCGACTGAATAGTGGGGACGTCTTTGCCGCATTGGTTGCGGATGGGGTGCTGTCCGAAAATGATCTCGGCCACGCCGCGCAGATCGCCCGGAATACGGGAAAGCGGATCGCATCGACCATGGTTCTTCTCGGCATGGCCAGTGAGGAAGAGCTTGCGGCGGCCATGGCACGCACGATGCGCTGCCGCCGTATCAGCAGTACGGAGCTGGCAGACCACTATCTGGAGATAGCGGACATCAATCCGCATTTCCTGCGTTTCCATCACATCGTTCCGCTGCGGCTCGATAACGAGCGCCTGGAGGTCGCGCTCGCCGATGCAACGGATATGGAATCCGTTGAGGCACTCCGCTTTGCGGCGGCTGCGCAATCGACGCAAATGTTCGTCTCGACATTCGCCGAGATTGACGAGGCTCTGGCGCAGCGCTTCCCTGCCGGCGAGGATGTGGATGCCTCTGGCCCGCGCGAAGACAGCACAGAGGATCTAGAGCGCCTCGCCGACAGCGCCTCGGACGCACCGGTGATACGTCTGGTGCAGCGCCTCCTCATAACCGCCGCCGCGCGCAAGGCGTCCGACGTGCATATCGAACCGATGGCGCGTCAGGTCATGGTGCGCTATCGCATCGATGGCCGGCTTATCGAGGCAGAGCGCCTTTCGACCGCGCTCGCTGGCCCTGTTGCCTTGCGGATCAAGGTGATGGCGGGCCTCGATATTGCGGAGACCCGGCTGCCCCAGGATGGTCGCCTACGCTTCACTGCACGGGGAGCCCATGTCGATGTGCGCGTGTCGACATCTCCGGTCACGCATGGTGAATCCATCGTCATGCGCCTGCTCGGTCGTTCGGCAAGTGCTGTTCGGCTGGATACGCTCGGCCTGTCCGATAATGTGCGCACGCAACTTACCGAAGCGCTCACCCGGCCCCATGGCATGATATTGCTGACCGGACCCACCGGGAGTGGCAAGACCACGACCCTTTATGCGGCGCTCAATCATCTCAAGACACCAGACGTCAAAATACTGACGGTTGAGGACCCAGTCGAAATCCTCGTGGAGGGCGTGAATCAGGTTCAGGTGCAGCCTGAAATCGACCTTACATATGCCAACGCGCTGCGAGCCTTCCTGCGGCAGGACCCCGACATATTGATGATCGGCGAAATCCGGGACCGGGAGACCGCCGACATTGCGATGCGCGCTGCGCTCACCGGCCATCTTGTGCTCTCGACGCTGCACACGAACAGCGCAACCGGGGCGTTTACCCGGCTCGCCGATATTGGCATCGAACCCTTTCTGACCGCTTCAACGGTAATTGCGAGCATCGCCCAGCGCCTCGTCCGTGAACTGTGCCATCACTGCAAGACTGAACATCAGCCGACGTCGACCGAAAGTGATCTGTTTTCCCAGGCCGGGCTTTCCTCGCCGGATCTGCTTCATGAACCAGTCGGATGCCCGGCATGCCAGCATAGCGGCTATCAGGGCCGCATTCCCATCATGGAAATCGTCATGGTCGACGAGGACGGACGCGACGCAATACGCCTGGGCAAGATAGAGGACGTGGAGAGGCGGCAACCGCGGGAAGAAACCTTGCTGGCGCATGGCCTGACACTCGTGGCGGCGGGACGCACATCCCTTGCCGAAGTGCAGCGCTCCGTAATCCTGGGATGAGTGCGTTCAGATGCCGCATCGTCGAGCCTGATGGCGCAATCCAATGGCGCACCATCGAGGCACGCGATGCGACGGCAGCGGCTGGGGCGCTTGCAGCCCGAGGCATTGTCGCCCTCGATATACGCGAGGGACGCCCCGGTTTTATCGAACGACTGAGCCAGCCCGTCCATCTTGCCTCTTCCTTTTCCGGCGCGGATCAGGCCCTGCTCCTGACCCGCCTTTCGGTATTGGTCTCCTCCGGCCTCCCGGTCGATCGTTCTCTCGATCTACTGAGGGATCAGGCATCGCGCGCGCGTCAACGTCGACTGCTTGACGAGATGGTTCGTATCGTTCGCGCCGGTGAGCCGCTGTCACAGGCGCTCGAACAGACGAATGTCTTTCCGTCCTGGGTTGTCGGGGTCGTCAGGGCCGCCGAACAGTCTGGCGGCCTTGGGCAGGCGCTGCTGTCACTGGCCGACCAGATGAAGAGCGCGACGCGAACACGCCAGCAACTCATCACGTCGCTCACATACCCTACGGCGGTCCTGGCGGCGACCGTCCTCGCCCTCGTCATTGTACTCCTCGTCGTCATTCCCCAGTTCAAGCCGGTCTTTGCCGGGCAGGAAGATCGGCTTCCGGCCCTGACCCAGGCAGTTCTGACATTTTCAACAATCGTGGATCGTCACGGATTCCTTATTGCCCTGTCGGCCATGATCCTTGTTGCAGGGATAATTGCGGCGTTTCGGTCCGACGCGGCGCGTGCGCATATTGCCCGAACCCTGCCGTGGCTTCCCGGACTCGGCCTGCGCAATCAGTATCTCGCCGCGAGATTTGCAGGATTGATGGCGACCCTCCTCGAAAGCGGCATAATGGTGCCCCGCGCCCTGCTGATGACAGGAGATGCCATCGGCAGTGCGCGCTGGAAATCCCGCATCCGCAATACCGAGCGCAAGGTGCGCGAGGGCGCCACACTCACCCGTGCACTGCAGCGCGAGGGCTTCTTGCCATCCACTATCATCAGGCTCCTGGAAGTTGGTGAACAAACGGGCAGCCTCGTCACCACCTGCAAACAGGCCGGCCTTATCGTCGGCGAGATCGTGCAGGCGCGCATCGAAAGGCTCGTGTCACTCGCCAGTCCAGCTGCAATTGTCCTTCTGGGCGGCATAGTCGCTGCTCTTGTCGGCGGCGTCATGCTCGGCGTTTTTTCTATCGGGGGTTTAGCCGAGTAACCTATCTACCGTCGGCCGAGGAAGGCACCCATGAAAACGCCCTCATTACTGGGCATCAGCCGTTGCCAGATCAACAGAATCGCGATAGGCGGAACGGGCATTTATACTTTATATCGGGGGAAGTTTGATGAAGGGGCTGTTTCTCGCTATTTCGCTAGTTGCACTTCCGTGCGCCGCAAATGCGACGGAAACAACAAATTATCAGTATGACGCTCTCGGGCGACTCACAAACGTTGCGCACCAGAACGGACCGGCGAACGGCGTCCAGACAGTCTACACCCTGGATGCTGCCGGAAACCGTACAAATGTGACCGTCACAGGCGCGGGCTCAATGGTAGTCGTCGTGCCTCTTAATGGCTTCACCGTTATCCCCATTCAGCCATAACATCGTTTGGCACGATCAACAGCTGGTGATTTCATTGGAGATGGCGATGCGTCCAGGAGCGCGGTTATGCGGAAAGGTACTATTGGCCGGGGTGGTTGCCTGTTTTGCATTTGCTGCCAATGTCGCCAATGCCAACACTATCGTCTTGGAACTTCCAACCAACTGGCGTCTGGAAAATTATCCGTCGAGCCATGAGGTCCATTTATGGTTCACGGGCGCGTCAGAATGCACGAACGGGCATATCTATTTCTCTGGAGCTTCTGCGGATGACATGAACCGTCTCTGGGCAATTGTCACGACCGCGAAAATCGCCAACAGGAAAGTCGGCCTGCAGTACACCGGCACGGCAGGCGCATGCACGATCATCAGCTTCTTTATGGATCAATGAGCTGACCGCTCGTATCATGACCGATACACACAGCGCCGGGACGCGCGGCTTTACCTTGATGGAAATTCTGGTCGTGCTGGTAATTATCGGCCTGATAACGGCTGTCGCAATCCCCCAGGTTGCCCGGCTTCTGGAAAGCGCCCGTCACAAGACCGCGCGCCTGCAAATCGAAACGGTCGGTCAGGCCGTCGGATATTATCAGATGGATCTTGGACAATTTCCATCCACGCAGCAAGGTCTCGGAGCCCTTTTGAAGGCGACTCAGGCCAATGATGATTGGGCAGGACCTTATGCCCGCAATGCGCAACAGCTCACCGATCCGTGGGGACGCCCGCTGATCTATCAGATGCCGGGCAAGAACGGCAAATTCGATCTCATGACACTGGGCGCGGATGGCAAAGAGGGGGGATCGGGCGATGATAAGGATATCGCCTACGGCCATTAAGTGCCGGGCGCAGACTTCGGGGTTCACTCTCCTGGAAATGCTGGTCGTATTGGCCATCATGTCGCTCCTGATCGGATTGGCATCGTCGGTTGCATCGCAGAACCCTCACCGTTTCGAGACGCGTCGAACAGTAGCGGAGGTTGCCGGGATGATGCGCACCGCCCGTATGGAAGCCCTGCAATCGGGACGTTTAAAGACAGTGCGCGCAGCGGACCTTCCGAACGACAGCGTGTCACTGATCGGCAACGGCGCACCCTTGCCTGCTATCACCTGGTATGGCGATGGGTCCTCTTCCGGCGGCGCGGTCGTCCAGGGCACGAAGGTTCTGCTCCGCGTGGATTCCCTGACCGGAGTCATTCGTGAAGCGCGATAATGTCGTCTGGAACGGTGATGGGTTCACGCTGATGGAGGTGCTTGTGGCGATGGTCGTCGCCTCGCTGCTGCTGACGATTATCATGCCAGCAGCCATGGTTGCAAGCACCCGCAGGCATCATGCGCAAGACCGGCTTGCGGCCGTTGATCTGGCGTCGAATATTCTGGCTGAACGGGCGCTGCCCACCAGTTCCAGCAATGAGAAAGAAGGCAAAGTCCATGGTCTCGGTTGGGTTTTTCGTGAGACCCCGATCATGTCTGATCCCCGCGGATTTTTCACGCTCAATCGCCTTGAGGTGCAGATAAAGGATAGGGAGGGGCGTGCACTTTACACCCTTTCCACCCGCAAATTGCGCGCGGTACAGTCCCAGTGAAGCACGCCAATGGCTTCACTCTCATCGAGCTTCTCGTCGCGATGGTCATCGGCTCGCTCTTGCTCGCGTCGGTTTCGTGGATCGTGAGCACCCTTGCCCGCGAGGTGCAGAAAGATCGTGATACGCGGACTGCCCGCAACCTGACCGGCGCCAGACCGATCCTTGCCAGTCTTTTTGCCAACGCTCTTCAGGACGACATCCATCAGGTCGAGGTAAAGCCAGACTTCATAGCCCTCGATCGGCCGATGCCGCAGGCCGCCGGGCGCGGCGTTGGAGTATTGGAGCTCAAGGCCGAGAAAATGGGCAAGGTGGCCAGATTGGTGGCCCGAGTGCGAGGTTTCGGTGAGGCCCGTGGCAGTATCGGTACGCCTGTGCTCGAAGGCGCGCGGGACATTCGTTTTGAGGGAATAGAGGGTGAGGGCGAAGACGCTTCCAGGCTGCAGGCAGTGCGCATGACCGTGCGCAGCCTTGACGGGAAGGAAGACAGGCTGGTATTTCCACTGCACGTCATCAGCGACGGCAGCTGCGTCTTCGATCCCATCTCGATGGCCTGCCGGCCCCAATGAGCCTTAGCGATCATGATTGGCGGACCGCGCTCAGGTCGTTCCTGCGCTGGTGGCTGGGCGAGCTCTCTTCGCTGATTCCGGCTGCCTGGCAGCAGCGCTGGCGTATTGGCGCAGCGGTGACGATCCACCCGGCTGCTGACCACGTCCGCATTGACCTCATTGAGGGCGAGGACGGGCGGACCTTCCGCGAAGACATGGCCATCGAAGACCTGACCGCGGAGAACTGGGAGGAGATTCGGTCCTTTCTGACAGACCGCCGGGCAAGCGTGGAACTACCATCGTCCGAGGCGCATATTCTCCGGCTTGACCTTCCGGTTGCCGCCATGCGCGACGCGCACAGTGCGGTCGCGGTTCAACTTCTGCACCGTGCCCCCGTCGCGCCCGAAAAGCTTTATTGGGCTCTCTCGAGAGTCGAACACCACGCAACTGCGGCGCGCGCTACCGTGGTCCTGGCGCGACGCAGCCGCCTGGACGATCTTGCTGCACAATTTGAAGCACAGGACATTGCTTCCCCACCCATCGTCGTGCGGCTGGACGGCGAAGAGGCAATCCTGCGAGGCGGGCTGGCGGTAAATCTTTCGCCGCAGCGTCGTTCGGCACGGCGCACAAGAGCGGCAGCAGCCTTGCTGATCCTCTCCATCCCGATCACGCTTTTCGGCGTGGCTGAGCTCCTCCTCTGGTCAGGAGAAAGAGAGGTGGCGACGTTGCGCAAGGACAATGCGCCCAAGGTAAAGGCATTGGCCCTCGCCACACAGACCGATCTTCTGCAGCGCGCGCTCGCGCCGCTGGCGCAAAGACCGGTGATCAGTGCGGCACTTGCCGATCTTGCCGGCGCGCTGCCGCCGGGTACCACACTGGCCACCCTTTCCATTGACGACAGCCGGATGGAAGTGGCGCTAGCGAGCGAAATCAAACCGGATGAAGTGGCCGCTATTGCCCGCAAAGCCCGCGCCTTTGTTCTCGTACCGAGCTCGCCAGGAGAGCAAGGCGGCAAGGGCGCGATTGCGTTCCAGGCGACGCTCAAATGATCGCGACCTTTTCGCCCTTCAGCCGCAAGGTCATTGCGGTCGGCCTTCTGGTCATGGCACTGCTTCTTGGCCTGAGCGGCCTTGTCCTTCCGCTCGGCGAGGCTATTGCCGATGACCTGGCACGACTGCGCCATGTCCGCGCTGAGGTCGCACGTTTGCAGGGCATCGCGCTCGACAGTTCGGACACGTCTGTCGCTCCCGTGCCGCAGGGCATGTATATTTCGGCGCCCGATCTGGCGAAGGCCTATGCCCTATTTGCCGGTGACCTCTCTGTGGCGGCGGCCCGCCGCGGCGTTGAAGTCCACGTCCAGCCACCTGCATTGAGCGGAACACAGGCGCCGAGCATGCTTTCGCTCCAGTTCGAGGCTCGAGGCAATCCTGACGCTCTTCTGCTATTGGTGAATGACCTCGAACGGGGCGCGCGCCTCATCCGCTTTTCTCGCATGACCGTCGGTGTTCCGCCGGGGGTGCCCAACCCGGCTGCACCGTCTTCGCCGATGTTACCACCGCCGATGTCGGTTCCCTCGTCCGGTGGCGCCCCCACAACCTCGCCTCCAGTCATCTCTGCAGAGGCGCCTGTACCGCCGCCGGCCTCACCGGCGGGCATGCCTCAGGCGACCCCAGCGGTCGCTAACATGCAAGCAACGGCCCTTGCGCTGTGGGGAGCGAAACCGTGACGCTGATACGCGAGGGCTGGCTATCGATTGCCCTTTGTGGCTGCGCGGCGATTATTGTGCCCTGGTGGATACTGGACCAGGGCTCGGCAGAGCCAGTGGTGAGCACATCCGTTGCACCGCCCGGGCTGGCCGTCCGGCCCGCACTTCAGTTTAATCCCGCCGATCTCGAAGGATTTTTTACCGTGCCGGAGGATTTTGCGGCCGAGGCGAGCGCGGTGGTCACGGATAGTGCCGGCTCGACCCAAGGACAGGACCCGCCTCGTCTTGTCGGTGTGGTTCTTCCTGCCAGCGGGAAGCCCGTTGCCCTGGTGGTGGGGGCCGACGGCCAGACCGTGCTGCTTCGGCCAGGCGGTGAAAGCGACGGGTGGCATCTTGTCGCGATCGGCGCCGGCAAGGGCACCTTCGAGCGGGCCGGTATCCGCAAGGTGGCAAGGCTCGATTACAGCAATCACGCCCCTGCAGCGTCCAATACAAACCTCCCGGTCAGTCCAGCAGCCGGACCAGCCGAACTGTCTGGCCTCGCGGCCGAAGGGGCAAAACCATGATGAAATCGACCCACCGGGCTGCAGCGATCCTGACACTGTCGCTGTTGGCGCCAGCGGGCCCCTCCTGGAGCGCGCCCTCAGCTGCCAGAACAGACATCCGGAAAGGCTATAATCTCGCTTTTGTCGATGCCAATATCCGCCGGGTCGCGGACGCCATTCTGGGCGCTATGCTCGGAGTTGACTATAGTGTCGATCCCGACGTGAGCGGGAATATTACTCTCAGGACGAGCGCGCCAGTAACCCGCGAACAATTGATCCCGCTTTTGGAGGGCGCACTCCAGTCGGTTGATGCCGTCATCATCCAGGAGGGCGGTCGCTACCGCGTCGTCGCGCGCGCCTCAGCACGAACCAAGGCGCCGGTCGCCAGGAGCGGTGCAGATACATCGAGCGTCGCAGGCTATGGCTCCGAGATACTTACCCTCAAATATGCCAGTGCCGGCGAGATGGCAAAGCTCCTTGAGCAGTTCCTGGGCAAGGAAATCGTCGGCGGCAGCAATGACGCGTTGAACCAGGTCATCATCATTGGCGGCACCGCCGAGCGGCAAGCCGCGCGCGATCTAATAGCCCGATTTGACGTCGATATGCTCGCGAACATGAATTTCGAGATCTACAAGCTCGACAATACCGATGCCGGTTCGCTGGTCAGCGAGCTTCAGCGCATCTTCAAGGGGCCGTACGACATCATTGGTTCCCGTGTTCGCCTTGTTCCCCTGCCCCGGCTGCATTCGCTCATTGTCATCGCCGCGGACCGGGCCGACTTTGCCCGCATCGAACCATGGATACGCAGGCTCGATGCGGGGATCTCGGGCAAACGCAAACTCTACACCTATCGCGTCCAAAATGGCCGCGCGCGGGACCTTGCCACGGCCCTTCAGCAGGTGCTGGGAACCTCTACCAGTCAAAATCCCGCTGCCAACAGCCCCGGCGGCGACGCTGCACCAGCGGGGAATGCAGCTGCGGCCACGTCGGCCGGTATGAGTGGCGGTAGCGCTGGTGGTGCCGCAACGAGCGGCGACGCAAAAAAATCAAATACGCCTGTCATGGCGCAGGAAACGGCGGAGTCATCTTACACAAGCTCCAGCGGTGTCCGTGTCGTTCCCAATGAGCAGACGAATTCGCTGCTCATTTTCGCTGACGGCGAGGAATATGATCTCGTCCGCGAGGTCCTGCAGTCGATCGACCAGCCGGTGCCACAGGTGCTGATTGAAGCCACGCTCGCCGAGGTCACGCTCAACAATGATTTCCAGTTCGGCGTCGATTTCTCGACCCTCACCGGCAAGACCAGCATAGCCAGCATCGGCAACGGTTCGGGCGTTCCGGCATCAACTTTCCCGGGCCTATCGGTTGCCTATGTCGGCGGAACGACCCGCGCGATACTGAGCACGCTCCAGTCGAAGACCAATGTGCGCGTGCTGTCTGCGCCCAAACTCATCGTTCTGAACAACCAGACGGCAACCCTGCAGGTCGGCGATCAGGTGCCGATCGTGACGCAGCAATCGCAAAGCGTGTCCGCACCGGGTGCGCCCATTGTCAATAATGTTGAGCTGAAGGACACGGGTGTGATTCTCAACGTCACACCGCGGGTCAATGACGGTGGAACCGTGACGCTCGACATTACCCAGGAGGTAAGCGATGTTGCCGAAACGACGACATCGGGGATCAACTCACCCACCATTCAGCAGCGGCGGATCGCAACGACCGTCTCGACCCGAACGGGCATGATGGTGGCGCTGGGCGGACTCATCCGGGAGCGGGTTTCCAATACGCGTTCGGGTATTCCGCTGCTCAGCCAGATTCCGGTCCTTGGCGGTGTGTTCGGCAGAACATCCAGAGGTGGCAGTCGCACCGAACTGATCATTTTGTTGACGCCCACGGTCATTCGCGCGCCCGAGGATGTAAAAGGCATTGTCGATCAGCTCATCAACGGGCTGGACGCCGCCCGGCCGCTGGTGGATCGCGCTCGCAGAAGGCAGGTCGGTGACCGACTACCGCCCGCACAATAGTGTACCCGAAAAGGGCTTCGTCCTGCTGGCCGTCATCTGGCTTCTCGTACTTGCGGGATCAGTGACAGGGTGGCTGATGCTTCGCGCGCAGACGCTTTCGCTGGAGGCCAAGGCGGACGGCACGATCGAGCAGGACAGGCGGGCGCTGGAGGCCGCGATCGACACGGTGGTCGCGGACCGTATTATCAAGGGCGGCACCAGCTCCTGGTCGCGCGCGTCAGCGCAAGGCACCATCAATATTGATGGCACGCCAATCTTCGTTCGCTCAACCGGGGAAAACGGGCGGCTCGATCTTCTTCGGGCAGACCTTGCCTACATCGATCGTGCCCTGCAGGGGCTGGGTCTCGGAGCACAGCAGCGCCGCGCCGTGCTGGGCACCATCGCTATGGCGCGATCATCAGGTCGAGGCACCATGAATCTCGCCGAGATCAGATCAATCATCGACGAGGACATAACCCCCGCAGGATCCGGACCATGTCTTGCCGACATGTTCACCGCCGTATCGCATCTCCAGCAACCACAGGCGGACCAGATGCCGGAACCGCTGGCACGGGCGCTCGCCATACCCGGACAAGCCGCGGAGCCCGGCGGAGGGGCATTGCTCGCGCCCGTTGCGCCCCAGCGCATCGAAGCAAGCACGGCCAAGGGCATGACGGTTGCCGCAGTAATTCGTGTGATAGGCCAAGTGGGTAATGGCTATCAAACCCTCGGCTGGTTCAGTGGCCGACTATGCCGATAGCGAGCAGATCGATTTAAATCGGGCAACAGTGTCGGCATCAATACAGAACTGTCAGGCTCTCCTGACTATGCGGACCGACGCCAGCAGGGACACGCGCAAGATACTCAAGAAACTGGTTTGGCGGCTGAGGAGACGCCAGCTTGCGGCTTGTACAAACATCGTGAAGCGTCAGTTGAAGGTCAGCCGACGAGCACCACATAGCCGATGGTTTCGTGACCGTGATCGCATGCCCCGGTTCCCTGGATGTCTATCATCTGGTGCTTGGCCGCCGCAGTAAGCAGTGCAGAAACAACCACCTGACCTTGAGCCGTTCCGCCATTGATCAGCCAAAGCCCATTGGGATCGGCGCAGGCCGGGAGAGAACCAGTCCTTTGCCCTGTGTAGATAAACCAAACATATCCATCTGAACCGATGGACAGATTCTGAATATATCCACCATTGGCACTGGGTGCAAACGCAGGTACAGAAGTCAATCCTAGTCCGATAGCTGCGATCATCATCACGAATCCATTAATATTTATTTTCAATTATGTTGCCGTTACTATAATTATACGACTCACGATCCGGGGAGTTCAGGCCGACCGCAGATCAGGGACTCAAGCCGTCAACCGCAAAATAGTCAACACTCTCACTATCGCCCCAGTCGACGCAGGTGCCAGTTCCCCAGATCTGTATTGATTTGCCTGCCATTGCTGCCGAGAGCATTGCCGACATACGGACCTGCCCAGCTGCCGTGGTTCCGTTGATGGTGAACCGTCCGATGGTACTGCAGACCGCTTGAAGGCCGGTGACTTTCCCTGATATCGCCAGCAGAGGCTGTGCTCGGTTCCAACAAAACGAACATGAGTGCAAGCATAACTCTGTACTTCATGGTTTCCCCTCAAATCGTTACCACCGACCGCGTTCTCACGTACCAACACGGCTGCTTGATGAACGAGTCTCACTCGATGATTCGGAAATTTCCGCTGTCGTCAATTGCGGGCCGGCGGGTCTCCACTCGTCCGAGATTCGAATCTTTCCGTCGCCCCGAATGCGACAGTATCCGTATTGCACGATCTTGTTTCAACGGACAGCGGCACGCGCCATCAATGTATCCTTACATTTTTCCAGACGCTCCTTTTCCAAAACGCGGCTTCCTACAAGTCTTCATCGGCAGCGTATTCTAGTCCACCAGGCATTTGGGTTGAGATCAAGCTTGAAATCTTGATTTCACACATCTATGCCGGGAGAGTTAAATTAGCTATCAGATATATTGGAGGTCTGAATTGCGCCAGAAATGAAAATTGCTGGCCAGCGTTATCCGGGGGAACTTCGTTCACGCCTTGCCTACATGTATATTTAATTACGGGAACAGGGCCGTCACAGTGTTCGGATCAGTCCGATAGGCTGCGGCGGCGGCTTTCCCGATGTTCGCGGATGACAGCATTCCGCTACGCCAGATGGAGCCTGCCTCCCGAGCACAATGTGGGCATCCAGCTGTCGCGAGGAAGAATTCGTGTAATGGGGGTCAAGAAATAAATGAAGGCTCGTTATTTATCCGCACCTGTTTGGCGCAGTGTACTATTATTGTTGAGCATTTTTGCTCCCTGCCGGGTCAATGCCCAAACTGCACAAGACCCGGACGCGCGCTACGTGTGGCGGGCTCGCGGGATCGATATCGCACAACGAAAGTTCTTGATGGTTGAAGAAGATTTATCCATAGGATTGGTAGGGTCTTCTGATAGACTTTCTCTCGTTCGCGAGCTTAAGCAATACCCCGGCAATGAAAATTATACAAACATTGGAGATTTCCGAACAAATTTCTTTATAATACTCCGATGTACGGGAGCCAATTGGAATCCCGAGCCAGCACTAGGTTACCCGCTTTGTAATAGCCAGGGCGTGACGATAGACATTGGGTCTAGGTCATTTTCATTCACTAAATCGAACAATGTATTCTCGTCATTTTACGGAGATGGGGCCACCCTTGATGAGGGGTATTCAAGTTTAACATTCACAGACCCCGCTGGAAACAAATACTTATTCGAAAGAGGTGCCGGTAATGGAACGCAGATACCTGTTTCTCGCAAGTCGATGCCAACTGGAAATATAATAAAATATTCATACGAGGCGGCTTTTACAGACCCCAGTGGTTCGTCATACGGGACAAGAAAAAGACTAACGCGTGTAATTGACGGTTATGGCAACGGCCTTGCGTTTTCATATTCCGTATCAGCGGGCGGCCAGCCTTCTGGCGTGGGCCTTGACGAAAATTTTCAGAGAAAGCTAGCCATATCTTCCATTGCAGCGTTCAATTCCTCATGCATTGGAAACAGCTCGGCAGCATGCCAAGCCACTCCTCTTCCGTCAGTTAATTACAGTTACACTTACAGAAGCGTTTACGATACCATGAGGCTTGACTCGGTGAGCGTTGGCACGAAAACCGAACAGATAAGCTGGTGTAACAATCTGGTTAGTTCCGTTTCAGTAAACGGATCCTCTCCAAAATTTACAAATACTTATTCGGTTTGCAATTGGAACACCGGGGTAGTGACCCAGCAAAGCGATAGCAGCGGCGCAATATGGTCGTTCCAAAATGTCGTACTGGGTTCGACGTCTACCACCACTGTGACCGGTCCGGATAGTGCTCAGACAACGTACACGTTTTCATCAGGCCGGCTTGAACCCGATAGCGTTACTGACGCAGCTGGCAGGACAACGGCCTATCAGTATGATTCTTATGGGCGAACCAGTAGGATAACATTGCCTGAGGGAAATTATACTCAATACAGCTACGACGGTCGGGGGAATGTCATCGAGGAGCGCCGGGTATCAAAGACGCCGGGTTCACCTCCGGACATAGTGATTTCGGCCGGATTCGATAGTTCATGTACCAATGTGGCAAAATGTAATCTGCCGAATTGGACCAGGGATGCAAATCTCGCCCAAACGGACTATACTTATGATTCCACGGCGGGGCTGTTGACAACCGTTACAATGCCAGCAGCCGTATCAGGCAGCGTTCGCCCGCAAGTTCGTTACGGCTATTCTGCGCTTCAGGCTTACTACCCCGATGTCGGCGGAAACGTCGTCCCGAGCGGACAGGCCATTAATCTGATCACTTCGATATCGAGTTGCCACACAAGCGCGAATTGTGGGGGAACGGCTGAAGAGTTGAAGACGATAATTTCATATGGTACCCAGGCCCCGGGAATTGCAAACAGTCTTTTCCCGGTTTCGGAAACAACCCAGGACGGTTCGGGAAGTCTTGTTGCTACCACGAACACAACATATGACGCGGTGGGCAATCTCTACGCCGTCGACGGGCCGCTGCCGGGCGCAGCGGACACGACCCGCTACCGTTTTGATGCAGTGCGCCAAGTCGTAGGCGTGGTCGGACCTGATCCTGATGGAGCGGGCGCACTCAAGAACCGCGCGGTTCGCCTTAGCTACAATGTCGATGGTCAGGTGACCGTGAGCACGGTTGGCACAGTTACGGACCAGTCGGATACGGCTTGGAACAATTTTACCGAGAGTTTTCACAAATACAGCCAATATGACAACAACGGGCGTGTGATCCGGCAGACCCTGTGGGCCAGCGGCGTCGATTATGCGGTCGCCGATTATCTCTATGACGCGCTGGGGCGCCCAACCTGCAGCATCCGGTATATGAATCCGGCCGTATGGGGCCCACAGGCGTCCAGCTGCGCGCCGCTGCAAACCACTGGTCCCAACGGTCCGGATCGTGTGACAGGCACAGCCTATGATACGGTCGGTCGGGTGACAACGGTGACGCAAGGCATTGGCACCAACGCCGCGGCGGTGGTGCAGGCCAGCAGCTACACCCTCAATGGTCAGCTGCAGACGGCCAAGGACGCCAACAACAATCTGACAACCATGGAGTATGACGGGTTGGATCGCCTGCTGAAGCAGCGCTATCCCTCCTCGACGGTACCCAACAGCAGCTCGACCACCGACTATGAGCAACTGACCTACGATGCCGGCAGCAATGTGACGCAGCGTCGCCTGCGGGACGGCACGACAATTACCTTTGCTTATGACAATCTGGGCCGGGCGGCGACGAAGACACCGCAGGGCGAGAATGCAACCAGCTACAGCTATGACCTGCTGGGCCGCCCGACCCAGATCACGCGCCCGGGTGATGGTGTTACCCATGGCTTTGCCTATGACGGGCTGGGGCGGCTGACCAACGAGACGCAGCCATTCGGGTCGACAAGCTATCAATATGACCTGGCCGGCCGCCGCACGCGGCTAACCTGGCAGGACGGCTTCTACGTCACTTACGACTATCTCGTGACCGGGGAGATAACCGCGATCCGGGAGAACGGTGCGGCCTCGGGTGTCGGCGTGCTCGCAACCTATGGCTATGACGATCTTGGACGGCGCATGAGCGTCACACGCGGCAATGGTACGACAACGAACTACAGCTATGATCCGGCCTCGCGTCCCTCCGCACTGACCCAGGACCTTGCGGGCACTGCGCAGGATCAGACGCTTGGCTTCACGTACAATCCAGCCTCACAGATAATCGGTACGACGCGGTCGAACGACAGCTATGCCTTCACGCAATCCTATACGGTCAACCGCCCCTACACCGTCAACGGGCTCAATCAGTATGGCAGCGCCGGTTCGGTCAGCTTCGGCTATGACGGCCGCGGCAATCTCACCGCCTCAGCCAGTTCGGTCTATACCTACTGGCGGGAGAACATGCTCAAAAGCGCCCCGAACACGACGCTCTACTATGACGCGCTAGGCCGCCTGTCCGAATATGACACCTCCCTCTCGACCCGGTTCATGTATGACGGCTCTGCCTTGGCGGCCGAGATCGCCAATCCGTCCGGCGCGATCCTGCGCCGCTATGTCCATGGTCCGGGCACTGATGCGCCGATCGTCTGGTACGAGGGCGCGGGCACGACCGACCGGCGCTGGCTGCATGCCGACGAGCGCGGCTCGATCGTCACGGTCACCAATAGCACGGGCGCATCCATTGGCACCAACAGCTATGACGAATATGGCATTCCGGCCTCGACCAACCTCGGGCGATTCCAGTATACTGGCCAGACTTGGCTGCCAGAGGTTGGCATGTACTATTACAAGGCCCGCATCTACTCGCCCACCATGGGACGGTTCCTCCAGACCGATCCCATCGGCCTCGCCGGCGGTATGCACCTCTATAACTATACCGGAAACGATCCGGTGAACAAGATCGATCCGGGCGGTCTGTGCGCGGAGGAAAACACCCCATCAAACACATCGTGCTATGGCCCGATTGTTGTTACCGCGCCAAAACCAGCAAAAACGACCACGGGTTCAGGACCTGGCGCTTCCACAACATGGGGATTTGATAGCCGTAGTGATTTCGGTGGTTCCGGAGCTCTTGCCTCAATGTTGGGACGTTTGCCAAGTGCTCCGGCGAAGAGTTCGACAACATCCACGCCGCAAAATGGAACGCCACATAAGTACGAAATTAAGCGCAATTCCGATTGCTCAGCGAATGATATATTTAATGATCTCAAGCGGCCTGACCAGAGCGCTCCTGGCGCACCAGCAGCGCGAGAAGGCTTCACCCCACGGGTCAATTTGGCGGGGGGCAACCCGATTTCGCAGACTGTGAACTCTGCAACTCGAACAATCGTAAACACAACCTTAGACGGCCATATTTTTTATCCTGGCGATGTCACCATCCACGTTGAAGCCAGTCGTGGAGGTGGGTCTGAGATTACAATAACCGGCACAGGAACCGGGAATTTTGCGACGTTCAACGATGTAGTAGGTAATATTTGGTTTGGGACTGCTGCTAATCAATCCGCATTCGTATGCCATAGGATTTTTTGACCATGGCAACTCGAAGTGGATACCCCAAAATACTTATTGGATCATTGGGAGCAATGGCGTTGCTAACGCTGGTTTTGCAGGGATGCGCCAAGGTACAAGAGTCGTTCTTGACCGTTCAGACGTGCCTCGTTGATGATACGGGAGTATTGCAGTTCAAAGGCTTGATGCGCTCAATCTCCAAATCGGAAGGCCTAAAGTACGTTGACAACAGCGCTCAGCAAGGAGCCAGTTTGAAGACGATGGGAGCAGACAAACTTCTCAAGCGTGATGCGACTTCTGCCATCGACGTCCATCTTGAAGGGGATGGGGGCTTGGGTGTTACCGCAGGTAATCTCGGGCTTCCGCCTTATCAAGTCGCTTTGGGCTTCACGGAAGGGGCAGATGCAGCCAAGGCGCATCGGTTGTCCGATCGACTGGTCAAAGCGTTGACACAGCTGTGGCATGTTGAGACGGTTCCTCAAGGCAAGGGCGCGTTGCCTATGAAAACTTGCGGAGGCTGACTCTATCGAACGAGAGCAAGATAAAAGGAATGGCTCCCCCTCTGGGCTAACCTATTGTCTGCACATCGAAATTTAGCGAGACAGACGGCACTGCCTGCGAGACAGGCGGTGCCGTCTTGGTGCCAAGGCATTGATGTTGCAGGCGGAATGCCGGTGCCGCGAGTCTCGCGGCCTGGTTGCCCGACGGAGGCCGGTTCCTGGCTCGATCCGGTGGCCGAACTGATCCAGCGCGATCAGGCGGGAAATGGCGGTATAGGGAAGCACACCCTACGCACGAGCGTGCATGAGATAATCGAGGGATAGCAATGGCTTATCGTCGATGGGCCGTGTGTTACGCTGTGGTACAGCTTTTTGCTGACGCGGAAACCACGTTATATCAATGGCTTGAGTGTAGTACGTTGTAACACGCTCACGCCCCGTTGATCTTGGTATAGAGCTGCTGAAAACGCCCCGCCGAGGGGTGATCTGCCCCCCGCTGAGTGGCCCAGAGACTATGATAGTCTGGACCACGATTGAGCCTGCCCCCATCTTTGGTCCGGCCTTAGTGAGAAAGCCGGCTTCTTTTTACATCAGGGCAGGCATGCCTGCCCTGATGTAAAAGCCCGCTCCATCGGGGTCTGGTTGCCGAGGGAGCTATGCGGACGGACCTCG
>Ga0207644_10000723_pt1 | contig 20910 bp, 37 predicted proteins | sample KBSS73metaG_FD_184326 | JGI IMG/M metagenome (GOLD analysis project Ga0207644, IMG submission 184326) | Switchgrass rhizosphere microbial communities from Kellogg Biological Station, Michigan, USA - KBS S7-3 metaG (SPAdes) (version 2) | ecosystem: Host-associated > Plants > Roots > Rhizosphere... | reverse complement strand
GACTTGGACAATTTCTCAGCGTTCGACATAAGCAATAAAGCGGCGGTTGGTCTATACCAGACAGAACGTCTAACTGTGCGAGAGGCGTGCCAAGAGATTGCCGCGTCTGTTGGTGCACGCATGACGATGACCGCGCTTGGTAAAGCGCAACTCGTGAAGTTGCGGTTGCCGCCACCGAGTCCAGGTCTAGTGAACTTGCAAGTCAACGGCGATTTCTCATCGGGCATGGCAGGTTGGATATACGGCGGTTCTGTTGGCGGCGTTGTGCCGAGTGGCTATGTTGGCATCAACCTTGATCCGTCATGGTACATACCCGGTGGCTTCACGTTCTATGCGAATCAGCAAGGCACTCAAAATAACGCAGCCGGATATTTTGTTTATGCAGGTAGTCGAATTGCGGCAGAACCGAATAAGCTATACACCGTGAGTGCGTACACAGGCGCTCACCGATGCAAGGTCGATATTGTTTTCTATGAGTACGATGCGAACGACACCATACTCGCGATCTCTAGTCCGGCCAACGCTAACAACGCAGAGTCTGCCGGTGGAACGGCACTCTCTGGCTATAAGCTAGTCACTAGCTCAAAGGTGACGACTCCCGGTGTTGTCTCTATTCGTGCTGCATTGCGTAAGTGGGACACTATTCCTGGCAACACTGATTCATGGCTATTTGCGACGAACGTCACTGCGACGAGTGAGGGAAGTGACATCAAGGCACCCATCATCGTCACTGAGTCTGACATGGTGATGGGTTCTTTGCACATTGCGGATCGTCTGCCAGTGGTGCCGAGTGCGCGCCTTGGCTACTGCAAGAATTGGACAGTGCAAGAGGACACCGCAGCCGGTGTCCCTGAAGATCACAAGGCAATGTATTCGCGTGAGTGGCTTACCATCCTGTCCACTAATCAAGCATCACGCGATAGGTATGGTTTGTCGAGTGAACCAGAGCAAGAGAATTGTTTGCTGCTGGATAAGATGAACGCTACCAATGAATGTGCGCGACGTGTTGACTTGCGTTCCACACAGCGTCACGTCTATGAGTTCGTCGGTTTTGCGAACTTGATGTTCACACCAGTGGGTGCAGCGATGACGATCATTCACCGTCGATTTAACTTGTCTGCGGGCAAGACGGGACAAGTTGTGTCGGTCGCTGTAAACTGGCTAACGTCCCAGGTCACTATCAAGGTGCTGATCTAATGGCTGCTATTGCCAATGACCGCGATAACATTATGAGGACTTCGCCGTTGCGCGTTGTGCCTGTTCAAGCCGCCGATCAAGTTATCGTTCCCGGTTTTACCGGCATCGACTTGAAGAGCGATGTCGGTTATTGGGGTAGAGGTCCATTCCCTGATCTAGGCGGCGTTTGGCAACTTCCAACGAACGGCAATTTCACAGGTCCGCGTGAGATTCTTACACTGATCTTTTCTGGCATGGACCCGAATCCAGTGATAACGTGGGATATTGGCGGCGCAACAGGATTAGCGTATAGCGGCGGAAAGCTAACGGTCACTTCATTCACGGTGTTGCCGTCGGATCAACATGGAATTATCTTGTCGCAGCAAGCCGATCCAAGAAAGAAAATAATCGAGGCTACTAGCTACCCTTCTTCAGCGGCTTATCCGTGTACGTCTGGATATATGGGGCATGCCTCATCGAATTCGGCTTTACATGGATGCGTCCGCGCTAAAGTGACATGGGGCGGCACCGATTTCTACGCCTACAAGGATGTCTACACGAGAGGTCCAGGGGGCATGTTCCCGTGGGGTTGAACTATGAGCAATATTCGAATCATCTGGGACAATGCAATCGACCGTGCAACGCTTGTTGCGTCGAGCGAGTCCGGCACACTCGTTGCTGCGAATCTGTTGTCGAATCTCAAGGCCAAAGTTTGGCGCGCAACAAACGTCAATGCCGGTGTGGTCTGCACATGGCCGACGAAGGCTGAGCCGATAAGCTGTATCGTGGCAGCATTCAACAACCTCACACCACAAGCAACGATGCGTGCGTTCGGCTATACGTTCGCAACAGACACCGTGCCAGTGTTCGACACGGGTGCGGTCGCGTGTGCAGCGTCTCCGGGCCTGGGACAGTTCCTATGGGGCTCACCGCTAGGCGAGAACTTCTATCAGCGCGGCGGCGCTTCTCTGTTCGCCTATGGCTATGGTGGCTATGGCGTGCTATGGGTTCCCGGTAGCTACGCAGTGCGCAAGCTCGAAATTCAAATCTATGATTTGGACAATCCTGACACGTACATCGAAGTCGGTCGATTGATTGCCGGTGCAGTCTGGTCGCCGAAATATAACTTCAGCTTCGGACACAATGTCACGTTCGTGGATTCAAGCAAGAACAAGCGCACTGAATCAGGCGACTTGCGCGGCGAGCGCGGTCCGAAGTGGCGGCGCATCGAATTCGAACTTGGCAACATGAACTCGGAAGATCGTGCCGCGTTGTTGCGCATGATCCGCCTGAACGGTGTGACAGAACCAATGTTCATGAGTCTGTTCCCTGAAGACGACGACACATTGCTTGAACAAAGCTATCAACTCTGGGGCAAGTTTGCAGATAGCCCGCAACTGTCTCAGCCCAATTATCATATATACGCTGCACGCGTTGCAGTGGAGGAAATGTGATGGCTACTGCTCGCCCCTTTGATTACGGCAAGAAAGACTACATTGATCGTTTGAACGATCTCTATAACTCGGGCATTCCGAAGGTGCGCACGAGCGCAACGGACCCTGATGCGCCGGGCACCGACGTGACAGCAAGCAGACAAATGCGCCTTGGCGACAACGGGTGCTGCGCCGACTGCAAGGGGGCAGGCATCGTTATCACGTTCAATGCTGACTGTCTGCTCGATGGGTTTTCTGTTTGCATCAATGCCGTGTCCGGTGGCTCAGTGACGATCAATCCTGTCGTTCAAGCCGGTGTCACCTTTCAAGATGGCACAACGTCAAAGACAATTGCAGTGGGCAATGCTGCCATCATCTCAAGCGACGGTGTTGGCTTTCGCATCTTTAGAATGACTGCAACGTAAGGGCACATCATGCCGCGCATCTTTTCGAAATCTCGATTGAAGTTGCCGCCGTCAGGTATACCGGACAACGCGCCACCTATCAACACCGTGCCTGCGACACAAACAACGCCAGTCGGCACAGCAAAACAGTTCTCCGATACGAACGGCAATCAGGTCAAGGTCGGTGACGTTGATTCCCCAATCGTTACAGCCGTAGTGAGCACAACTAACGGCACGATTGAAGTCATTCCGAATCCAGCGACATTGATATGGAATAACATTACCGCAAGCGTCTCATGCACCGGCTCAGTGGTCAACGTGAATCGCGCATTGAACGGTATGTACTTGCGCCCGGTTGCCGGATACAACGGCACGGCAACGATCACACTGCGCACGAGCGACGGGTATAACATCGACATCGACAGCTTTGATGTCACGGTAGGCGTCGGTACGCCGCCTGCGCCAGCACCACAACCGCCCGTCAACACCGTGCCGGGTGCGAAGACAACGGCGTATCAAACAGCGCTCAATCTCGCGAGCGCGAACATTAGCGTCTACGATCCGGACTCTACGTCGCTCACGACAACCTTGACGATGCAAGGCGGCACGGTCAATGTGTCTGCCGCAGGCGGTGCGACGGTGACAGGCAACAGCACAAACCTTGTCACCATCTCAGGCACGCAGGCGCAGATCAACGCAGCACTTGCGACGGTGGTCTATACACCTAGCACAGGTTTTGTCGGTGCCGGACAAATTCAGATGTCGACTTCAGACGGTTCGCTAGTTGACATCGACACCATTGACATCACTGTTCAAGCCGCTGCCGGTGCGCCGGTTATCACTGCGCCAGTGGGTCGATCAGGCGGCAACATGACGTTCTCTGTTGCGAATGGCTATCCGATCTCTGTATCTGATCCTAATTCGTCAACACTCACGGTCACGCTCACGGCAGGCAATGGCAAACTGAAGGCTGTTGACATAGGCACTGTTCCGCTTGCTGATGGTTTTCCTTCGAAGATTATTTACGGCTTTTGGCTGTATTGGTCTTCGCTACGCATAACAGCCATAAGCCAGAACTTCAACATCATCGGCCTGTTTCACTTTCGCAATTCAGGCAACGGCATGGATGGCGGCTCGGCGTCCTGGCCCACGCCGGGTAATCCTACTGCGGCTGAAGTAAAGACGGTCGTGGATCGTGGACAAAAAATCTTCGTCGTCGTGGGCGGCGTTGGTTATTCGTTCTTCTATTCAACGCGTGCGCAGTCCGATGCTCTTTTGGCTGCTCTAATCCCATTCATCAACGGTCTGGGTGGCGCAGCGTACATTCACGGTGTTGACTTCAACAATTGGTATACCGACATCACAGGTCTAGACTACGCAACAGAATTGGTCTACTTAGCGCAGCAACTCAAGGCGACGTTCGGCGTCAAATTTGCTATTGTTTTTCCGGTAAAGAACAATGCCGCGTACAACCGCAACTTGATGAAAGCGATGTCAGACGCGAACTACTCTGGCACGAGCTTGCTAACGTGGGTCAATCCGCAATACACAGACAACGTCGCCTATAAGACGGCGGGCGTCGTGAAAGGCGAGATCGACACATGGGTCAATACGCCGTTAGCAGAGACGAAGGTGATGATGGGGCTTTCGTCGAACTACAACATGACGACGAACTCATTGACGCTGGCAGAGTGCACGCGTGAATGGGATGCTGCCTATGCTGCGCATCCGAATTTGCGTGGCGTAGGCTGCTACAGCATCGACACTGATGCGGCAATCAGCTACGCATTTGCAAACGCATTCAAGGCTCGGTTCGACACCGCCATGCAGACAGGTGCGTCGATCACGAATAACAACACGAGGCAAATTACCATCTATGGCACCATCGCACAATGCAATGCAGCACTCGATGGATTGACCTATACGATAGACGGTTCTGGCTCTGGCGACTCGATACAGATCACCGCGAATGACGGGGCACTGACTGACTCAGAGGTAATTACCCTCTTGTATCCGGCCTAGCATGTGGGAAGACGTTCAACAATGGATATTGCGCTTTGCCGGTGTAGCGGGTGCACTCACGTCGATGCGCTTTGTCAATGGCACATTGTTCGAGCGCATTCTCATGGTGATCGGTGGTGCGTTCTTCTCGTTCTACGCAACTGAATGGGTTGCGCAGTGGTTATCCTTGCCGCATGGGCTCACAGGTTTCTTGCTCGGCTTGTTTGGCATGTCGGTCCTGAGTCGTGTGTGGGAGTGGGTGCAGTCGACGAATGCTGTGTCCGGCTTTCTCGATGCGTGGTTGAATAGAGGCAAGCCGACACCGCCGAAGGATGATGACAAATGATGACGCTCGATCTTTCCTTTGTGTCTTCGGCATGCTGGTTCTTCATCGGCGTCACTGCTATCGTCGCGAGCTTCAATGGCATGGTACGCAAGACCGTGCTCGAATGCGTTGCACTAGGTGGCGTCAGCCTGGGTGCATTTTCGCGGTCCTATTATGTTTTCGTTCGACAAGAGACGGACCCTGACGCTGTGTGGATTTCAATTGCACTTGCGATCTATTGCCTTGCCATGTGGTATAAGCTCGTGTGGGTTGTTCCGCATCGGCCTGACTACCGGCCTCCTAGAAAATCGCGCTATTACTGATGGCAAATATTACGCTCACCGACTACGTTGTCAAGCGCAACGTGCGGGCGTTCCTGTGGGCGATTCGATATGGCGAAGGCACGCAAGGTGAGAACGGATACCGCACGCTGTTTGGCGGAATGCTGTTTAAGGGTGCCGACGGTGTATACGGCACCTTTGATGACTTCGCGGATCACCCACGCATTAAGACGACTGTCAAACTCAAAAATGGCAAGGTCTACACGTCGACTGCGGCGGGCGCTTATCAAATTATCGTGCGTACTTGGGACGGTGTTTGCAACGAGTACGGCTTCATCAACTTTGAGCCACCGACACAAGACCTTGCGGCAATCGCATTGATAGCGGGCCGCAAAGCGCTCGAAGATGTCATTGAAGGCCGCATTGACATTGCGGTTGCGAAGTGCAATAAAGAATGGGCTAGCCTGCCTGGGAGTCCCTACGGTCAGCCCGTTGTCACGATGGGAGAGTTCAAGCGAGAATACGAAGAGGCAGGCGGGCTGTACTTGAACGAAGAAACGCAACCCTTGCCGATACCGCTGCCGGTTGATGCAATTGCTCTTGAGCCCAAATTGCCACCAGCTAACGGCGGCAGTGATGTTGTCGAAATTGCGCGAGGCAAAGAGGCGGACATTGCGGCTAGCTACATACAGGAGAAGCAAATGCCCATACCCGCACTTGTCGTGGCGCTGTTGCCGACGCTCATTCAACTCGTGCCGCAATTAGCGAAGATATTCGGCACCGGCTCTGAAGTATCGAATCGCAATATCGCAGCGGCAGAAGCAGTGTTCACCGTGGCGAAGGATGCCATCGGCGCGAAGAATGAACAAGAGGTTGTCGAAGCCGTGAAGGCCGATCCTGTTCAAGCAACCATCGTCAAGAATGCTATCGAGAAGAACTACCTGAACATACAAGAAGCGGGCGGCGGTGGCATTGCAGCCGCACGCGACTTCAGTATTGCCGTCGCGCAGATGCGAACACCGGAGGGACAGCCGTTGTCACTCTGGACGCAACCGGCATTCGTCATCTCTGTTGTCATGCTCGCACTTGTCGTCATGATGGTGATGGTCGTCCTGTTTCCCTGGGAAATATTCAGACCAAATGGCGGACAAATTTACACCGACGAAGTGCGATTGATCGTGGTGACTGCTATCATCGGATCACTGTCAACTATCGGGGCCTTCTGGCTCGGATCGTCTTTTGCGAGCCGTCAACCTCCACCTAGTGCGCTTGGCTCACGCACACGTTCAACCGACCATTAGGAGTGATGTATGAGAATCGAAGTCAGCGAAGGATCGAGCGGCGTATGGTCCTGGCGTTTCAAGAGCGATAACGGCGAAACCGTAATCGCCGAAGGCGTGAAGACCTTTGAGACGAAAGCAGAAGCGAAGAAGGCAGTCGATGCCTTCGCCGGAACAGTCGGCGTGAAAGCGAACGCTGTCAGCTTTGTGCCGCTCAACCCAGAGCCGGAAGAAGAGGAGAAGTGACGCTCAGAGATCGAGCCTGGGCAGGCGTTCGATCAGCGCTAGGGGTAGGGTAGCACCCATGCGCGTTCCGCAGTGCCACGTCGCGATCTGGCGCAGGCGTGCGGCACTGGCGACAGACAGGTCCGCCATCTCCTCGGGTGTCAGCCCGCGTAGATCGACGAGCCACGTCGCCCGCTGGTTGCCGATCAGGCACCAGCACCGGCCACCGGCCCAGACCCGTCGAGCCGCGTAGACGATCTGGGACCGGCGCATGCCGCGCCCGATCCTAAGCACCTGGGCGGTGTCGCCCGGTGCGGTGTCGTTGTACTTCAGTTCGATGCCACCTTCAACACCGTCGATGCAGTAGTTCACGTCCGGTGTGCCATCGGCGACGATGTTCTCGATGCGCTCGAAGTGAAAGCGCAGACCTAACGCCTGACACGACTTCGTTAGGTTTGGCCTGATGCGTTCTGACCAGAATCCGACTTCATCCATTGTGTCTCGCCTTCGCGCAACAGCGCTTCTTTGACGATGTAGCGAATGTCCTGCAAGAAGCATCGTGCACCGGCATGCGTCATCTGACACAACCCTGCCTGCGCTTTGATGTCGATGTGCTCAAGTAGTTTGATGAGGTTAGCTTCGTGCATGACGTGCCTCTAGTTCCTTGATTCGATCTTTCAATGATTCAACTGTGCTCGCTTCATGCAGTGCACGTTGAACGGCGGCGATGCTTTCTTTGTCACCTGAGATGCGATGACCATCCCAGGACAGTCCTGCATCATTCGGCCACCGGCTGTCGGTTGCGTAGACTTCTTCGAGCGCTTCCGAATATTCGGCATAGTCAGCGTCGTTGAGGTTGTTGCGCAAATAGCGGTCGATCCTGTCGTATGCCTTACTCATGATCGTTAATGTATTTAATTTGCGCTGCGCTGGGACGTTCTAGCTTCGGCGCAAAGCCTTCGAGCCGATTGACGAAGAGGCGCGGCAAGTTTGTTTCGAGTGCCCAATAGTCTTTCTTGTTGATCTTCATCTTGCACACGAGCACTTCGATGGCATTGAATCGTCTGCCGTCGTGTGTCTCTACCCATCCCTTTGTCTTGATGTTCACACGCTCGCCGATCTCTTCGCTCACGTGTTGTGGCACATCAATTGTGCCAAGCAGCATGTCTGTCTCAGTCGACCAGAGTTCGTAGATCATGTGCAGTCTCCCCAATTGTTGCCGCGTGATTGTTCTGCGATTATTGGAACGGTCAAGGTCATACAATTCTCCATGATGTGTTTAACTTCGCTAATAGCCTCTTGATGCTCTCTGCTTGCGTTGGCACTATGGCCTAACTCGTCGTGACAAGTTAACTTTGGCACGCCGACAACCTTCGTTGCTCCGCTGCGATGAATGTCCCGCATCGCGGTCTTCATCAGGTCTGCTGCGCTGCCTTGCAATAGGCCGTTCAATGCCTTGTGAGTGTAGGCGCGTGAGACTCGCGGTCCCCACTCTTCGACAGCGTCATCGTATCTCAGTGCAGTCTTGCGCAGCGTGTTGAATCGCGGTTCCCACAAATTGAAGCGCACACGCCTGCCACCGAATGTCGTGATGTAGCCACGCTCGTTCGCACGGTTCTTCGCGCTGTTGTACGTGGCACGCACGAATGGAACAGCGTCGTGATAGTTCGTGATGATGGCTTCGGACTCTTCACGCGACAGGCCGAGATACTCAATCAGCGTGTCGATGCCCATGCCGTACACGAGCCCGAAATTGATGTTCTTCACCGGCTTACGCCATAGCTTGCGGCGCGGCGGTGTGCTGATGTCCCACTTAGCGAACGGCGCAACGAGATCGAGCGTCATCTCGTGGAAGTCGGTCGATGGATCGTTGCGGTAACGCTCGCGCACGACTTCGCCGGACGGTCCGCGTGCGTAGTGCGCTAAGAAGCGATACTCGATCTGCGACCAATCGTGGCGCACCCATTGCTGCCCCTCTTCGGGAATGAACAGCGCACGCAGGCGCGGTCCCCACACCTCATCGCGAGAAGGAATGTTCTGTAGGTTCGGCAGCGATGAAGAGAAGCGGCCCGATACGGTGCCGTTCTCGTCTCCTTTGAGTTGATGAAACAGCGCATACACGCGACCATTGACATGCTTGTCAAGGATGTATGATCGGACAAACGTGTTGCGGTACTTCTGCAACTTACGGCGGTGTCGCACAAGCTCGCCCGCTGGATGTCCGATGCGCTCAAGCCATCCCTTGACGAACGACGGTCGACCGTTCGCAGTCTTTGGATAGTCAACACCGGCAGCGTCAAACAGTTGCGCGAGATGGGTTGTGCTGATGTCCTTGTCTGGATCGAGATTGTGAAGCAGCCCGCCTGAGATGCCGCGCAGACGCATGTCTGCTTCGAGAATACCGGCAGTGAGTTCGTCGTCGAGTTGCTTGGCATATTCGATGTCGACACGCACACCGGCTTGCCGCATCTGTACCATCATCGGAATGAGTTCTGTTTCGAGATCGAACAGACCCATCATCAACTGTTGCTCAAGGATCAAGCGTTGCTTGGCCCAGATGCGAAGCGGCAAGTCAACGTCGCCTTCAGCATAGGGACCGACTAGGCAAGGCGGTGCACACCAGATGTATGCGCGATAATTGTCGTCGCCATACGCTAGCTCGATCCACTTCGCGAGTTCGCTCTTCTTCTTCGTCTCGCCCAGGTATGATGTCGACAAAGCATCTAAGTTGTACGTGAAGCGATTGCTGTCGATCAGCGCTTCTGCATGCTGCACGTCGATAAATGGCCCGGTGACGGGCACGCCTTCACTCCACAAGGCGTCGACGTCATAGGACAGGTTCGCACCGACCTTGGCCTGACCTTCGGTGCAGAGGTTGTCGCGTGCCCATGCCATCACGTGCGCAGGATTGAGGTTCTGCTCCGGTGCGACGGTGTGCCGCATGGGGAAGTACCAGCGTCCACCATCGAGCGTGCCGACGCTCATGCCCACGATGTGCGCGCCTTCTTCGCCGTCGCGCCTGAAGCCCGGTCCCTTTTCGAGAAGGGCTCGATCCTTCGTCTCGGTGTCCAGACCCAGCACGCGGGCGTCAGACAGGCGCGGGAATGCGTTAGGCGCGACCCAGCCCGTGTCAGGGATCAGCGGTGTCAAGCGGTTCTTAGGCCGCTTTATCTGCAAGTCCTTCGCCTGCAACTCTTCCCAGAAGAAGTCGGATTGCGGCGACTCGATGCTCACTTCTTCGTCTTCTTCTTCGTTGGTCCTGGCGCGGGTGCCGGTGGTGGCGGCGGCGGTTGCGGTGCCGGTGGTTTCTTCGGTCCGGCTTGCGTTTGCATGTTCGTCGGGTTTGCGTCGGATGTGTAGTGTGTCGGCATTTCAGTCGTCCTTCTGCGTGGTGAGAATTCTATAATTCTTTGGATCAACGCCGATCTTAAGGCAAGCGACGTTGCCATCGGCGGGATTTACTTTGCTCCGTAGCGCTGAGATGAAGTAGTGTTGAACGGCGTCGAGGTCAGTCACCTTTCGAGCGACTACCTTGGCACCGTCGTGACGATGCGTCTGCATCATGTACGTGAAACACGTCGCGATGTTCAAGTCTGCTTCAGCGGCGAACAGGTCAAGCGATGACAAGCTCAACACCGCGACGAAAACGATAAGTGCCTTTGTCACGCTTGTTTTCCTTGTTCTTACAGAGCGATGATGCGATGCGAGTAGTCACGGGAAGCGAGCATGTGCGGCACCATCACGAGACAGCCAGCGCGGAAGCTCACTGCTTCGCCGTCGAAGACGTGCCGGGTGAGTTCGATGATGTAGGCGTCATAGCCGTGGTCGCGGTTGCTCGTCTCAACGACTTTGCCTTCATGGTAGCAGTCGTTGCGTCCGGCGCAGGGTTGGAATTCGTATGCGCGCACCGTGTCGCCGATGTTGAACTTGTTTGCGTGAGAGAGTTTCATGATTTAGCCTTTCTGTGTTGATGAGCAATTATAGATCAGTTATTCAACCTTCGGCGCATTGACCAAAAAAATTTTTCGCCATTGCATGCGCGAGCTTGATGTTCTTTGCATACGCGTAGAACTTGCCTGTCGGGTCATAGACGGCGTATTCACCTGGGCGGCTTGCCGACAGGCGACAGGTCAGTCCGTTCGCGAGTGAGTGTGTGATGTAGTAGCCCATATCAATGCAGAGGGTCTTCTTTGCGTTTACGCTCTTCTACTTCGGCGTCGATGTGGGCGACGATGTCGCGCACAAGATGATCGTAGTCGGCATTCGCGACGGCGTAAGGGTATAGCTCATAGAGCGCAGCGCGAACGACTTGACTCTTCTTGTCGAAGGATGTGATCGTCGTTTGCACGAGTAGTGCGATCTCATCAAGCACACGCTTGCGTTGTGACTCGGGCCAATTTTTCCAAGGGGTGATGTTCATGATGCGCATTCCTTGTTTGGCACCATCAGAGCCCATACAAGCGCGAGCACCCATCCGATCATCGTCCAGCCTAGTAACGCGTTGAGTGCGACGATTGCGCCGGTGTTGCGGTGTTTGCGAAGAACGGCGATGATCGTTGGAACGAAGTAAAGGGCGATGAAAAATAGGATGATGAACGTGCCGAAGATAAAACCTGCGATTGCTGCGCTGTTCATGATGGTGCTTTCTGTTTTTGGCTGCTAGTAGCAGGTTGTTTGGCTGTTGCCGTGGTTGTCCCAGCAGGTCTGACAGTAGACGGTCTTGCCGTTCTGCTGATAGCTCTGTTGCGTGCAGCGCATGGCGAGTGCAACTGTAGGTGCGATTGCGGCGACGAGGAGGATGACGATGGTTTTCATTTCAGTTCTTTCTGAGGGGTTAGTCGTTGAAGATGCGCACGGTGATAACACCGCAATGCTGTCGGTAGTCGACAGCGATGAGCACGTCTACATCTTCGATGATGTAGTCCATGCGGAAAAGGGGAAGACCGTTGCCGATGTCGGCGATGTGAAGTGTTGCGGGCCACACATTATCGGGCAGACCCAGACTTGACGCTTCGCCTGTGTAGGTGTAGCGCTCAGTCTCTTTGAGTGCGTTGCGGGCGGTGTCGCCGTCGATGTGTAGCATGATGATCCTTTCTGTTTGATGCTGGGGCCGAAGCCCCATTATACACGTTACGCGGCAACGATGTCGAGCACTCGATTCGCGAACGTCCAGATGCCGTGATTGAAGTCGATGTCGCGGTTCACCGAGTTGATGCCTGCGGTGGTGACGTTGCGTCCTGCGCGGTCCTGGGAGGCATAGCCGCCTTTCATGGCGTTCTCTTGCACGCGGTTGAACACCGACCAGAGCGTCATGTTGTCGTCTTCGACGCGACGCACGTTGAGCAAGCTCATGGCGTGATCTTCACGCTTCTCGCCCCACTTCAGGAGGGTTGCGCCCGTGGCGAAGTCGACGGCTTGTTGCTTCGTCAACTCGATGGCGCGCATCTTCTCGATACGCGGCAGAGCGTGGTTCGCGTGCACTTCGCGAATGAGATCGGTGCCGTCAATGATGTGATCCATCATGCGCGGATCGTTGTGCAGCACGCGAATGCGACCGTACTGAGTCGAAGGGATCATCATGCCGTTCAGGCATGCGAGCACCTTCAGTGCTGCCATCATCTCGTAGGCCGATGTGCGGTTGTGGCTGTTCGTCATCGCCACTTCAGGTATGTAGTCGCCGACTTGCAACTTGCCTTCGAGGTAGTCGCGGTGAACGAGGCGCACGAGGTGCTTCGCGTAGGGTTTCTTGTCAGCAGACAAGGTCTTCGATTGCGACGCCTGAACGACTTCCCATCCTTCGGTGCGCATGGTGTCGATGACATCGGCGGTGCGCACGAATTGATAGCGGGAAGATGCGCCGGGCGCGGGCTCTTCGGAGAAGATCGACGGCGCGACTTTGAGAAGTTGGTCGTTAGAGAGAGCGATGAGTCTAGACATGATTGGCCTTTCTGTGGAAGATTTTGTTACCGCAACTCGTTGTTGCGTGAATGAATTATAGGTCGGAATAAGCCCGTGCCAAAGCTCAGGCTCATCTTTCTTGTTTCAGAGTGTTTCTGTAGCGGTTCGCTCGATTGCGAGTTTGCGCATCTCATGACGCCTGATGGCTTCGACGAGCCCGTGCTCTTTTAAGTCGACCATGATGTGCGCACGTGCGGCATCGTACAGCGGGCGCATTGTTGCGAGAACTTCGTCGCGTCGTGCGGCACGTGCTTTCTCTTTGATGCTGCGTGCGTAGTCTTCATAGCTCATTGTTTTCTCCTCGTGTTGTTGATTAGTGGTGCAGTGCTTTGCACTCGTTCGCGATGCCTTTGCCCAGGTCGACGGCTTCGAACTTGATCCTGCCTTTGTACTGCGGGTTCGACTTCGTCAGGTAATCGGCCATTGACTCTGCACGCGTCATCGTCGTCAGGCGCACAGAATACAGAATCGACAGGTCGCCTTCTGTCATGCGCACGGCGTAGCGTCCTTGTGGATGCGACAGCATGCAGTTCGGGCCATAGCTAAACCATGAATGCGACTCTTCATCCCACGCTTCATCAGCGACGGGTTTGCCGCAGTAGATGCAGTTCGGGCGCGCGGGAATGCTCTTGAAATACGACACACGTTCTCCTGCGGGGCACAGCGTGCCCCTTGATTTTGATTTAGTTTGCGACGCAGAAATGGAAATGCATGCCAGCTTGAATTGCACGCTCGCCCAGGAACATAGGGAAGAAGCGGCCTTCAGCATTCACAACGACGACGAAGTCAAGACGCTCGTCGCGGGTCTGACGATTGGCGAAAGCCTTTTCGACAGCCTTGATGGCGTTTTCGCGGGTTGCGTAGGTCTTGGCGGGAGTCATTTCGAGGTGGCGGATCATTTCGTGCTTTCTGTTTTATCGACTCACCGTGAGCCGATGAGTTAATGTACTCGAAAATTGATGCCGGTTGAAGTTCCGGCAAAAATAATTAGCTGTCTAATTGCACAGCGATCTCGCGGCTGTGTCGATTCACCCATTTGACCAACTCGTGAAGCGATGCGTCAGGGGGCAGAAGTCCCATCATGTTGCATCGCACTGACTCTTGTTCTAGATTCTCGTCATCAAGAATCACTTGATTAACGATGTCGGTCAATTCATCGGGCGTGCCTTCGACGCTCAATGGGTAATAGGGATGCGCATTCTCGGTGTTGTCGAGGGGATAGACGAGCAGTTTCACGATTACTTTCTGGTGGTACGGGAATTCTATTGTATCCCGACAATTCGGGGTTTCGGCTCCTGGGGCCGGTCTGGACGGTCACGGGGCGGTAGGGGTTTTTCCCGTGGCGTCGGTGCGTTGTCGTGTGGTGGCTTGTTCACGTCGGCCAATACGCGATCACGAGTGCAACAATGGTCGCGAAGGTAATCGTCGCGCCCAGGACGGTCCAGGCCAACAGCATAGGCGGAACACCGGGCTTCGGCGGCGGACGCATTAGGCGGGCGCTAAACGGTCCGTCGTCATGGTCTGTGTGGGTTGGCATGGGTGAACCGTCGATCTCGCGTCTGCGGCGATCCTGCGGGTCATACGGCTTGTTTGCGCGGTCAATGGGCATGACTTCTTTCCTTTCTGTTAGGGGACAGGGGTTGCGAGCCCCTGCCGGTGGTGATTATTCTTCTGTCGACTTGCCAGCAGCGGCAGCGATGCGGGCTTGCACTTCTTTCTCGGCTTGCTCGCGTGCTTCGCGATTGGCCTTGAGCATGGCTTCGCGCAGAGACTCGCGCATCTCGTCACGTTCCTTCGCAGCCTTGATGCGAGCGGCTTCTTTCGCATCACGAGCGGCGCGGCGCATCTCTTCGCGTTCGTTTGCTGCCTTCACGCGGGCGGCTTCTTTCGCTTCGTGATTGGCGCGGCGCTCTGCTTCGCGATCTTCAGCGGCTTTCGCACGCTCAGCTTCTTTCGCTTCGCGATCCAGGCGGTTCTGCGCTTCGCGTTCTGCGCGGGCCTTGATCTTCGCTTGTGCTGCTTCGAGCTTCTTCGCGGTGCGGGCTGCGATCTCGGCTTCACGATCCGTGCCACGGTCAGCGGCTTCGTTGAAGCGGTTGCTGCGGGCGAATTGGAATTGCGTGCTTGCCGTGGCAGGGCTGATACCCAGCGCTTGATCGGACGTGATCGTCAGCACATCACCGCGAGTCAGCGATTTCTCATCCCAGAGAGCAAGCTGACGAACGAAGGCGACGCGGGACATCTTGCCGGTACGCACCAGCGGGTCGAGCGTGGCAGCGAAGTCGCGGGCCTTAGCCAGCAGTTCCGGCGACGTTGCGACGCGCTTCGTCGCCGGTTCTTTCACTTTCTTGCCGATGGTGGTGCGGGTGGCTTGCGTGTTGGCAACATCTTCGGCTGCGCCGAGAATCGAGTTGCTGCCTTCTTCCGGCGCGGTCACGTCGGTGGTCACGTCATCAGTCTTGTCGGCTGCGGGGCTGAGCGTTGCGGTGTCGGTCACGGTGGTTCCTTCTTCAAGAATAGGGGCATTGGTGTCGAGTTCGTAGGATTTCATGGTAAGCCTTTCTGTGCTTGTTTGTTGTATCGCGGAAGTGCGATGTAGTTAATGTAGCCGATAACTCGACTGTTATTCATCGCACTGCCAAAAGAGATGCAACAAATTGTAGAGCGATTAGGTCGCTGTCGGCTCGGGCCACCGCATGATTCCGGCGACGTAGTCTTCTGCGGTCTTGTTGAACACAGCAACTCGCGTCGTGAAGACGATCACACCGCGACGTTCGAAGTAGGCAGAGTTGTCGACTGAGATGATCCGGTCATAGATAGGGTGCTTTGGCTCGCCATAGGTCCAGGCTGCGTCGCCACCTGGGGCATTGCCACTGATGACGTAGCAGTCACCCAGGCGGTGTAGGTCGGCTACAATGAACCTGCCTTGTGAGATGTCCTGAAACAAGCAGCCGGTAATGATGCACTCGGGATAGTTATAGCGTTCGTGGCTCATGGTGTTGTGAAGAAGAAGAGGTATAAAAAAGTAATGGCGCAGATTATCACTGCCAGAAGCAGTGTAATCCGCGCCATCAGGACGAGAAAACGAAGCACAGAGAATGTCTTCAGTGCTCGCGGTAGACCGTGGGGAGACGTACCATCAACTCCCTCCGCGAGCTTAACGCACCTGTTGCCGTGCGGGTTAATCAATACGGGATGTCGTCGTCGACACCGGGCTCTCTGCCGCCCAGGTCCGGAGCCTTCTCGTAGTCAGGTTTCACTTCGCCGGACTTCACGCTCTTGGCGAACTTCTGCGCTTCGATGAAGATTGGGTCTTGTGGACCTTTGAGATAGCCTGCATGCGTGAACGCCCATCCCATCCACGAGCCCTTCTCGTTGCTCTCTGGCACGGTGGTGATGCGCCACTTCGAAGCGTACATCGGAGGCGTGTAGGGACCGTTCGGGCCTTTGAGCTTGAGCATGTTCTGCTGCATGTACCATGACTTCGCTTTCTTGATCTGCGTCGAGGTCATGGTGATGAGTGCCGGTGTCGCGAAGCCTTCTTCGTTGTAGACCATGACATAGAACGTGCGCGTGTCATTGAGTTGATTGCCGCTCTCGATGATGTCGCGGTTCTTGTCGTCGCGCATGCTCTTCTCAAGCAGTCGCTCGCCTTCTTCGACCGAGTGCTGACCCTTGAAGCCACCGCCGTTCTCGCGAATGCGCCATTCGACAAACTGCCGATCATAGGCGCATGGGATGACGTACAGCGGTGTCTTCACCGGGTCATAGAGTTCCTTGGTCACGCTGTTGAACAGCATGCCTTCTGCCGCGCCTTCGATGTACTCGCCTTCGCTGCGCTTCACCTGGGGCGAATTCGATTGCAGGATCACGAGAAAGGGAATCGCGAGATCGTCCTTCGTTGCTCCTGCGAAACCTTCACCGGCAAAGCCGCTGAAGTCGTCTGTTGCTGCGGTCAGTGCAGCGGGCTTTGGCGTCACGATAGCGTTCGCCGATGCTTGCGGTGTGGTAATTACTTCGTCGGTCATTTCGATGCTTTCTTTGATGGGTCTTTCAACTCTGCCTTCTTAAACTGAAACACGCTGAACGAAGGCGGCAGAGCGGTGCCTTTTTCCAGCAATTCCTTCACTAACGCTTTGAGCGTCGATGCGTGGATAGATTCTACATCTTCCAGCGTGACATCATAGCCCGTTATTGCGTTATACAGCGCTTGACGTTGTTCTTCGGTCAACGTGCGCACGTCAACGACATACGATTCTTTGATGACACCGCCATGACCGTTCTCGCGCAGCCACTTGTGTGCATACGGGCGGTTCTCGATGGTGATGTTCGCCTTCACGTCGTCGCGCACGATCAGCCTTGTGCCATCGGATAGCGTGTAATTGGCGACACCGGCAAGCTCCATCGCTTCGGGCAAGACGTTGAGTTGATAGCGGTTCAAGTCCGCCGTGAGCCGGTCGAGTTCGGCCTGTGCATCGGCGACTTCTTGCAACTTGTCGCGCAGCGTGCTCGCCATGCGCACGAGCATTTGCAAGTGATCTTCTTTCGGGGCTTCGGCTGTAACGCCGCTGAAGTCTGGGTCTGTCATGTTTCTCTAAACCTTTCTCTGAATGCTGTTTCTGCACACACGATTGTTTTTGTCACGCGTGTGGGGCTGTAGTATACAACGCATGGCACCTCAGTGCCAAGCACTTCGAGCACCGTGTCTGTGTGGATGATGCCGTCTTCGTTGGCGGCAAGCACTGTGTAGGTGATGCCCGTCTCAAGTTCGACGTAGTCAGTGTCTTGTTTGATCGGGCCGTGGATCATTTTGGGCTTTCGGGTAGATCGAGACGCTTGTTCAAGGCTTCGATCAATTCGTAGGCTTCGGCGTGAACCTTGCGCGCTGCTTCGGCGTTATTCGCTGAGCCGTAGGGGTTGACGGTGACGCATAGTTGCAGCACCTTGCGTGCATGACGCAAGAAGTCTTCGTCGGTTGGTTCTTCTTCAGGGATGTATGACACGATGTCCTTTCTGTTAATGGCGGGTAGTTGGTCGCGTGCCCAGGCCAATGCCACTGCGTTAAAGGTCTAACCTGGGCGTGTGGCAGATAGGTTCACCTTGAGCACGGCTTCAAGATGCTTTTCGAGTTCGGCGTCAGTCAAGATGCGACCGGCCATACGATCCGCCGTCGCTGCCTCTTCTGCGAGTAGAGCAACGGTCATGTGATGTTCGAGGAGTGCCGCGACTTCAGGGTCAGTGCTCTTGAGTTCGGCAGTGTTCCTGCGTAGCCGGTCCCACCAGCGGGCTTTGAGTTCGTCGTCGATTTGTTTCGGTGTCATAGCTTGCCCGAAACGATGATGACGTTCTTGCCCATCGTCATCGCGATCTTGCGAAGATCGTCAGGATTGACATTGTTCTCGTCGCCAAATGCTTTTTCCCACTCGGCACTCGTCACGCCCGACATGAGAAATTGCCGTTCATCTGGTGTGAGATTTGGGCAGACGTTTTGAATGAGCCCGCCGTCTTTCCAGGCAGCGAGTTGTTCGTGCGTGACGGGGATGTCTCTCGTGTGCCACTCTTGCGTGAGCACGCTCTGCTTTCGTATCAGCATGATTGCCTTTCTGTGTGTGAGTTGAGATTATGCCACGGGTTTTTCTGCCGGTGTTGGCAGACGTGCACGATTATTCCAATCGCGTCGACCGCATGTGGTACAGACACGCCAATTGCTCTCGCCACTCTCCCACATCCACGAGTGCGCTCGTCCGGTCTGGTTCTCCGGATCACCGTAGGTGGTGCAGTTGTTTTCGTCGTTGTCTGGGCGTAGGTGTGCTAGGTCGCTCATGCTGCTTCTGCCACTTGCGGGTGAATGTCGATCACGATAGCGAGGTACTTCTTCACCTGTCTATCCCACACTAGCGCCGGGACGATGCCGTTGTTCACTTCTGCGATGATGGCACTTGCGGCGGCAATCACGACGGGATCACCCAGGCACAGCAGCCAGTCATTCGGTTTGAAGTCGCGCAGTTTCTCGCGCATCTTCATGATCGAGAGTTGCGGCGAGATCAACACCGGGCCGGATGGCAACAGGACTTCGAGACTGCCGTACTCACGAGCAGCGGTCAAGTCGTACTTGTAGACAAGCTCGTTGTAGACGTTACGGCGCATCGGATTCTGCGTGATGAAGACTTTGCCTGATTTCATGATGTTCCCTTTCTGGGACGGGTGAGACTGTTGATTATAGTTGAGAGGCGTAGAGTCATGTCCAGACGTGCACGATGGCATTCCGTAGGACAACTTCGCTGACATCCTGCGCGGATTTCAGGCAGCGAACGACTTCTTCGTCGATGGTGTGTTGTGCGATCAGGTCATAAACCTGCACCGTGTTCGCGCCATCTGTTCTCGCGAGTCGGCTGATGGCTTGCAGGCGTTCAAGGTAGCTGTAGTCATTCGAGTAAAAAACCATGTAGCTCGCCACACCCTGCAAGCCGTCGAGGCCGGTGCCGCCTGACTTCTGCTGACCTACAAAGAAGCGGCATGCGGGATCGTCGATGAACCGGCGCTTACTTGCGTCCTTCTCGTTCGATGTGATGCGCCCGTGATACTGCGTCACAGCCGCGTCGCCGTAGGTTTGCTTGAGCGTGTCCACAACGGTGTCGATCTCGGCGCTAAAGCGGCACCAGATGACCAGCTTTTCGCCTTCGCATTCGAGCGCGATCTGCAAGAGTTCCTGCACCTTCGGATTCACGCCCGGTGGCGTGATCGGGCGGGCCTTCGGATCGTCGTCAGACGGCGCAAAACCGCCCACAACCTGCGACAACCGGGTTCCCAATGCCAAGGCACCTTCAGCCGTCAGTTGCCCGCTAGGAGCCTGCGCGACGCCCCATCGAATCAACTGATCGTAGAGCGTCTGCTGATCCGGGTCTAGCATCACGTAACGCGGGTCTTCGTTGACGATGGGCTCAGTGCCGTTGACATCTTCGAGCGTGAGGAATGCTGACACGCGTTCCAGGCGTTTGCGCAAGTCGCCCAGGTTGCGATAGATGGGCCGGTCTAATTCGTCCTTCGCGATGATGGCGGGATGAATCGGGTTGCCGTTCTTGTCGCGGCGCAGGCGTCCTTTCTCTGCGAGTCCCTTCTCGATGTGTTTGACCAGCGGATTATTCGGGCCAAGCATTTGCGCATAGGTCGACTTGAATGATGCGAGTGATGAATAGCCTAGCATCGCGTCGCCCATTAGCTCAAACTGACCGTATGCAGAGAACGGGTTTTGCCGCAGTAGTGTGCCTGTGCCGATGCGACGAATGCGGGCCATGCGCATTACTGGTTTGATTGCCTTGTAGACATCGCTGCGCGGGTTGCTGGTGCGGTGACTCTCATCGTCGTCGCACATATAGCGCTTTACAGTTTGCAATAGTGCGATGATCTTCTTGCCGCGTGGCGTTTGCAATGCATCGAAGCTCATCGTGAGAATGAACATCACACCCAGCGGCGGTGTTGCCAGCACTAGTCGCTCAAGTTGTGCGTAGGCGCGCACACCCATCTTCGCATAATAGTTGCAACACACCGTCGGGACAGCGCAGTGCTTCGGCACGCCTTCTTCGATCCATTGCCGGTCAACACCGTCGGGACAGATAACAACGAGTGCGTCGATGCGTCCAGCGAGAAAGTTCGCCGCAGCGTGATCGAAGCCGATCTTTGTCTTGCCGGTGCCGGGACGACATAGGAACGCGAGCGCTGGCCGGTCCGACACCGTTGCGCGTGGTCGGCGCGACGTCGCGTGGTGGTCTCGACCAGCGCGTCGCCGACGCGGTGGCCAAGACAGAGGGCGTCGCGGTGGCGGTTCCT
>Ga0207644_10000721_pt1 | contig 20946 bp, 23 predicted proteins | sample KBSS73metaG_FD_184326 | JGI IMG/M metagenome (GOLD analysis project Ga0207644, IMG submission 184326) | Switchgrass rhizosphere microbial communities from Kellogg Biological Station, Michigan, USA - KBS S7-3 metaG (SPAdes) (version 2) | ecosystem: Host-associated > Plants > Roots > Rhizosphere... | reverse complement strand
AGCAGGCTGGCGTTGGTCTCGGCGAAATGATAATGGCTGCCGACCTGGATCGGCCGGTCGCCGCTGTTGGCGACGGTGATCACCGTTACCGGCAGACCCTCGTTGAGGATATGCTCGCCGTCGCCGGTGATGATTTCGCCGGGGATCATCGCGCTCATCGGATCGGATGGTGGACGGTGACGAGCTTGGTCCCGTCGGGAAAGGTCGCCTCGACCTGGACGTCGTGGATCATCTCGGCGATGCCGGACATCACCTGGTCGCGCGTCACCACATGCGCGCCCGCCTCCATCAGATCGGCGACGCTGCGGCCGTCGCGGGCGCCTTCCAGCACATAGTCCGAGATAAGCGCGATCACCTCCGGATGATTGAGCCTGACGCCGCGTTCGAGCCGGCGGCGCGCGACCATCGCCGCCATCGACAGCATCAGCTTATCCTTTTCACGCGGGGTCAGGTTCATCTCAGCAGCTCCACACGCGCGGCATCGGCCGGCCCTCCCGTAGCACGCCCAGTGCGAGGAGAAGGTCGTGGCGCAGGACCGCGCCGTCCGGAGCCAGCAGCCGCGCCATCGTCATCCCATTCCAGCTGCTCGCTGCCGCCTGCCCCCTGGCGTCGCGCAGCGCGACGCGCAACGGGTCGATCATCGCCGCCGCGCGTGGCGCTGCGAGGATGACCAGCGCCATCGCGCGCGCGCCGGCGCCGACCGCCGGGCGCCGCATCAGCGCGTCGATCGGCCCCGACAGGTTCAGCGCATCGGCATAGACGAGCCGGTCGTCGCGCCAGATCCGCCAGCGATCGATCAACGAGCCAGTCTCGACCCTCTCATCCATCGCGGTGCGGCCGAGCACAACCGCCTCGATCCCGAGGAAATCGGCATCGCTCGCCAGCCGCACCTGCATGTCGCGCACAAGCCGGGCGCGATCGAAGATGATGCTTTCCTGCGGCAACCATTCGGCCTGCGCACCGACGGCGACGTTGAGACGCGTGTCGATGGTCGTCGGCAGGTCGAGCGCGCGATAGATTTTTTCGGCCGCCTGGCTGGTCACCGTGGCTATGCTGCGCTCACCCCACGCGATCCGCTGGGTAATGCTGTCGCCGCCGGTCAGTCCCCCGCTGGTGTTGAGCAGCACGGCGCAAGGATTTTCATGCCGGCCGACCCGTGGCAGACGCACCCGCAGACAGCCGCCCTGATAGCCTTCGCCTATCGCTGCCGAGCCTGCGCCCGGCCGAAATCCAAGGCGAATTTCGCCGCAACTGCGAACAGCGGAATAGGGCGTGCGACGAAGGCCGAGAGGTGCAGCAGGCAGCGGCTCTTCAACCGCGATAACATTCGTCGCCTTGGCCTGCCCCACAGGTTCATCCAATCATTGTGCGCAAACATAGGGCCATATTGCGGACGCATTATCAACATGAAGCTGCAGGCCCTCGGCTGGGGTGTTTGACGTATTGGGCCAGAGCGGGCGCGCTTCGGCACGGGGCAGCGCTCCGGCTACGTCAAATGACGCATATCTCCTTCTTGTGCGTCGCAGCAGCTTTGCTCCGGACAAGGGGCGGCAGGCAGAGAGCGTCTGCGGCGGTTCATGCGGAGGACGATATGAGCAAGGGGCTTCAACGAAAGATGCTGATCGGCGCGCTGCTCGCCAGCGTGGCGATGGTCAGTGCGTGCAAGAAGACGGAAGAAGCATCGCCGGCGGCCGGCGGCGGCGACAGCGTCAAGGTCGGCGTGCTCCACTCGCTGAGCGGCACGATGGCGATCTCGGAAGTCACGGTGAAGAACAGCACCCAGATGGCGATCGACGAGATCAACGCCGCGGGCGGCGTACTGGGCAAGAAGATCGAGGCGGTGACCGAAGACGGCGCATCCGATCCGGCCACCTTCGCGCAGAAAGCGAGCAAGCTGATCGACGGCGACGGGGTCGTCACGGTGTTCGGCGGCTGGACCTCCTCGTCGCGCAAGGCGATGCTGCCGGTGTTCGAGAAGACCAAGAACCTGCTCTGGTATCCGGTGCAGTTCGAGGGCAATGAATGCTCGCCCAACATCATGTATTCGGGCGCACAGCCCAATCAGCAGATCCTGCCCGCCTATGACTGGGGCAAGGAGAAGGGCTTCAAGAAATTTTTCCTGGTCGGGTCGGACTATGTCTTCCCCCGCACCGCGAACCTGATCCTCAAGAAGCATATCGAGAATGACAAGCTGACCCTTTCCGGTGAGGAATATCAGCCGATGGGCGGCACCGATTTCTCGGGCGTCATCGCGAAGATCAAGGCCGCCAAGCCCGATGTCATCTACTCGACCCTGAACGGCGATTCGAACGTCGCCTTCTTCAAGCAGATGGCGGCGGCGGGCATGAAGTCCGACGTGTTGCCGGTGATGTCCTTCTCGATCGGCGAGCAGGAAGCCCAGGCGATGGGGCCGGCGCTGGTCGAGGGAAGCTACGCCGGCTGGAACTATTTCCAGACGGTCGACAATCCGGAGAACAAGAAGTTCGTCGAGGCCTATAAGGCGAAATTCGGCAAGGACGCGGTCGTCACCGATCCGATGGTCCACGGCTATGTCGACGTCTATGTCTGGAAGGCCGCGGTCGAAAAGGCGCAGAGCTTCGATCCCGCCAAGGTCCGGGCCGCCGCGGTGACGCTCGACGCGATCCCGACACCGCTCGGCACGGTGAAGTTCATCGCCAACAACAGCCTCGTCCAGACCGGCTATATCGGCCAGGCCGATGCCGCCGGGCAATTCAAGATCCTTTGGACCTCGAAGGGCATGATCGACCCGGAACCCTATGACAAGCTGGCCTTCCCCGGAAAGACCTGCACGATTGCGTAAATAAACTCCCTCTCCCCTTGGGGAAAGGGTTGGGGTGAGGGGGCGCGAGGCCAAAGGCCGAGCGTCCGACCTCCGGGCTTCGGACACCCTCACCCAACCCTCTCCCCGAGGGAGAGGGCTTCAAAGGCAACCAAGGACTCTCGCCATGGACGCCGCATTCCTCATCGGACAGGTCTTCAACGGTTTCAGCGTTGCCTCGCTTTACATCCTCGCCGCGCTCGGCCTTGCGCTGAGCTTCGGGCTGATGCGGGTCATCAACATGGCCCATGGCGAGATACTGATGGTCGGCAGCTATCTCGCCTATCTGACGATCCTGTTCGTGCCCGGCCCGCTCGGAATCATCGTCGCGATGTTCGTCGCACTGGTCCTGGCCGGGCTGCTCGGCAGCTTCCTCGAAGTGACGCTGGTCAGCAAGCTCAAGGCCCGTCCGCTCGATACTTTACTAGCGACTTGGGGCGTCAGCCTGATCCTGCAACAGGGGGCGAGAGACCTGTTCGGGGCGACCGGCGTCTCGGTGACCGCGCCGGCGTGGCTCGACGGCGCGGTCACCATCGGTCCGCTCTCGCTGCCGATGACACGCCTTTTCATCCTGATCGTGGCGGCGGTCGTGCTCGGCGGGCTTGCGGCCTTCCTGCGCTTCACCCGCGCCGGCCTGCTCGTCCGCGCGGTCAACCAGGATCGCGCCACAGCCTCGGCGATGGGGGTGAACGTCAAGTTGATCGATGCCTTCATCTTCGGACTCGGCGCAGGCGTCGCCGGCGTCGGCGGAGTCGTGCTGGCGATGCTCGGTCCTGTGACGCCCAATGTCGGGCAGAGCTATATCGTCACGGCCTTCCTCGTCGTAATTCTCGGCGGGCTCGGTTCGATAATCGGCACGACCATCGCGGCCGTTATGATCGGGCTGTTCATGGCGATGGCGCAGGTCTTCACCGACGTCAGCTTCGCCCAGGTGCTCACCCTGCTCTTCGTCGTCCTTTTCCTCCAGTTCCGGCCGCAGGGCGTGATCGCGATCCGCTCCCGCGCGCTCGACGCCGAATAGGACACCGATATGGCAAAGCTTCCCCTCAAAACGATCGCCGGCCTGGCCGCGCTGCTGTTCGCGATCGCCGCGCCTTGGATTCTCACCGCCTATGATCTCAACCTGCTCGGCCGCTTCCTGGCGCTGTCGCTGACCGCGATGGGGCTGGTGCTACTGTGGGGCGAAGGCGGAATTCTCAGCCTCGGCCAGGGCGTCTTCTTCGGCCTCGGCGGCTATGCGCTGGCAATGCACCTGAAGCTCGACGGCCTCGGCGCGGACGAACTGCCCGACTTCATGATGTGGAGCGGGGTGACCGCGCTGCCCTGGTGGTGGAGCATCTTCAGGAACGGGTTCGTCGCGATCCTGGGTGTCGTCCTGATCCCCGGGGCAATTGCCGCGGCCTTCGCGTGGCTGATGTTCCGGCGGCGGATCGGCGGCGTTTATTTCGCGCTGATCACCCAGGCCCTCGCCCTCGCCTTCGCGACGCTGCTGATCAGTCAGCAGGGCACGACCGGCGGCTTCAACGGGCTGACCGACTATCATATGCTGATGGGCCTCAATCTGAACGGTGACGGTGTCGCGGTCGGGCTCTATTTCCTGACGCTGTTCTTCGTGGTGGGGTCGTTCTTCGCGCTGCGCTGGCTGGTCGGATCGCGTTTCGGCAAGCTGCTCCGCGCCTCGCGCGACGGATCGAACCGGATGCGCTTTCTCGGCTATGATCCAGCACCCTATAAAGTCGTCGCCTTTGCCGTCGCTGCGGTTTTGAGCGGGGTTTCGGGTGCGATGTTCACCCTCCACTCGGGCGTCGTCTCACCCGCGCTGGTCGGCGTGGTGCCGTCGATCGAAATGGTGATCTGGGTCGCGATCGGGGGTCGCACCTATCTGATAGGCGGGATCGTCGGCGCGCTCGTGGTCAACTTCGCCAAGGACAAGATCTCCACCGCGCTGCCGGAGCTCTGGCTCTATGTGCAGGGCCTGCTCTTCATCCTGGTGGTGACCGCGCTTCCCAGAGGGATTGCCGGCGAGTTCGATGGCGAGAGCCGGTTCGCACCGAGCAAGGTGGGCGACATGTTCGCGCGCTGGCGCGGCGGAAAGGCAGCGGCATGACGGCGGCAGCGGCGAGCGGCGAGCCGATGCTACGGCTCGAGAATGTCACGGTCGACTTCGACGGCTTCAAGGCGATCAACGATTTGTCGCTGAGCATCGCCGCCGGCAGCATGACCGTCGTGATCGGCCCCAACGGTGCCGGCAAATCGACGATGTGCGATTCGATCATCGGCCGTGTCCGCCCCACCTCCGGCCGCGTCCTCTTTCACGGCGAGGAGATCCAGCATGTGGTAGAGCACGAGATTGTCGCCAAAGGCATCTGCCGCAAGTTCCAGACGCCGGGCGTCCTGATCGGCCTGTCGGTGATCGACAATCTGATGATCACCGCGATGGGAGATCGCCGCTGGTGGAAGAGCTTCACCAAGGTCGGCGAGGAGGAGGCGCGTGCCAGGGCGGAGGACATCCTCGCGCGCGTCGGCCTGACCGAGCGGCGCGATGCGCTCGCCGGCAACCTGTCGCATGGCGAGAAGCAATGGCTGGAGATCGGCATGGTCGTCGCGACCGACGCCGAGCTGCTGCTGCTCGACGAACCGACCGCCGGCATGGGCGCGATCGAGAGCACCCAGACCGCCGACATCATCAAGACGCTGGTCGGCAAGCACGCCGTGCTGGTGATCGATCACGACATCGATTTCGTCTCGCAACTGAACGGCCATGTTATCGTGCTGCATCAGGGCCAGCTGTTGCGCGAGGGCACGCTCGATGCGATCCGTGCCGATGAGGAAGTCGCCGCCATCTATCTCGGGAGGGCGAAATGACCGACCTCGTCAACCTGCGCAGCGTCAGCGCCGCCTATGGCAAGGGCCAAGTGTTGTGGGACGTCGCCTTCGACATCAAGCCGGGCGAGGCAATCGCCGTGCTCGGCCGCAACGGGGTGGGCAAGACGACCCTGATGAAGACGATCATGGGCCAGCTTCCGGTCGCGGGCGGCTATATCTATATCAACGGAGACGATGTCACGGCGATGAGCGCGCACCAGCGCAGCCGCGCCGGCATCGGCTTCGTGCCGCAGGGCCGCCATGTCTTCCCGCATCTCACCGTCGCCGAAAATCTCGAGGTTGGCCTGTCGGCGCTGGCGGGCAAGGGGATCAAGGGGCCGAGGAAGGTGCCCGACATGGTCTTTGACCTCTTCCCCAAGCTCACCCAGATCGCCGGGCGCAAGGCGGGCGTGCTGTCGGGGGGCGAGCAGCAGCAGCTGGCGATCGGGCGGGCGCTGGCGGGTCAGCCTTCGCTGCTGCTGCTCGATGAGCCGACCGAGGGCATCCAGCCCAACATCGTCCAGCAGATCGAGGACGCGCTGCTGCGCGTTCGCACCGAACTGGGCGTCGCGATCATGATCGTCGAGCAGAATCTCGACTTCGCCTGGTCCTTCGCCGAACGCTATTTCGTCATGCAGCGCGGCCGGATCGTCAAGCAGGGGCGGACCGACCAGGACAGTGCAGCGGACGTGGCGCATCTCGTCCATGTGTGAAGATCCGGCAGCCGCTTCTCCTCATTGCTCCGGCAGCCGCGCGATCCATCAAGCCGGAATCTTCTGCGCCTCGTTCAACGACGCGACATAATCGCGCCACCCGCCGAACCCGGTGATCTCCTGCGCGCCCGCCAGTGCCGCCTCGGCGCAGAGGAAGCAGCTCACCTCGCCGCCGCCTTCGACCGCAACCTTGCCGATCCCCAGGGGCGCCGGAATCTTCGCGACGAACCGCCCGAAATCGGCCGCCGCGAGCGACCAGATCTCGATCGTCACCCCCGGCCCGGCGAAACCCGGCTTGCGGTACAATCCGGGCTTGGGCGGGGTGGCGCCGGGGAGCAGGAAGAGGCGGTAATCGACGGCCGTCCGGGTCTCGGCGACGAAGCGGGCACCGAGCGCCTCCAGCTCATGGTGAAGCGCCATCCCCGACAGGTGCGCGCCGACCACGGCGATATCGAGCCGCTCGGCCGCAGGCGGCGCGGCGGGCGGCGCCGGCGCCAGCGGCATCCGCTCGCGCCCGCTGCCGGTGCCGGCCGCCCGGTGCACGTGGTCGGCGATCGGCTCGAGTGCGGCGTCGTGGAAGCCGGGGGCGGCGAGCGTCACCCCGAAGGGCAGTCCGTCGCTTCGGAAGCCGGCCGGCACGGCGATGCCGCTCAATCCGAGCAAGTTGAAGAAATTGGTGTAGGTGCCCAGCCGGCTGTTGAGCGCGATCGGATCGGCGAGCATCTGGTCGACGCGGTAGATGGTCGGCGCGGTCGGCAGCATCATTAGGTCGATCTTCGCCCATTCGGCGTCGGCGAGCCGCTTGAGCGCCTGCAATTCATATTGGCCGCGAAAGGCATCGACCGCGCTGAAACGGCCGCCGCCCATCACGATCGCCGCCACGCTCGCGTCGACTGCCGCGATCGGCACGTCGACGTCCTCGAAGGCGGCGAGCCGTTCGGCAACCCACGGGCCCTGGTAGAGCAAGGCAGCGATATCGCGGAAAGGCGCATAGTCGATCTCGACGATCGTCCCGCCGATCCGCTCGATCGCAGCCTGGTAGAGCGCCGCCGCGTCCGCATCGCCGAAAAACTCGCGGTCGTGGGCGCGCAACACGCCGACGCGCGGATTAGCCGGCAGCGTCCCCTGCGCCGCGTCGCGCGAATAGGGATCGGCGGCATCATAGCCTTCCGCGATCCGCCGCACCTCCGCCCCGTCCGATACCGACAGCGCGAAGATGCTGATGCAATCGAGACTGCGGCAGGCGGGGACGAGGCCGGTCGTGCTCAGCAGCCCTGGCGTCGGCTTGACCCCGACGATATTGTTGAACGCGGCCGGTACCCGGCCCGATCCGGCAGTGTCGGTGCCCAGCGCGAAGCAGGCCAAGCCCGCCGCCACCGCGACCGCCGAGCCCGAGCTCGACCCGCCCGATATATAAGCGGGATCGAACACCGAGCGGGGCGCGCCATAGGGCGAGCGCGTGCCGTTGAGCCCGGTCGCGAACTGATCGAGATTTGTCTTTCCGACCATGATTGCGCCCGCTGCGCGCAGCTTTGCGACGACGACGGCATCGCCCGCCACCTTCCGATCGAGAACCGTGCAGGCGGCTGTGGTCGGGAAACCGGCGACGTCGATATTATCCTTGACCGCAAAGGGCACGCCCCAGAGCGGGAGCGAATTCGGCTCGGGCGCGCGATCGAGCAGTGCGTCGGCCTGCGCCAGCATCTGGTCGAGCGTGGCCGCGGTGATGAAAGCGGCGCGATCGGCATCGTCGATACGACGTGCCAGCGCCGCGACACAATCGCGCGGGCTCAGCCCGCCGGCATAGAGGCTCCGTAGCGTCGCCAGATCGAGCAGGGGCGGCAAGGCCATCAATGTCCCTCACCGAGCATCGAGATATGGGCGCTGACCACCCGCCAGCCTTCGGGAAAGCGTACCCAGCTCTGGCTCTGGCGGCCCGGCGCCGACGCGCCGACGCGCTGGAACTCGGCGTTGGCTGTGGCGAAGTCGGTGCCGAAGGTCGTGATCATGGTACGGAGAAGGCTACGCGGCGGGGAGCCGCCGACACGGGCGACGCGAAACGCCTTGATCGCCTCGATCCCGTAGAGATTCTGGCCGGGCCCGATCCGCACCGTGCATTCGCTATGCCAGAACAGGGCGTCGAGCGCGTCGAGATCATTGACCATCAACGCATGTTCATAGGCGTGGAAGGCGGCAGTCGCGGCCGCGACCGTGGCGGGATCGTTGATCAACATGGTAGATCCTCCGGCGCGCCGGCGATACCCAGCCTTTCGAGATGTGCCGCCGCCTGAAGCGCGCGCGCCTCCGCCCAAGGTGGCGCGATAAGCTGGACGCCAATCGGCAGTCGCTCACCCATGATCGGAACGGAAACGATCGGCATACCGACAAAGCTGAGAGGCTGGGCGAGCAGCCCGATATTGGGGCGGGCGGGCACCGCGTACCCCTCCACCTCGATCGTCGCCTGCCCGAGCAGCGGCGCGGCGCACGGCGTAGCCGGAGCGATCAGCAGGTCATGCTGACGGAAGGCCGACATCAGCTGCTCGCGGAACAGCGTTCGGACCCGCTGCGCCTGCAGCACCGCGTCGGCGGGAAGCAGCGCTCCGGCAAGCAATCGATCGCGCGTCGCAGGATCGAAATCGGCGGCGCGGCGGCGCAGCGATTCCCGGTGAAGATTGGCGCCCGAGGCCGAAGTCATCACGAAGGCGGCGGCGCGCGCCTGGGCTGCCCGCGAGAGCTCGACCCGGGCATTCGCGCCAAGCGCCTCGGCTATCTGGGCGGCGGCCGCCCGCCCCTGCCGATCGGCCTTGGCCTCGAACCAGCCGGTCAAAAGCGCCGCCTTGCCCTGCCAGGGCTCCCCGAGCATGGGCGTCGCCGGCTCCACCGGCCGCTGGGCACAGGCGTCGTCGCCCTGGTCGATGCCCTGGATCACGTCATAGACCAGCGCCAGATCGGCGACGCCGCGCGCAAACGGACCGAGATGGTCGAGCTCATGGACGAAGGGGAAGGTACCCGATCGCGGCAAGCGGCCGAAAGTCGGCTTCAGCCCGAAGATGCCGCAGAAGGAGGCTGGTACTCTGATCGACCCGTTGGTGTCTGTGCCGAGCGAAAAATCGCAGAGCGCCGCCGCGACCGCCGCCGCCGACCCACCCGATGATCCGCCCGCGCTCCGCTCCCGATCAAGCGGGTTGCGGGTCGGGCCGTAATGGGCGTTCTCGGTCGTGAAGCCATAGGCATATTCGTCCATATTCTGGGTGCCGACCAACACCGCGCCGCTTGCCGTCAACCGGCGCAGCAGCACCGCGTCGCCGACGGCGGCAGGCCGGTCGCGGTTGATGATCGAGCCGGCTGTCGTAACCCGCCCCGCGACATCGTAGTTGTCCTTGACCCCAAAGGGCACGCCCGCGAGCGGCCCCGGATCCTGGCCGGCGGCGACCATCGCGTCGACCGCCCCGGCCTCGCGCCGCGCGCGATCCGCCAGGATCTCGGTGAAGCAATTGAGGCTGGGGTTGAGCCGCTCGATCCGGGCAAGCCGGCTTTCGAGCAAGGCGAGCGCGGAGAGCCGGCCACTGCGGACGGCGCGGGCAATCGCCACCACACCCAGCATGTCGGTGCGATGATCGAGCAGCATCATGGACGGTAGATGGCGGCGGGCTCGACGATGGGATCGATCGGCTCGGCCAGGAATAGCGCCGCCTGCTCGAGCAGGGTCGAGAGGTTACGGGTCACGCCGGGAAGAAAGGCGGGGTCGATGTCCAACCCCGCCAGTCTTGCCGCCCGTTCGACGTCCTCCGTCGTCAAACGGCGGTCGATCACGCCGCCACCGGCACCGCTTCGAGCGGCTCGGTCACTGGATCTTCGGCTTCCCGCGCCTTCTTGAGCGAGCAGAGGTAGAGGAACGCCGCCACCATCGCATAGGCCGCCGCGACACCGGGCGTCTTGAACGTGCCGATCGCCTCGCTGTGGATCAGCCCGAAGAAGGTCAACACCGCCCCGGCGAGCGCGAAGCTGGCCGCCTTGTTCAGCTTGCCGTCGATGATGAACACCGTGATCGAGCCGAGGATGATCCCCGCCAGCGTGGCGCCGCCGCCGAGGATATGGAGGCCCTCATAGAGCACGCCATTATTGGCGAGCGCCTCCATGCCGACCTTGCCGGCATCGGTGCCCGCCGCGCCCAGCGCGTTGTTGATCTGGGTGACACCCCAGGCCGCGATCGTCGGCACGATCGCCAGCACGACGGCGGGCGCGTGCTTGTGCGGGCTTTCCTGGAATGCCTGCGCGCCGATCAGCATGCCGATGTAGAGCAGGATCGGCAGCAGCGCGACCGACGGAATGATCGCCATCATCAACGCGACCACGCCGAACCAGGTGACGAACAGCATCATCGCGCCGGTCGCCGCCGAATAGCCGGTGCGCCCGCCCATCGCCTTCCAGCCGGGATGGCCGATATAGACGGCGTTGATGAACGGATTGCCCATCAGGCAGCCGATCAGGCTGACGACGCCATCGGCGCAGAGCACGCGGGTCGTCGGGAAATGGTCTCCCGCCGCCTCGGCGCTCTCGACATTGTCCATCGCCTCGACGAGATCGTAGATGCCGAAGGGTATCGCCGTAACCAGGATGACGCCGATATATTGGAAGCCTGAAAGGATTTCGGCAAAGGCCGGCGACGGCAGGTGGAAACCGAAATCGGCGAGCGCGCCGGTCACCTTCTCGGGGCCGATACCGCCGAGCTGATAGCCCATGGCATGGCCGATCCAGGCGATCAGCGATCCGACCAGCATCGCCATGAGGCCGCCGGGTATGCCGCCCGGATAGCGGAAGCCGCCGAGCCAGCTGGCGAGGATCACGGCGAGGCAGATCACGCCGATCACCGGCGTCATGAAGACCTGCGCCCCCGGGCTCAGCGAGATGAAGGTCAGCGAGATGCCGGCGAGCGATCCGAGCAGCGCCGCGCGCGGCGTGATTTTGCGGATCCACGGGGCGATGAAGCCGCCGATCATCAGAACGAAGCTTTGGACGAACACCCAGGTCAGCCCTGCGCTCCATGCCTCGACCGGATTGCCGGTCGAGATCAGGATCGGCAGCATCACGACGAAGACCACCACGAACATATGCGGCACGCTGATCCCCGACGGCAGCGCGCAGACGTCGGTGCGCCCGGTCGAAACAGCGAGCTTGCGGGCCAGCCAGGCATAATAGACCGTGCTCAGAAACAGCATGAGCCCGACCGCGGGCAAGATGCGGCCGAAGATCAGTTCGTCGGGCAGCTTCAGCACGAAGCGCAACAGGCCGGTCAGCACCAGCAGGTTGACAAGAATATTGGTGCCGAAGCCGAAGAAGGCATTCCAGTCCCCCGGTGTCCACCAGGGCAGTTTTGCCGGGGAAGACCCGGCCGTCGAGACACTCGTCATGATGCAAACCCCCTTGCTTGATTCATGCCGGTTCCGCCGGTGCGGTGAGCGCCGCGATGACGCCCTGGCTGTCGCCGACCCAACCGAAAATGCCGCCCTGGGCGGCGATCATCCGCAACGCGACTTCATGGAATTCGGGGAAATAGGATCCGGTGCAATCCGACAGCACGAGGCAGTCGATGCCGCGATCATTGGCTTCACGCACCGTGGTGTGGACGCACACCTCGGTGGTGACGCCGCAGACGATCAGCTGCTCGATGCCATGGCGGGCGATCAGATCGGCGAGTTCGGTGTTGTAGAAGGCGCCCTTGCCCGGCTTGTCGATCACCGGCTCGCCGGCGATCGGGTAGAGTTCGTCGATAATGTCGTGGCCGGGCTCGCCGATGACGAGGATGCGGCCCATCGGGCCCTCGTCGCCGATCGTCTTGGCGCCCTTGCCGCGCACGCGCTTGGCCTCGTGCAGGTCGGAAAGGTCCGGCTTGTGGCCTTCCCGGGTGTGCATGACGAAAAGCCCCGCTCGCCGGGCGGCGGCGAGCAGGGCTTTCAAAGGCTCTATCGACGGGCGCAGCTGGGAGACATCGTTGCCGAGCATCTCGCCAAAGCCCCCCGGTTCGACGAAATCCCGCTGCATGTCGATGATCAGCAGGGCGGCCTTGCCCGGCTTCAGTTCGAAATCATACGGTCTTGCGGGAACGCTGATCGTCATGCGCACCTCCGATGCTACCGTGGTTGCCGGGGGTCCCCGCCACGGGGGCCCCCGAGCCTTCCAGCCTCTCTAGAAGCCGATATTGATACCGGCACCGAACACGAGATGATCCCGGTCGTGGTCGCCGCTGTTGAGCAGGGCCTTCGCCGCGACGAGATTGTCGTTCACGAGGTGATAATATTGGGCGAAGCCGTAGAGTGACGCTTTGGCCCCGCTGCTGAAGAAGGTGACCGGTACGCTCGCTTTCAGGCCGGTGCTGATCACGCCGACATTACCGTCCTTTGCGGCGCCGCGTCCCCAATAGCTTTTGGGCCCGACCGTGATCCAGGTGGGGGCCGAAAGCGTCAAGTCTCCGGTCTTGATCGTCGGCACCGCGCCGAGCTCGACGTCGAAGGTGCTTTTGGTGGTGCCGAGCACCACCGTCGACGACTTGGACCAGGCGGCCCAGAAGACTTTTGCATAGGGGTTGATGGTGAAGCCCTTGTCGGCGTCGTCCTTATATTTGAACGAAAACTCGATGTTGTGCTCGTTTTTGAAGGCGACGGACGGCTGCCCGCTGATGAATTCGCTATATTCTATGCCGACGTTAAACTTCGGAAGTATGTCATAGTCGACTCCGAAGAAATAATCGAACTCGTTGACTGCCGTGATGTTTCCATCGGCTTTGCTGTACCCTGGGTTGATATCCAGCCAGGTACCGGCGTGGAACGCTATGCCGCCTGGGGATACGGCGACCAGGCCATTGAGGACCTGCGCCGTAACGCCGCCCGTCGTGACCACCAAACCACGCGGCGTGACATAGTCATTCTTGACGGAAACATCGCCGAAGCCATGAAGAGCCCAGCCATCATCGGCCATCGCCGCCGTGCTGGACGCAGCCAGCAGCACACCTATTACCCCTTTATATATAGTTCGCATCTTGGGTCGCTCCCTGTTTGGTTAGCGCCCAGACATCCCCTTGGCGAACACGCGCATGATGCCATTCGATACGCAATTCTGTATGCGCAGTGTCAGACTTGCATACAATTTCCGAGTCGGCAACGGGATTGTCGCCGCGTCGCAGCATTTGTATGCAAGATTCGTCCGCCGCATCCCGCGCGCGGATGATCAGGCCGTGCGAAGGAGGCAACGTGTCGAGCGTGACGACGGTGGACAAGCTCGCCGACAATCTCGCCGAGGCTATCCTTGCCGGCGAGTTCGCCCCGGGCGCGCGCCTGGACGAGCAGTTTCTCGCTCAACGATATTCAGTGTCGCGTACGCCGGTGCGCGAGGCACTACGTCAATTGGCCACTACCGGGCTGATCGAGATCCGCCCCCGCCGTGGCGCGATCGTCGCCAGCGTCACGCCGGCACAGCTCGAAGAATTGTTCGTGGCGATGGCCGAGCTCGAGGCGACCTGCGCCCGGCTCTCGGCGCTGTCGATGAGCTCGACCGAGCGCCGCGGGCTCCAGGCGCTGCACGAGGGGATGAAGCTGCTCGCGGTGCGCGGCGACACCGCCGCTTTCACCGACGCCAACCATCATTTCCATACGATGATCTACAAGGGATCGCACAATGCGCTGCTCGCCGACATGGCGACGGCGACCCGCCGCAGACTCTCGCCTTTTCGGCGCGCCCAGTTCCAGGTCGAAGGCCGGCCGCCACGCTCGCAGGCAGAACATGAGTTGGTCGTCTCCGCGATCCTGAGCGGCAACGCCGCCGGGGCACATTCCGCGATGCTCCATCACGTGACTCTGATCGAGAAGAGCTTCGAGGAATTGTGCCTCGACGTTCACGGCCGAGACCGGTGAGGCGGACGCCGCACCGGCGAAGATCCCGGCTCAGCGACGATCAGCCTGCCAAATCGTGAAGCGGCTCGGAGCACCAGGCCGCGATCTGATCCTTGACGAGCAATTTCGCCTTTTTGAGCCTTGCGATTTCCAGATCGTCCGGGCGGGGACGCCTCGCTTCGTCGGCGATCAGCCGATCGAGCCGCGCGTGCTCGCGTTCGAGATATTCGAGAAAGCGGTTCGACATCGTCTTCCCTCCGTCAGCGGTCGAGCGACCTGGGCGCGGAACGAACGTATTTGATCGAGCCGGCGCTCGCCACGTTCGCGGACGTGCGCTGGGGCCGGTCCCTCGCAGCAGCTGGGTCGGATGCCCAGGACGCCAGCATCGCATGCATCACCTCGGGTTCGAGGGCCGGACGCGGGACGCGATCGAACGGATGTCGAAAATGGGAGAGGGACATGGGATCTGCCTCCTTTCTTCCAGTCACTCCTTCCATGCGGCGAAAGCGCCGGCCGCCATGTTGGAATCCCGGCTCCGCTCGTCAAGATGCGAAACTGCTGTTCCGGGTCAAAAATCGTTCCGGTCGCCTTGCCGACCTCTTCCAACCCGACAGTGACGGAGCGCCGGTTCTATCAAGCGGTGCCGGACATGGCGGCGCCGCTCGAGCCCTCAGCGAACGCGTTTCGGAACGCTCATCGCTCCGCGGCGTTCTGAGCGCTCTATGTTGGGTTCGGAGTAACCAATGCCGGGTCGGGGGAATATCGTGGCGGTCGGCCTCCTCACCCAGCGTGACATGGATGCGCTCGGCGCCGGTTTCCGCAACGCCTTTCCGATCGACGATGCGGCGGATTTCGAGGACCTCCTTCAGGCGATCGATCGCGCGACATCGACCGCGGCGACGCGCTCCGCCGGCGAAGCCCCGGTGGTCGACGAAAAAGGGCGACCTCTTCAAGGCAGTGGAAAGATCGCAGCAAAGGAGCCCGTCGTTCGGCCATCGACCGCGGAACGACTGCCACCGCGCCAACAGTAAGCCGATGGCAAGCCGCTGGCGCAAGCGCTGCTGAACCCGACGACAGACGGCGCGTTGTGATGCTGGGCGGATCTGCGTCCACAGCGGAGGATATTCATGGATAGCGCCGAGGCCATGATGGCCAGGTTTCTCGCCCGCCTGTCGCTGCGCTCGGAGCTCGACCCCGCCGACCAGCAGGCGATACTCGGACTTCCCGGCCTCGCCGAGCGCTATGCGGCCAATCAGGATATCATCATGCCCGGCGAGCATGTCACGCGTGCCACGCTCGTCGTGTCGGGCATCGTGGCACGTTTCGACCAGCGCGAGGACGGCCAGCGCCAACTGACCGCAATCCACATCGCCGGCGACATGTGCGATCTCCACTCCACCGTGCTTCCGGTCGCCAGTTGGGGCATCGCGGCGCTGACCGAAACGGTCGTTCTCCGCGTTCCCCATGTCGAGATCTTCCGGGTCGCGGGAGAGCATCGCGCCGTCGCGGCCGCCTTCTGGCGGGACACGACCGTCGATGCCGGCATCTTCGCCAAATGGGTCGCCAATATCGGCCGCAAGGATTCCCGCGCCCGGCTCGCCCATCTGCTATGCGAACTCGGCACACGGATGGAATTGGCCGGTCTGGGCCCGCGCACCGCATTCCCGTTCGCAATGACCCAGTCGCAGCTCGCCGACGCGCTGGGCCTGACCGCCGTCCATGTGAACCGCACGATCCAGGGACTGAGGGCCGATGGCCTGATCGAGATCGGCGGGGGCCGGGTCATGATCCCCGATTGGGCCGCGCTCGCACGCGAGGGCGAGTTCGATCCGGCCTATCTGCAAGCGAGCAGGCACCCCTCCCCAGATCGCGCCTTCCCCGAGCTGACATAGTCAACGAGCCGAAACCGCAACCAGGATCAATGGTGCTGAAGCCATGCCCAGATATTATTTCGATCTCTACAATGACCGGAACACCGTGGACCAGGAAGGCGAGGTGTTTCCGGACCTTGCGACCGCCCTCGACCATGCGCGCACAGCCGTCCGCAAGCTCGGCGCCGAAGCGGTGAGCACGCGCGGCCGGCTCGTGCTCGACCACCGGCTGGTCGTCCGGACCGAGGAGACGGACGAGCAGCACATCATCTATTTCGGGGACGTGATCCGCATCGTTCCTCATGACGACAGCTGAGAAGCCCGCACCGCCCAGGTTCGGCGGCCGTCGGCCCACCTCCGAGGACCGCGACGCGCCCGTCACCGACAATGAGAAAGACGATGAACCAGTCGCTCCGCTCGGCCGGGCGGAGCCACATCTGTCATCCTGAAAGCGACACTTCTCCCGGTGCATAGGGTTGAGTGGCGAATTTTTGATTTTTTCTCTCCGCCCGCCCCTTTCCAACGCTCACGCCGCGAGCCGCCCGCGCGCGCCGGGCGCGTCGCGCTCGACCGCCAGCCGATAGCCGAGCGCGGTCACCACCCGCGTCAGCGTCTCCAGCGTCGGATTGCCGTCCGCGCTGAGCGCGCGATAGAGCTGCTGCCGGCTCATCCCGGTCTCGCCCGCCAGCGCGGTCATCCCCTGCACCCGCGCGACAAGCCCGAGCGCGGCGGCGATGACCCCGGTCTGGCCGATGGCGAGCGCATCATTGAGGAAGGCCTGCTGCGCGTCGGCGCTGTCGAGAAAGGCGGCGAGGTCGCCGGCGAAAGCGGTGGATGGGGCGTGATCGGTGGTGACGCATGACGCACCGAAGACATTGGTATGGAAGCGATGCCCACCCAGTCGAGCGGTTTCTTTCGACAGATTTTTCATCCGTGACTCCGCCGATCTGACGCGGGTGCGCGTTCATCCCATGCCTAACGGAAGCGCGGGCGAAGAGCAAGAACGAAAAGGGAACACGTCGATGCGCTTCCATGCTGAAGGTCGGCAGCTTCGCGCCTTAGTTGCGGTCTTTAACGGATCGCGCGGTCGATCTCGAAACCTGCCATCCGTTTAACGCCGGCATCGGGCCGAACCTGTTTCATCAGTGCTGCATGGTCTCGTGATAGATGTCCATGCCGCGCTCGAAGAGCAGGTCCTTCGCGTTCCGTAGCGACAGTGCGAAGGGCACGTACATCAGCACTACGACGCGGACCACCTCGGGCTAGGAGTTAATAGCGAAACGGGCTAGTGAGCTTGCGCGGGCGGGGCAAGGCGCAGCGTTCGCCGCACGCTCCCAATGATCGGTGCATTTGGTCTGACAATTCCCACATGCTCAATAGCACCCGCCCGGCCGATGGTCACCGCGCCTAAACCGTAGTAGCGACCTTCTTCAAAAAACGGGTGATTTCTCCATCTAGCTTTGACGTATCAATGTGCGAGGCAAGTCGGCGGCCGTCCACTTCCTTTTTGTATCGAACACCATAATGCGAGAACACGCGATCGAGAATCTCAGAGCCGGGGGCAAGCTTTTCGGCGTTCTTCTCCCAAGAGCCCGTAAGCTCCGCACGGATTTTGGTTTCAGCCGGCTCTAGCGTGGCAATCCGCTCCGCGATTGCACGTTTCATAGCTTCGAGACGCTCTTGAGCGTTATCACCGCCATGGCTTGGGTACACTGGCTTCAGAACCGCCTTGGCTAACCTGAGATAGATCGCACGGTCGAGCAATTCCTGGGCTGAGGCTTGAATCAGTGCCTCAATTTCCTCAGACGATGGCGCTTGCGGATTAGCCGTCGACTGAAGCTTCTCACGCAACAGTGCAGATACAGCATCCGGAAACAAGAGGTAATTTTCTATTTCTCGTCTTCCAAGGAAGGTCAGCTCGGCTCTATCCCCCAAGGCTTCCAGCAATCGCGCCACTTCGGTGTCATCTCGTTCGTCCTTGTCTATGACAAACCACATTTTTATCTGTCGACGGCTCAGGAGATTCAATGTCGCTTCGGCTGCATAGTGCGCGAACCTAGTAGCACCTCCCATTTGCACAAATGCGGTACTACTGGCCGCTAAATCCAAATTTAATTTTACTGCCAACTCGCCCAGTATCTCTTCGTCGCTCGGACCCTCCACGAATACGAGGCGGTCAAACATCAGTACCGTACTGGGTCTCAATCCGACCTCTTCCGAGACCTTTAGCAAGTCACCCTCAGACGCGACTTTCGTAACTGTCGAGGTCGTGGCATCGGTTTTTGATACCAGATAAACGTTCTGACGCGCCGAGGCGTCTAGAAAATTGGCTGAATGAGTAGCGAGAAATAGCTGAACGGTCTCGCTCTTGCGAACAAGATAATTGTGGAGAACCTTCTCCAGGCCGGGATGAAGATGAACTTCCGGCTCCTCGACAAAAGCAATAGAAGGGCTTTTTAATTCCAAATCTAATATAATCCGTAGGGCTTCGCGGATTCCGGCGCCATTCGCCTCCACTAAGAAGTCATCCACGTCCATTTCCGCTTCAGCCATTTGGCTATTTGGTCTTCGCCGCGTGGGTTGTTCGGGCTCAAAGGCATCTACTTGCACACCCAGTAACGCCTTTACCGTACCTTGTACGCGCGCAAGGGCCTCCGCGCCGCCTCGCTTAGTCTTCAGGCGAAGAATTTGCGCCGCTTCCTCCCTGCCGACTGCATTCCTCGTTTCCTTGAAGCTGACAATCTCAGTATCGCCAATGGTCTGCAAAAGGGAAAGGACATATTCCGGAACTATATTAACGCTCCCAGAAAAAACCGAAAAACTCTCACACGTTGGTGCGTTATCTAACTCCGCGATATCGAGGCCATATGACGTCTTAAGCTGTGTTACACCAGCATTGAAGCTATCAATACTGTCTTTATTCGTTAAAAGCTCATCGATCTTGGCTTGTAATTCAGTAGAACCGCCAGTCGCTGCTCTCACTTCCCGGAACCTCCGGGCTCTGTTCGGGCTTGCCTCACGATAAGTGTAGTCTAGGAAACTCCGATCGATTTGATCGAGTGATTTCATATCCCTGCGAATTCTAGCGATAGTTCGTTCCCGAGTGGCAAATTCCCGCGCGACGGTCTCAGAAACAGATAGCAGGCGTCCATCTGTAATGCGAAGATCGATCCCGCTCGCGTCTATCGAGCCAAGGCCGAGTTCTTGGACATACAGGATGGCCTGCTCACCATCCAGCATTCCAGAGCAAATTACTGATACCAAGTCGGCTGTCTTTAGCTGGTCCGCTGGAAGCTCAAGCCCCGCTCCACTGGCGACGATTTGATTCCGAATATTCTCATTAATGTCTGAGCTTAAATTGAAGGAAATCCCAATTTGTAGCGGGGAACCGCTTTCGCGATTGGTGAACTCGTCGACCGGCCGGCTACGGGTGTTCCAAATTGCGGCCACTCTGCCTGCAGCAAGATGCGACAATGCAATTTCTAGTGCTGCAATCACGCTCGATTTGCCTGCGTTGTTGCGGCCAATCAGCACGTTGAGGGCTGCGCAATCGACTAGGCTCGCACGGGCGAGGCCCCGGAAACGCCTCAAATGAATAGACTTGATCTTCATTGTCCCCCCGTTGCCAGCTCTGGGTCAGACTAGGGGTTTGAGTTAGAAGCGCAACACCCGGCGGGTGGAAGGCTTCCGGTGAAAACCGAAAAATATAATGGGGCCGGGTTGGGGTATCGCATAAGGTCCGAATGCTTGCACGGAAAAGGGTGCTACCATCCGAGCCAGAATGCCGTGCTACCTTTTTGCGACCTAGCTTTTGGCTGGTGCTGCCAGGCGCCCGGTAAGTCATTGAAAGGTGGTGGACGCACTTGGGCTCGAACCGAGGTCCCGCTGATTAAAAGATCAGCTGGCCCGAGCGTCCGCTGTTTAGGATCTCAGTCTCAAAAGCTGCCAGTCCGCTCCCGCCCCACCAAGCCCGCCTTCCCCCCACCCAAAAATCACCCCTCCAAACCTCAAAGCGCCGCCAGCACCGCATCCGCCATCTGGGTGGTCGTCATCGTCCCGCCGAGATCGGGGCTGCGCGCGCCGCCTTCGAGCGCCTTCGCCACCGCCGCCTCGATGCGGTCGGCTTCGGCCGGCATGTTCAGCGAGTAGCGCAGCATCATCGCGGCGGAGAGGATCGTCGCGAGCGGATTGGCCTTGCCCTGGCCGGCGATGTCGGGCGCGGAGCCGTGGATCGGTTCGTAGAGCCCCTTCTGCTTCGCATCGAGCGAGGCCGAGGGGAGCATGCCGATCGAGCCGGCGCACATCGACGCCTGATCGGAGAGGATATCGCCGAACAGATTGCCGGTGACGATCACGTCGAACTGGCCGGGGTTGCGCACGAGCTGCATCGCGGCGTTGTCGACATACATGTGGCTGAGCTCGATGTCGGGATATTCGGCGGCGATCTCGATCACCACATCGCGCCAGAGCTGCGAGGTTTCGAGCACATTCGCCTTGTCGACCGAGCATAGCCTGCCGCGACGCGCGCGCGCGGTCTCGAAGCCGACGCGGGCGATGCGGGCGACCTCATCCTCGTCATAGGACATGACGTCATAGCCCTGGCGGCGGCCCCCCGGCGTCTTGCGCATGCCCTTTTCGCCGAAATAGACATCGCCGTTGAGCTCGCGGACGATGACGAGATCGATCGCGCGGGCGACTTCGGGGCGGAGCGCGGAGGCGTCGGCAAGCTCCTTGAAGAGCTTTGCGGGGCGGAGATTGGCGAACAGCTCGAG
>Ga0207644_10000719_pt1 | contig 20956 bp, 19 predicted proteins | sample KBSS73metaG_FD_184326 | JGI IMG/M metagenome (GOLD analysis project Ga0207644, IMG submission 184326) | Switchgrass rhizosphere microbial communities from Kellogg Biological Station, Michigan, USA - KBS S7-3 metaG (SPAdes) (version 2) | ecosystem: Host-associated > Plants > Roots > Rhizosphere... | reverse complement strand
TCGGATTCCTCGATGGTCGGCACGGATTGATGCTTGCGATCTACAACGCGGAGTATGCCTACTACAAATACGTGAAGCTGATGTTCATGCAGAGTCCGCCGCAGCGGCCGGAGTTCCCTGCGTGACCCTGCCTTCGAACGTCGAAGCGCCGGTCCGGGTTGACGAGGCCGGCGTGGCGCCGGGCCCGCCGGCCACGGCAACGGCCATGCCCGAAGCCGCTGGCGCCGACGCGGCGCCGCCGGACGACGAGCGCACGAGCCCGGCCAGCGCCCTCGGCCAACGCCGCCTCGGCGAGCGCCTGCGCCGGATCGCGCCGTTCTTCGCCGACAGCCGGCGCGGCTTCGTCCTCGCTTTCGCCGGCGCGATCGTCGCCGCGGCGACCGAGCCGGCGATCCCGGCGCTGCTCAAGGTGCTCCTCGACGACGGCATGAAGCAGAGCGCGTTCCCGCTCTGGCTGGTGCCGATCGCCGTCGTCGGGCTCACGCTCGTTCGCGGCCTCGCCGGCTTCGTCTCGCAGTACGGCCTCGCCTGGGCCGCCAACCGCGGCACGCAGACGATGCGGCGCGCGATGTTCCAGCGCGTCCTCGACGCCGAGCCGCTGCTCTTCACCCGCAACACGGCGAGCAACCTCGTCAACACGCTCACCTTCGAGGTCCAGAACGGCGCCAACCAGCTCGTCTACTCGCTGCAGAGCCTGGTCGGCGACTCGCTCCGCTTCGTCGCCCTGCTCGGCTACCTGGTCTGGCTCAACTGGCAGCTGACGACGTTCGTCGCCATCATCCTGCCCGCGGTCGCGTACGTGATGCGCAAGTTCAGCCGGCGCCTGCACCGCCTGACGGTCGAGGGCCAGCATTCGACCGACGAGCTCGCCTACGTCGTCGAGGAGAACGTCCTCGCCTGGCGCAGCGTTCGGCTGCACGCCGCCGAGGCGTCGCAGGCGGCTCGCTTCGAGACGGTCAGCAACCGGCTGCGCAGGCTGTCGCTGAAGTCGATGGTCGCGGCGGCGACGATGACGCCGATCACGCAGGTGCTCGCGTCGTGCGCGCTCGCCGCGGTGATCGTCGTCGCGCTCTGGCAGAGCAGCCACGGCGGCAACACCGTCGGCAGCTTCGTCGCCTTCATCGTCGCGATGCTGCAGCTGATCCCGCCGATCAAGCACCTGTCCGAGCTTGCCGGGCCGATCACGCGAGGACTCGCCGCGCTCGACAAGGGCGTCGGCCTCATCGACGGCAACCGGCCCGAGCGCGGCGGCACCTTCGATCCGGGCCGGAGCGCCGGCCACATCGCCCTGCGCGACGTGACGCTGCGCTACCGCTCGGCGCACGCGCCGGCGCTCGACCGCATCGACCTCGAGCTGCGTGCCGGCGAGACGGTCGCGCTGGTCGGGCCGTCCGGCGCCGGCAAGACGACGCTCGTTAACCTGCTGCCGCGCTTCATCGAGCCGACATCGGGGACGCTCCTCCTCGACGGCCGCGCGCTCGCCGAGTGGGACGTCGCCGCGCTGCGGCGTCAGTTCGCGCTCGTCAGCCAGGACGTCGTCCTCTTCAACGACACGGTCGCCGCGAACGTTTCGCTGGGTACCGCCGCGAGCGACGATGACAGCGACGCAACGGATTCGGAGAAGGGCACAGCCGGCCACGCGCGATCGCCCGGCGACCGCGAGCGGATCCGCGCCGCGCTGGCGAGCGCCAACCTGCTCGAATTCGCCGAATCGCTGCCCAACGGCCTGGACACCGTCGTCGGCCACAACGCGAGCGAGTTCTCGGGCGGCCAGCGCCAGCGCCTCGCGATCGCCCGCGCCATCTACAAGGACGCGCCGATCCTGATCCTCGACGAGGCGACGTCGTCGCTCGACTCCGAGTCCGAGCGGCTCGTCCAGGAGGCGCTCGATCGGCTGATGGTGGGACGCACGAGCATCGTCATCGCGCACCGCCTGTCGACGATCGCGCGCGCGCACCGGATCGTCGTCCTCGACGCCGGCCGGATCGTCGAGGCGGGCAGCCACGCCGAGCTGCTCGCCGCCGGCGGCCTCTACGCGCGCTTGCACCACCTGCAGTTCAGGAGCTGACCATGGCCGAGCCCCCTTTCCTCGCCGCTGGCGCGACGAGCCGCCCGATCAGCCGCTTTCCGGTGCCCGCGCTCGCCGGCGTTCCCGACGACGTGCGCCGGAAGATCCTCGAAGTGCAGGAGAAAGCGGGCTTCGTTCCCAACGTCTTTCTCGCCTTCGCGCACCGGCCGGCCGAGTTCCGCGCCTTCTTCGCCTACCACGACGCGCTGCTGCTGCGCGAGTCGGGCCTCACGAAGGGCGACAAGGAAATGATCATCGTCGCCACCAGCGGCGTCAACCACTGCCTCTACTGCGTCGTCGCCCACGGCGCGCTGCTGCGGATCTACGAGAAGAATCCACTCGTCGCCGACCAGGTCGCGACCAACCCGCTCAAGGCCGACATCACGCCGCGCCAGCGCACGATGCTCGACTTCGCGCTCAAGGTCACGAGCGAATCGCACCGCATCGGCGACGCCGACTTCGCTGCGCTGCGCGAGCACGGCTTCTCCGACGACGACGCCTGGGACATCGCCGGAATCGCGGCGTTGTTCGGCCTCTCGAACCGGATCGCCAACGTCAGCGCGATGCGGCCGAACGACGAGTTCTACCTGATGGGCCGGGTGCCGCGGACCAAGCCGTGACGGCAGACGAGCGCCGCTTCGCGCGCCGGTGCACGGTCGTCATCCCGGTGCTGAACCAGCTCTCGTACACGCGCCAGTGCGTCGAGAGCCTGCTCGCGGGCGGCACTCCGGGCGACTCGATCCTCGTCATCGACAACGGCAGCAGCGACGACACGCCGGCGTGGCTCGCCGCGCACCCCGAGATCCGCTCGATCCGCAACGGCGTCAACCTCGGCTGCGGCGGCGCCTGGACGCAGGGCGCGCTGGTCGCCGAGAGCGAGTGGGTCGTCCTCCTCAACAACGACATCGTCGCGCCCGTCGGCGCGATCGACTCGCTCCTCGATGCCGCCGAGCGCGACGGCATCGACGTCGCCAGCCCGGCGCTCGTCGAGGGAACCCTCGACTACGACTTCGCCGCGCACGCCGCGGCGTTTCGCGCCGCGATGGCCGGGACGATCCGGCGCGGCTGGTTCCACGGCGTCTGCTTCGCGGTTCGCTGGCCGGTGTTCGAGGCGATCGGCTTTCCAGACACCGACCGGCGGCTCGGCGGCCGCGAGGACGTCGAGTTCCTCGTCCGCTGCGAGCGCAACGGCATCGCGGTCGGCACCGTCGGCGATTCGATCCTGCATCACTTCGGGTCGATCACGCAGAAGGCGATCAAGCTCGAGACCGGCAGCCGGGAGATCGGCGACCGCCACTACTTCTATCGCCGCATCGGCATGGGCTGGGTCGCGCGGCATGCTTTCCGGCGCGAGCGCAAGGCGATGGCGCGCCGCTGGGTCGCCGACGAGCGCGTCCAGCACGGCTTCACGATGCACATGATCCGCGAAGGCGGCACTTGGCGCGACGCCGAGTACCTGTAGCGGCGCGGCGCCGCGCTTACGAAGTGGTCGAAGCGGCGTCGCCCCGGTCCGCCGCTTGCTCGTCGATCGGGAAGTAGCGCCGGCACTGGGCGATGAAGTGCTGCACCGTCGGGTTCGACGGCGATTGCAGGTCGCGAAGGTAGGCGAGCAGGTCGGGCGTCGTCCGCCTGGCGTGCTCGACGTCGTCGAAGCCGTAGGCGACGCCGAGCCGGTCGCACGGGTCCGGGTACCACTGTTCCTTCGAGATTCCCTCGAGCGGAACGATGACGGAGACGCAGCCGCACAGCGCCGCGTAGTACGAATACACCGTGTACGGGTCGTACGAGATGCACATCTCGACCCGGTTGAAGACCTCGACGAGCTGCTCGTGCGAGAGGCCGTCGACGCACTGCGAATCCGTGAGGTCGTGGACGATCGGCCGGCCCTTGCCCTTGCGCAGGAAGTAGCAGGTGCCGCTGCGCGGGCCGAAGTTCGTCTGCCGATACATGTCGTCGCGCAGGACCACCATCTTCAGCAGGTTGCTCTCGTCGGGGTTGAGCTTGGGGTCGTTGAACGCGGGCTGGGCGAAGAAGAACCGGTCGTCCGGACCGAAGCCGATCGTTCCCTTGTGAAATCCCGGCCTGTGGAGGAGCCAGCGGACGACGTTCTCGGCGCGGAGCGGATTGCCGAACACGATCTCCGGATAGACGACCACCGCGCCGCGCAGGTCCTCCTGGGTCGCGACCGGGGTGACGAATCCGGGCCTCGTCCGGTAGGGCTTCCGCCAGCGCCGGCGGTGGTAGCGAAACGCCGCCCACGCGCTCGCCCATGGCTTCGCCGGATTCCAGAGCGGCTTTCGCGCTGGCCACAGGAACGCTGTCTCGCCTGAGCGGTTGAGGAGGTCGCAGAGACGATGCAGGACGAGGACGCCGCCCGTGTTCTCGTGAAAGCTGTCGGCGAAGACGATGAAGTTGCGCCACGGCGAACGCGATGCGGCGGTCGATGCCATGGCGGTTTCCTTGTCGCGCCGTCGCTTCAGCTCGCCGCCGACGGCGCGAAGACGGCGCGCAACGTCTCGTCGGCGACTCGCGCCGGAGCGAGGATCTCGAGGCAGACGCTTCGGCTGGCGACGTGGTTCTCGCAGCCGGCCTGGTTGCACGGAACGCACGGTGGCGGCCCCTGCAGCACGACGACCTTGCCCGCGCTCTGGCGCCGCGCGCGGTCGGCGTACGGATCGGCGAGCGCCGCGGTGCCTGGCCACGGACCCCACAGGCGCGGCGAGATCGGCCCGTACAGCGCGATCACCGGCGTCCCGCACGCGGCCGCGAGATGGGTGATCGACGTGTCGGGCCCGACGTAGGCCGCCGCCCCACGCAGCAGCGCCGCCATCTGAGCGAGGCTGAGGCGGCCGGCGAGGTCGATCAGGCGCGGCGACGCGGCCGCGCGCGCAACTTCGCCGCACAGGTGACGATCGGCGTCGCTCGCGCCGCCGCTCAAGGCGACCTGAACGTCGCGGGCCACGAGCGCGTGCACGAGCGCCGCAAAGTGCTCGACGGGCCACTGCTTGTAGCGAACCAGCGAAGGCACGTGGACGACGACATAGGGCGACCTCAGCGCAGCGGCGACGTCCTCCGGCAGCGCCTCCGCGGGGGGCGGCGAGAGCGTCGCCGTCTGCGGCAATCCCCACGGCTCGAGCAGACGCAGCTTCTCGACCACCGCGTGCTCCTGATGCCCGGCGAGCAGGACCGTGTGCTCGAGCAGCCTTCGCTTCCACCAGTTCTTCGCGCCGATGAAGGCGAGCCCGCTGCGCCGGCCGGCGGCGGCCCAGCCGTAGAGATGGGCACGATCGGAATACTGGGCGATCAGGGCGAGGTCGTAGCGGCGCCAGATCCGGCGCAGCAGCGCGAGCGAGCCGAGCCAGCCCTGCCCCGCCGGCACCTCGACCAGCGCGGCGACGTCGCCGTTGCCGCGCAGCATGCCGAGCGTTCCGGCGAAGCCGAGGACGTCGATCGCCGCCCCCGGCCAGCGCGCCTTCGCGGCCCGGATCAGCGGCGTCGTCAGCAGCACGTCGCCGATCTGGCGCGTGCAGATGACGAGGATGCGCGCGAACGCATCGGCCTTCGCCGCCGCGTTCACAGCAGCACGATGTCGTACTGCTCGGGCGAGGCGAACGCCTCGGCGCGCAGCGAGATCGGCTTGCCGATGAAGTCCGACAGGCCGGCGAGGTGCTGGCTCTCCTCGTCGAGCAGCATCTCGACGACCGCCGCCGAGGCGAGGACGCGGAACTCCTTCGGATTGAACTGGCGCGCCTCGCGCAGGATCTCGCGCAGGATGTCGTGGCAGACGCTGCGCGCCGTCTTCACCTCGCCGCGGCCGCGGCACGTCGGGCACGGCTCGCACAGCATGTGGGCGAGCGACTCGCGCGTCCGCTTCCTCGTCATCTCGACCAGGCCGAGCTGGGTGAAGCCGCTCACCGTGACTCGCGTCCGGTCGCGCGCGAGCTGCTTCTTCAGCTCGGCGAGCACCGCCGCCTGGTGCTCCTCGCGCGTCATGTCGATGAAGTCGATGATGATGATGCCACCGAGGTTTCGCAAACGCAGCTGCCGCGCGATCGCCTGGCCGGCCTCGAGGTTGGTCTTGAAGATCGTGTCGTCGAAGTTGCGCGCGCCGACGAAGCCGCCGGTGTTGACGTCGACCGTCGTCAGCGCCTCGGTCTGGTCGATGATCAGGTAGCCGCCCGACTTGAGGTCGACGCGCTTCAGGAGCGCCTTGTCGATCTCGTCGTCGACATTGAAGAGGTCGAAGATCGGCCGCTCGCCGGTGTAGTGCTGGAGCTTGCCGACCGCGCCCGGCGTGTACTCGGCGCCGAACTTCGTGAGCTGCTCGAACTGCGCGCGCGAGTCGATCCGGATCGTCTGCGTCTCCTCGTCGGCGAGGTCGCGCAGCACGCGCTCGGCGAGACTGAGGTCCTGGTGCAGGAGCGTTCCCGGCGGCGACTTGAAGGCGCGCTCCTTGACGTGCGCCCACGTCGTTCTGAGGTAGGCGATGTCGTCGGCGAGCTCGGCGTCGCTGGCGTCGGCGGCGTTGGTGCGCAGGATGAAGCCGCCGCCCACGGCCTCGCCGCCGACGGCGACGCGCGCGTCGTCGTCGGCCTGGGCGAGCGAGACCATCCGCACCCTCAGCTGCTCGCGCAGCTCCTGCGAGCCGATCTTCTGCGAGATACCGATGTGCTGGTCCTGCGGCAGGAACACGAGCAGGCGCCCGGCGATCGAGACCTGCGTCGACAGGCGCGCGCCCTTGGTGCCGATCGGGTCCTTGATGACCTGGACGGTGAGCGTCTGCCCCTCGAAGACGATCCGCTCGATCGGCGGCGGCGCGGGAGTGGCGGCGCGATCGCCGCGCGCCGTCGCTCCGGCCGAGTGGTCGCCGCGCCAGGTGCCGCCGTTGACGTGGACGTCGGCGATGTGCAGGAACGCGGCGCGCTCGAGGCCGATCTCGACGAACGCCGACTGCATGCCGGGAAGAACGCGAGCGACCTTGCCGGTGTAGATGTTGCCGACCCGGCCGCGCTCGAGCGTTCGCTCGATGTGCAGCTCCTGGACGGCGCCGTTCTCGACGACGGCGACGCGGGTCTCCTGCGGCGCCCAGTTGATCAGGATGTCTTGCATCGGTGGGGGTGCAGGGTGCTCGGGTCCGGTTCAGGGCCGGACATCGACGCCCGCCCACTCGAGCAGCGCGGCCGTCTCGTGCAGCGGCAAGCCCATGATACCGGTGTAGCTGCCGTCGATCCGCTCGATCCAGGTCGCCGCTGCGCTCTGGATCGCGTACGCGCCGGCCTTGCCGAACGGCTCGCCGCCGGCGACGTAGCGCTCGATCCGCGCCGGCGAAATCGCGGCGAAGCTGACGCGCGACACGCTGATCGCGATCCGGCTGCGGCCGCGTGCCGCGACGGCGACGGCGCTGATGACGCGATGGCTGCGGCCGGAAAGGAGCGCCAGCGTTCGCGCCGCGTCGGCGCCATCGACCGGCTTGCCGAGGATGCGCCGGCCGAGCGCGACGGTCGTGTCGGCGCAGAGGATCGGCGCCGGCGCGAGGCCGCGCGCGCGCAGCCGCGCGATCGCCGCGCGCAGCTTGGCGCGAGTGACGCGCTCGACGTAAGCCGTCGGCAGCTCGCCCGCTCGCATCGCCTCGAGCGCCTCGACGTCCTCGTCGGCGTCGGCGAGAAGCAGCTCATGGCGAACGCCGATCTGGGCGAGCAGCTCGCGCCGGCGCGGGCTCTGCGACGCGAGATAGACGAAGCTCGTCGCCACCCGAGCGCTGCGCCCGCCGGGTCGCCCCGAGGCCGCCACCCCCGCGAGAGGCAGCGAACGCAGAGAGGCGCGATCGGGCTTCATCTACTCGCGGTGATACGGATGGCCGGCGTTGATCGCCCAGGCGCGATAGATCGCCTCGCCGACCAGGGCGCGGACGAACGCGTGCGGCAGCGTGAGGTCCGACAGGCGCAGGGTTTCGGCGCAGCTCGCCTTGAAGGCGGGGTCGAGCCCGTCGGGACCGCCGGCGACCAGCGCCGCGTCCCTCCCTTCGCCCTGCCACGCGAGCAGGCGCGCGGCGAGCAGCGCCGACGTGATGCGATCGCCGTGCTCGTCGAGCGCGATCCGGCGCGCACCGCGCGGCAGCGCGGCCTCGATCCGCACTGCCTCGGCGGCCATCAGCTGCGCCGTGCTCTTGCTGCCGCGCGCTTCCGCCTTGACCGTCTTCAGCTCAAGGCGAAGCTCGGGCGGCAGGCGCTTCGCGTAGTCGTCGAAAATTGCGTCGGCCCACGCCGGAACTCGCGTGCCGACCGCGACCAGGACGAGCTTCACGCCGCCCGCGCCGCGCGCGCGCTCGCCACCGACGCTCGTGCGGAGACGCTCAGCGCTTGGCGCTCGTCTTCTTGGCCGGCGCGCGCCGGCTCGGCGCGGGCCGCGCCGACGACGCCGCGTTCTTGGCCGCCGACTTGACGCCGACGGTGCGAACGACATGACGCGACGGCGCCGGCTTGCGAGCCGTTGGGCGTGCCGTCATCGAGCCGTCGCGACCTGCTGAGGCGGACGCGCCGCGCCGCGCCGGCGCCTTCGGCGCAGGCGCTTCGGCGGCGTTCGCGCGACGCGGCGGAGCACGCTTCTCGTCGCGCGGCGCGCTGCGCCTGTCCTCGCGCGGCGCCGCCCGCCTTTCCTCGGCCGGCTGCGCCTTGACGAGCCGCGCTGGCGGTGCCGCGCCGATCTTCATCCGCACGGGCTTGTCGCCCCAGAGCTCCTCGAGGTGGTAGTACTCGCGGATGGCCGGCTGCATGACGTGGACGACGGCGGCGCCGCAGTCGACGATGATCCATTCGCCGTTGTCCTCGCCCTCGGTGCGCGGCGCCGGCTCGCCCGCCGATTTCACGGCGTCGCGAACGCTCGCTGCCAGCGACCTCGTCTGCCGGTTGCTCGTTCCCGACGCGACGATGACGCGTTCGAAGAGCGGCGACAGATGCTCGGTGTTGAAGACGACGATGTTCTGGGCCTTGACGTCCTCCAGACCATCGACGATGACGCGCTGCAGCTTGCGAATGTCCATTCAGCTCCTGAAAAAAGTGCCCGATGGCGCCTCTCTGCGTTCGCTGCCCCCCGCGGGGGCGGCAACGCCCTTGGGGCGGCCCGGCGGGCGTTGAGTCAGCGATACAGCTGACGGCGCTCAATATAGCTTGCGACCGTGTCCGGAACGAGGCCGGCAATCGACTCGCCCGCACCGACGCGGCGGCGCACCTCGGTCGACGACACGTCCATCATCGGCAGGCTGACCATTTGATGCGGGACGAGGGCGATCTGCGGATTGACCGCGGCCTCGGCGTCGGGGCGGTTGGCGATCGCCAGCGTCACCTTCGAGACGAGCTCGCGCCAGTCGCGCCAGGTGTGCAGCGTCGCGTACTGGTCCTGGCCGAGGATCAGCACCCATTCGTTGCCGGGCTCGGCGGCGTCGAGCTCGCGAACGGTGTCGAGCGTGTAGCTGATGCCGCGCCGGCGCAGCTCGATGCGGTCGAGGACGAAGCGCGGCTCGCCGGCGATCGCCAGCCGGACCATCGCCTCGCGGTCGGCGCCGTCGCTCAGGCGGCGCGTCTTCTGCGAGGGCTGGCCGACCGGGATCCAGCGCACCTCGTCGAGGCCGAGCTGATCGAGGGCCAGCAGCGCCAGCGCGACGTGGGCGTTGTGGACCGGGTCGAAGCTGCCGCCGAAGAGACCGATCCGCTTCATGGCGCCGGGTCGCCGCCCGCCTGCGGAGCGAGGCCGGCCCAGTCGCGAGGCGGCAGGAAGTCGGTGTAGAGGCGCGCCTCGGCCGAGCCGGGCGCCGGCCGCCAGTCGTAGCGCCAGGCCGCGAGCGGCGGCATCGACATCAGGATGCTCTCGACCCGGCCGCCCGATTGCAGGCCGAACAGCGTGCCGCGGTCGAAGACGAGGTTGAACTCGACGTAGCGGCCTCGCCGATACGCCTGGAAGTCGCGCTCGCGCTCGCCGTACGCGAGGTTGCGGCGACGCCGGACGATCGGCAGGTAGGCGCCGACGAAGGCATCGCCGACGGAGCGGATCAGCGCGAAGCCGTTGTCGGCGCCGCCCTCGGCGAAGTCGTCGAAGAAGATGCCGCCGATGCCGCGCGCTTCCTGCCGATGTTTGAGGAAGAAGTACTCGTCGCACCAGCGCTTGAAGCGCGGATGCTTGTCGGCGCCGAACGGCGCCAGCGAGTCGCGCGCGGCGGCGTGGAAGTGCACCGCGTCTTCCTCGAAGCCGTAGTACGGGGTCAGGTCCATGCCGCCGCCGAACCAGACGACCGGGTCTTTCCCCGGCGGCAGCGCGGCGAGCATGCGCACGTTCATGTGGACCGTCGGCACGTAGGGATTGCGCGGATGGAAGACGAGCGAGACGCCCATCGCCTCGAACGGCGCGTCGACGAGGTCGCCGCGGTGCTGCGTCGCCGCCGCCGGCAGGGCTCGGCCCCTGACGTGCGAGAAGCCGCAGCCGCCGCGCTCGAGGAGCGCGCCGTTCTCGACGAGGCGCGAGATGCCGTCGCCGTCGAGCGGGCCGCCCGGCTCGCGCTGCCAGGCGTCGACGATGAACGCGTCGCCGCCCTCGCTTTCGAACGCGGACACGATCCGCGCCTGCAGGCCGAGGAGGTAGGTGCGGACGTCGCCGGGGTTCATCGTCGCGGCTCGTGGCTAGCGGCGGATCGCGCGCTGGCCGATGTCGCTGCGCCATTGCGCACCGGCGAACGAGATCCTGCCGACCTCCTGCAGCGCGAGCTGCTGCGCCAGGCGCGTCGAATCGCCAAGGGCGGTGACGCAGAGGACGCGGCCGCCTGCGGTGACGACGTCGTCGCCGCGCAGCGCCGTTCCGGCGTGGAAGACCTTGACCGCGTCGATCTCCGGGCTCGCTGCCCGCAATCCGGAGACGACGTCGCCGCCGCGCGGCGCCGCCGGATAGCCGGCGGCCGCCATGACGACGCCGAGGGCGACTCGACGGTCCCAGTGCAGCTCGACCTCATCGAGCGGGTGGTCGGCGCGCGGGCTGGCGGCGTGGAGCAACAGCTCGAAGAGATCGGACTTCAGCCGCATCAGGATCACCTGAGCTTCCGGATCGCCGAGCCGGCAGTTGAACTCGACCGTTCGCGGCGCGCCGTGCGAATCGATCATCAGGCCGGCGTAGAGAAAGCCGCTGTAGGGCCGGCCTTCGGCGGCCATTCCGGCGAGCGTCGGCAGGACGATCTCGTGCATGACTCGCGCGTGGACGTTCGGCGTCACGACCGGCGCCGGCGAGTACGCGCCCATGCCGCCGGTGTTCGGGCCGGCGTCGTCGTTGCCGAGGCGCTTGTGGTCCTGGCTCGTCGCCAGCGAGAGCACCGTGCGGCCGTCGCAGACGACGATGAAGCTCGCCTCCTCGCCATCGAGGAACTCCTCGATGACGACGCGGCTGCCCGCCGGCGCCGCGCCGCCGAGCATCGCCTCGACCGCGGCGTGCGCTTCGTCGCGCGTCGCCGCGACGACGACGCCCTTGCCCGCCGCCAGGCCGTCGGCCTTGACGACGATCGGCAGCGGCGCGGCGTCGACATGGCGATGCGCGGCGCCGGCGTCGTCGAAGACCTGGCAGGCCGCGGTCGGGATCGCATGGCGCTGCATGAACGCCTTGGCGAACGACTTCGAGCTCTCGAGCTCGGCCGCGGCCTTCGTCGGGCCGAAGATGCAGAGGCCGCGCGCGCGAAAGATGTCGACCGCGCCGGCGGCGAGCGCCGCCTCCGGGCCGACGACGGTGAGGTCGATCTTCTCGTCGAGCGCGAACTGCGCGAGCTCGGCGAGATCGTTGATCGCGACGTTCTTCAGGTGCGGCTCGAGCGCGGTGCCGGCGTTGCCGGGCGCGACGAAGACGGCCTGGACCCGCTCGCCTTGCGCCAGCTTCCACGCCAGCGCGTGCTCGCGACCGCCGCCGCCGATGACAAGCACCTTCATCGCGGCGCGATGCTCAATCCGCCATCTCGGCGTTGTGATAGAGCGCCTGGACGTCGTCGAGGTCCTCGATCACGTCGATCAGCTTCTGCATCCTCTGAGCGTCGTCGCCGGCGAGCGCGACGACGCTCTCCGGCCGCATCGTCACCTCGGCGATCTCGGCGCCGAGGCCGGCCTTCTCGAGCGCCGCCTTGACCGCCTCGAAGTCGGCCGGTGCCGTGATGACCTCGATCGAGCCGTCGTCGTGGGCGACGACGTCGTCGGCGCCGGCGTCGAGCGCCGCCGTCATCACCGCATCCTCGCTCGTGCCCGGAGCGAAGACGAGCTGGCCGCAGTGGCGGAACTGGAACGCGACCGACCCTTCGGCGCCAAGGTTGCCGCCGTACTTGCTGAACGCGTGGCGCACCTCGGCGACGGTGCGGACGCGGTTGTCGGTCATGCAGTCTACGATCATCGCCGCGCCGCCGATCCCGTAGCCCTCGTAGCGGACCTCCTCGTAGCTCACGCCTTCGAGGTTTCCGGTCGCCTTGTCGATGTTCTTTTTGATCGTGTCGGCCGGCATGTTGGCGGCCTTGGCCTTCTCGACCGCCAGGCGCAGGCGCGGGTTCATCGACAGGTCGCCGCCACCCTGGCGCGCGGCGACGACGATCTCGCGGATCAGCCGCGTCCAGACCTTGCCGCGCTTTTCATCCTGGCGCCCCTTGCGGTGCTGGATGTTGGCCCACTTCGAATGACCGGCCATGGATCGGGTGCGCCGGACGCCGGCGAGGCAGGAGGAAGGCCGCGATTTTAGGGGCGGTGCCGACGGCGTTCGCCGCCGGACTGTCTGTCGAGTGCTTTCCTCGTGACGGCGACGCGCGCCTAAACTGGCCTTTTCCGCTGCCCGGACGACGCCATGGCCGAACCCATCCTCCTCGCCCGCCGCGACGGCATCGAGTGCTTCCTCCTGCCGGCGATGGCCAATCGGCACGGCCTCGTGACCGGCGCGACCGGGACCGGCAAAACGGTGACGCTGCAGACGCTCGCCGAGAACTTCAGCCGCCAGGGCGTTCCGGTGTTCATGGCCGACGTCAAGGGCGACCTGACCGGGATCACGCAGCCGGGCAGCGTGAGTCCGAAGATGGCGGCGATCCTGAAGGAGCGAGGCATCGATGCGCCGGCGCCGGCGGCGTGCCCAGCGACGCTGTGGGACGTGTTCGCCGACGAGAAGGCCGCTTCGGGCCATCCGGTCCGCGCGACCGTGAGCGACATGGGGCCGCTCCTGCTGGCGCGCATGCTCGACCTCAACGAGACGCAGGAAGGCGTCCTGCAGCTCGTCTTCAAGATCGCCGACGACAACGGCCTCCTGCTGCTCGACCTCAAGGACCTGCGCGCGATGCTGCAGCACGTCGCCGACAACTCGGCACAGTTTCAGACCGGCTACGGCAACGTCAGCGCGGCGAGCGTCGGCGCGATCCAGCGCGGCCTGATGCAGATCAACGCGCAAGGCGGCGACAAGTTCTTCGGCGAGCCGATGCTCGACATCGCCGACTTCATGCAGACGGCGGCCGCTCCAGGCGCCACTTCCGGCAAGCAGCAGGGCGTGATCAACATCCTCGCCGCCGACAAGTTGCTCAACAGCCCACGCCTGTACGCGACGTTCCTGCTCTGGATGCTCTCCGAGCTGTACGAGCACCTGCCCGAGGTCGGCGACCTCGACAAGCCGAAGCTCGTCTTCTTCTTCGACGAGGCGCACCTGCTCTTCGACGAGGCACCGAAGGTTCTGCTCGAGCGCATCGAACTCGTCGTCCGGCTTGTTCGCAGCAAGGGCGTCGGCGTCTTCTTCGTGACGCAGAACCCGCTCGACATCCCCGACTCGGTCCTCGGCCAGCTCGGCAACCGCGTCCAGCACGCGCTGCGCGCGTTCACGCCGCGCGACCAGAAGGCGGTCAAGGCGGCGGCGAGCACCATGCGAGCGAACCCGAAGCTCGACATCGAGACGGCGATCACCGAGCTCGCCGTCGGCGAGGCACTGGTCAGCCTGCTCGACGAGAAGGGCCGGCCTTCTGTGACGGAGCGCGTCTTCGTGATCCCGCCCGCCAGCCGCATCGGCCCGATCAGCGACGACGAGCGGAAGGCGTTGATCGCCGGCTCGCTCGTCGCCGGCGTCTACGAGAAGAAGGTCGACCGCGAGTCGGCGTACGAGAAGCTGAGCGCACGCGTCGCCGCGTCGCCAGCCGGCAAGGCCGGCGGAGCGCCATCGCCCGGCACCGCGGGCGGCGCTCCGGCGTCGACGGGGGCCGGGACGACGACGGGCGACGTCCTCGGCGGCCTGAAGGACGTGCTGTTCGGCTCGACGGGTCCGCGCGGCGGCAAGCACGAGGGCCTCGCCGAAGCGGCAGCGCGATCGGCGGTGCGATCGATCGGCTCCGGGGTCGGCCGCGAGATCCTTCGCGGCGTGCTCGGCTCGATCCTCGGCGGCAGCAAGGGACGTCGCTAGGGTGGGCCCGCCAGGCGCGCGGGAAAGCCGGCGCGCCGTGCCGCTTCAGATCCCGCCATACCACTCGTAGCCTTCGTCTTCCCAGTAGCCGCCCTTGCCGCCGCGGATGGCGGCGAAGCTGTCGACCAGCTCGATCGCGCGGATGTACTTGGCCTGCTTGTAGCCGAGCTGGCGCTCGACGCGGCAGCGCAGCGGCGCGCCGTTGCTGACCGGCAGCGCCTTGTCGTTGAGCTCGTAGGCGAGGATCGTCTGCACGTGATGCGCGTCGTCGAGATCGATGCTCTCGTAGTAGCGCGAGTCGCGGCCGTCGAGCGACGGGCCCTCCATCGAGTCGTAGCAGCGGAAGACGACGAACTTCGCTTCCGGCTTCGGCTCGACCATGTCGAGGATCGCGCCGAGCTGGACGCCCTTCCACTTGCCGATGCAGCTCCAGCCCTCGACGCAGTCGTGGCGCGTGATCTGCGTCCGCGCCGGCATCGCCTTGAGCTGGTCGAGCGTGAATTCGGCGGGCTTGGCGACGAGGCCGCCGACCATGAGCTTGTAGCCGGCGAAGCCGGAGTCGCGCAGCGCGACGTAGTCGGCGTCGCCGGGATTGAGCGTGCCGTTGCTGCGAAAGACCGGCGCCACGTCGGCGGCGCTGAACTCCTGCGCCATCGCCCGGCGCGGCGCGACGACGCGTGCCGCCGCGTGGCTCAGGTCCTGCGCGCTCTTCAGCGTGTCGACGAACGCCTGGTTGTTCGAGAGCCGGTCACAGCCGGAGAGCACCGCCGCGCCGGCAGCGGCGAACGCGCCGCGCAGGAGATGACGGCGGTCGCGCTGGCGAGCGCGCATCAGGGCGAACGACTTGCTCATGGCTGAAGCTCCTTGCTCGGATGGTCGGGCGGCACCCGGTACCAGCCGGTGATCATCGATCGCATCTCGTTCCAGACGCCGGCGACGATCACCTCGAAGACATGGATGATGACGAAGAGCAGCAGGCCGGCAGCGGCGAGGAAGTGGAGCGAGCGCGCCGACTGGCGGCCACCGAGCAGATCGACCCAGCCGGTGAAGACGGTGTCGATCCTCGGCGAGAGCGCCATTCCGGCGAGGACGATCAGCGGCAACAGGACGAAGATCACGATCAGGTAGGTCAGGCTCTGCAGCACGTTGTAGCGCGTCGCCGCCGCGCCGGTCGGATGCTTGAACCTGATGTGGTCGACGATCGACGTGCCGATGTTGCCGAGCTCGGCGCGCGTCGGCACGAGGTCGCGGACGAGGTGGCGGCTGAAGATCGTGTAGATCACGTAGGCGAGGCCGTTGAGGACGAAGATCCAGGCGAAGAAAAGGTGCCAGTGGCGCGCCATCGCCAGCCATTGCGGCCCCGGGATCGTCGCCCAGCTCGGAAAGCCGCGCGCCATGGTGTCGCCGTTCACCTTCGAGACGCCGAGGACGCCGGTGGTCTCGAACTCGGCGCTGCCGAGCCGCGTCTTGCCGACCGGGCCGGTCGGCGTGTTCTCGCCGCGGATCGACAGCCACGGCGTCCCGGTCACCGAGTCGTGGCCCCAGTACAGCGTCGGGTGCGCGTTGAAGATGTTGAGGCCGCTGCCGAGCAGGATCGTCATGCAGACGACGTTCACCCAGTGCATCACGCGCACCGGCAGGCGGTGCCGGTAGATGCTTCGTGCGGCGCCGGCATCGTGTGCCATGGGCGCCGCGACTGCGGTCGCGTCGAGGTCCATGCGAAGGCTCTCCCTGGTTGTGCAGTGCCTGTCGGCGCGGCGCCCGGGATCCTTACAGCCGAGTCGCGCCGCGCGTGCGCCCGCGTCGCGCTACGGCAGCGCCGACATCCTGATCGATGGCCTCGACAGAATACGCGCTTCCGCCGCGAGGTCGGCGATCACGCCGTTGGCGGCGAAGCTCGCCGGCGACTCGGGCTCGAGGACGGCGACGGCGAGGTTCGCGAGCGGCTGCTCGAGCGAGACGTAGTAGCCGCCGGGAGCGATGTCGAGCAGCGCCGGCAGCATCTGCACCTTGAGCCGGGTTGCCGCGCCGGCGTTGGCCTCGGCGCCGCCGGCGAGGGCCTCGCGGCCGACCTCGCGGTAGCCCTCGGCGCGCAGCTCGCCGAGCTCGTCGAACTGCCTGACCTCGATGCCGAGCAGCCGCAGTCGCCGCACCGCTTCGTTCTCGCTCGCGGCAAGCCAGTAGCCGCACGGCCGCGGCCGGCTTTTCAGCGTGCGCAGCTGCAACGCCGATTCCCAGGCGACGTTGATGCGGCGGATCTCGCCGCTCGCCGGATCGATCATCGCGTACGTGTATTCGCTCGGCGTCGGCGCCGCCTCGACGATGACCTGCCCCTGGCAGGCGTGCGACGCGACATCGCGATCGACGAACTGGCGCAGCTTGACGAGGTCGTCGGCGTGCCTGGCGGCGCTGGCGAGAACGCTCGTCACGGCCACCACGTGCGACTGCACGCGCCGCTTGAGGTCGACGCGGCCGAGGCCACCGCCGCGCGATTCGAGCAGAAGGCTCACCTCGTTGCGCAGGCCGCTCGCGTTGCGGCCGACCTGCGGGCCGACGCTGCCCATCGTCAGCGTGCGGTCGGCGGCGTCGGCCGAGACAGTCGCATACCAGTCGACGCTGAGGCCGGCGCTGCGCAGGTTGGCAAGGAGCGGCTGGCGAAACCATTCCTCGGCGGCCTTGGTGACGAACGGCGCGAGGTTGGCGGTCGTCGCGTACTGCAGCAGCGCGTCGAAGCGCTGCAGTCCGCCGAACTTCGCCGTGAAGGCGCCGCCGACCGGATATTCGTGCAGGTCGAGAACGACCACCGGCGCGAACTCGGCATGCAGCTGGGCGATCGCGCGCGCCTCGGCGGTCGTCAGGAGGAAGTGGTCGCGATTGATGTCGGTGCCGTCAGCGGCGCCGCGAGTGAACGCCGCGGCGCCGTCGGGATTGGCGCGCGGCAGGAGGACGGATCTGACTCGGTCGAGGAGGTCGGCGGGCCGGCCGGCGGCGAGCTCCTGGGCGATCACGATCAGCGCCTCGGTGCCTGCCGGCTCGTCGCCGTGCTGCGCGGCGAGGATCAGCACCGTCGGCCGGCGCGCCGGGCCGTTCGTCGTCACCGGCGTCCCGGCGAGCGCCGGTGCCACCGGCGGCCGCGAGAAGGCGAGCGCCTCGATCGGCGTCCCCGCGGGCGTCGCGCCGAGGGCGAGCACGGTCACGGCGGTGGCGCGCTCGCCGATCGCGGCGCCGCGCTCGAGGCCGTGGACGATGTTGCGCAGCTCGGCGTTGGTCGTGAACGTCGTGCGGCCCGGCTCGAAGGCCGGCGTCGCGAAGCTCACCGCCGGCTCGGGGAAGCGCGCCGCGACCGCGGCCGGAACGATCGGTGCGGGGATCGGCGTGACGACGACCGCGGGAGGCGTGCGCACCGGCGATGCGATCGCCGGCGCGGGTGCGATCGGCTCGGGCGCGCGCGCGGCGCCGCTCGCTGCGGGCGCGGGTCGCGGCACGGGCTGGAAGATCGGCAGCGGCGCCGGAGTCGCGCGTTGACGCGAGGCGCAGGCGCCGAGAAGCGCCACGGCGAGCACCGTCACGAGGTGCCGCTTCCATCGCGATCGACCGGGGCCCGTCATCCGCGTCTCCGCCGCACCGAAAGGCGCGGATGCAGCCAATATAGCTGCGGCTCACGCGCCGATCGGTGACCAGCTGTGCGGCGGATGTCGCGGCGCTGCCGACTCGCTCGTCGCGCCGCGTCAGGACGTCACCGCGGGCGTATCAGCGGCTGTGGCCGACCTCGTGATGCCAGCGGTCGTGGCGCTCCCACGGCGGGCGCGGCAGCGGCGGGAGGCGCGGCAGCGGCGGCAACGGCGGCAGCCACAGGTGGCGCCGCGGCGCGACGTACGCCGGTGCCGGCGCATAGAAGCCGACGCTCGCCTGTTCATAGGGCTCGACGTACGAAGGCGCCTCGTAGTAGACCGGCTCGGGCTGGCGATACACGACGCGCGGCGCGACCACCGGCACCGGCGCGTACACGGCGCGCGGCGCCGCATAGCCGGCCGGGGCGTGACGCCAGCCCGGCCCGCTCGACACGTAGGCCGACACCGGCGCGACATCGACACCGATCGACCAGCTGACGCGAGCCGCCTCGGCGGCGGAGGCAGCGAAGAGCGTCGCCAGCGCGGCAGTGATGACAAGAAGGGGACGCTTCATGGTGGAACTCTCCTCGAGCGCACGCAAAGGCGCGTGCATGAGAAGACAACGCTGCGCGCGGGGCGCAGCGTTGACCCCGGCCGCGTTGCTCGACGTAAAGCTTCCCGGGGCGAACGTTGCTGCAGGAAAGCATTCGAACGGATGCGCGGCGGATCGTGATCGTCGGCGCGATGCGTAAGTCGTCAGGCGCGACGCGCGCGCGCCGCTGCCATCGAACGCGGCGCGCCGCGCCCCGCGCCCTAGAATCGCCGCCTCTCGCAGGGCTGCCGACGAATGAGCCAACCCAAGGACGCCGCCGCGACCGGCGGCAACTTTCTTCGCCACATCATCGAGCGCGACCTCGCCGCCGGCACGTACGCGACGCGCCGCTTCGCCGGCACGCCGGGCGACGCGGCGCATCACGCCGCCGCCCCCGCGGACCCGGCGCGGATCCGCACCCGCTTTCCGCCCGAGCCGAACGGCTACCTGCACATCGGCCACGCCAAGAGCATCACGTTGAACTTCGGGCTCGCGCAGGATTACGGCGGCATCTGCCACCTCCGCTTCGACGACACCAATCCGGAGAAGGAAGAGCAGGAGTACGTCGACGCGATCGTCGACGCCGTGCACTGGCTCGGCTTCGACTGGCACGCGCCCGAGCCGGCGCTCGGCAGCGACGCGCCGACGAGCCACCTCTACTTCGCGAGCGACTATTTCGATTTCATGTACCGCGCCGCCGAAGCGCTCGTCGTCGCCGGCCATGCCTACGTCGACGAGCAGAGCGCCGAGGAGATGCGTGCCAGCCGAGGCGACTTCGCGAGCGCCGGCCGCGAGAGCCCGTACCGGTCGCGCACACCCGACGAGAACCTGGCCCGCCTGCGCCAGATGAAGAACGGCGAGCTCGCCGACGGCGCCGCCGTGCTGCGCGCGAAGATCGACATGGCGAGCCCGAACATCAACCTGCGCGACCCGGCGCTCTACCGGATCAAGCGGGCAACCCATCACAACACCGGCGACACGTGGTGCATCTATCCGATGTACACCTACGCGCACCCGATCGAGGACGCGCTCGAGAACATCACGCACTCGATCTGCACGCTCGAGTTCGAGGACCAGCGGCCGTTCTACGACTGGCTTCTCGACACGCTTTGCTCGCTCGGCCTGCTCGCGCAGCCGCGCCCGCACCAGTACGAGTTCGCGCGGCTCAACGTCAGCTACGTCGTCACGAGCAAGAGAAAGCTCAGGCAGCTCGTCGACGAGAGGATCGTCGACGGCTGGGACGACCCGCGGATGCCGACGATCGCGGGGCTGCGCCGGCGCGGCTACACGCCGGAGTCGATCCGGCTCCTGTGCGAGCGCGCCGGCACCAGCAAGGCCGGCGGCTGGACCGACTACGCGAGCCTCGAGATCGCGCTGCGCGACGACCTCGACCCGAAGGCGCCGCGCGCGATGGCGGTGCTCGACCCGGTCCGGCTCGTCCTCACCAACTGGGCCGAGACCTTCGGCGACCCGGCGCACCGCGAGCCGTGCCATGCGCCGGTCCATCCGCAGCACCCGGAGCTCGGCACGCGCGACCTCCGCCTCGGCCCCGAGCTCTGGATCGAGCGCGACGATTTCGCCGAAGTGCCGGCGAAGGGCTTCTTCCGGCTCTATCCGGGCAACCGGGTGCGCCTCAAGTACGGCTACGTCGTCGAGTGCACCGGCTGCGAGAAGGACGAGCGCGGCGTCGTCACGCGCGTCCTCGCGACGATCGTCGCCGACACCAAGAGCGGAACGCCCGGCGCCGACGCGGTCAAGGTCAAGGGAACGCTGACCTGGCTCACCGTCGACGACGCGCTCGGCGCCGAAGTCCGTCTCTACGACCGCCTGTTCGTCGACGCGCAGCCCGATGCCGGCGGCAAGGACTTCACCGCCAGCCTGAATCCGACAAGCAAGCAGGTCGTCGCCGGCTTCGTCGAGTCAGCGCTCGGCGCGGCGCGCGCCGGCGACCGCTTCCAGTTCGAGAGGCACGGCTACTTCGTCGCCGACCTCGTCGACCACGGCCCTGGCGCGCCGGTCTTCAACCGCACCGCGACGCTGCGCGACACCTGGTCGCGCTGATGCGAGAGAAGACGAAGGGCGCGACGCCGGCGGCGTGATGCCGCCGAACGCCGCGCCCTGGGTCGAGATCGCGCTGGCGATCGCTCGTTCGATCGGCGTCTAGCGGTAGACGTTCTCGCCGCGGTTCGACTTCCATGAGTTCTCGAGATAGCTCGCATCCTCGTCGCTGCGCGGCCGCACCGCCATCAGGATGCC
>Ga0207644_10000718_pt1 | contig 20967 bp, 19 predicted proteins | sample KBSS73metaG_FD_184326 | JGI IMG/M metagenome (GOLD analysis project Ga0207644, IMG submission 184326) | Switchgrass rhizosphere microbial communities from Kellogg Biological Station, Michigan, USA - KBS S7-3 metaG (SPAdes) (version 2) | ecosystem: Host-associated > Plants > Roots > Rhizosphere... | reverse complement strand
CCCAGCGGGCTCACCAGGTTGAATCGAGTCAGGAAGCCATTCGCCCCCACGCTCGAGGACACGTCGGCGGCCGTGAAGTCGGCGGCCTTCTGCACACCGAATGTCACGACGCGGGCCGGTGTCAGGCTGCGCCAAAGAGCGGCGAATTCGTCGTCGGCGTTGATGACGGCTGTTGCACCTGGCTCGAGGCCTGCGACCATTTCGCCTTCGGCGCGGGCTACGCCTTCGATGCTGCCGAACCCTTCAAGGTGTTCCGCACCGGCGTTCGTAATGAGTCCAACGGTGGGATGCGCGATTTTGACGAGCGCCGCGACGTCACCGGCGCGGTTTGCTCCCATCTCGATGACCGCGTAACGATTCGTGGGCGCAAGCCGCAACAATGTCAAAGGCACGCCAATGTGATTGTTGAGATTGCCGCGGGTGGCAAGACACTCCCCGGCCGCACCCAGGATCGCCGCCGTCATCTCTTTGGCCGTCGTCTTGCCGTTGCTACCCGCAACGCCGATGACCGGTATAGGGAATTGAGCGCGCCACGCACTAGCGGCTTTTTCGAGCGCGGCCTGCGTATCAGGCACGACGATCTGCGCAATGGCGGTGGGTTGGCGCGAATCCACCAGCGCGCCTGCGGCACCCGCGGTGGATGCCGCGCCAACGAATTCATTGCCGTTGTAGCGGGGTCCGCGCAGCGCGATGAACAGATCACCTTGCGCAAGAGTCCGCGTGTCGCTGGAGACACCCTTGTAGTCGCGGTCGGCACCTTGAAGCGTGCCACCACAGGCCTGGGCGAAGTCACTGAGAGTACGCTTCACGGCCTCTCCTTTTGCAACTCTGCACTTACGACCGACTGATCGCGGAAGGGCCGTCTCACTGTGCCGTAAATCTGGTAGTCCTCATGTCCCTTGCCGGCGATCAGCACCACATCCCCGGGACCCGAGCGGCGTAGTGCGGTTTGAATGGCGCGCGTCCTGTCATGTTCGACCACTGGCTTGACGGCTTTGGCCGCGCTGGAGCGAGGTATTCCTGCAAGGATGTCTGCAACGATCCGGGCAGGGTCCTCGGTGCGGGGGTTGTCGTCTGTAACGATGACATCGTCAGCAAGTTCCGCAGCAACACCGCCCATCAGCGGACGTTTCCCCGCGTCGCGGTCCCCGCCGCATCCGAACACAACGCGCAATTCTCCACGGCAGTGGAGCCGCGCAGCGTGCAGAGCCTTCGCAAGGGCATCTGGCGTGTGCGCATAGTCCACAATCGCCAAAGGCGCCGGCGCCTGCCCGCCGAACAACTCCATCCGCCCACTGGGCGCACGGCATTTCTCAATGGCAGTGACTGCCTGAGCAAGGGGAATATTCCAGGCCAGCAGCACCGCCAGCACCGTGAGCACGTTGTCGACGTTGAACTCGCCGATCAATGGCACGGTGAGTCCCACGTTGCCCCAGCTCGACTCGATCTCAATCGCAAGACCCGCAGGCTCGGGTGTCGCACGAACTGCGCGCACCTGCTCAGCGTTTTTCAGCGAACCGGTCAGCGCGAGGGAACCCGCGGGCACGAGCGCTCGTGATGTGATGACCAGGCGAGATGCGGAAAGTTGCGCGGCCAGCTGCGCCCCAAAAGTGTCATCCACATTGATGACCCGATTGGCGAGAGAGGGCCACTGGAACAGGCGCTCCTTCGCGGCACCGTAGGCTTCCATCGTGCCGTGGTAGTCGAGATGGTCGCGTGTGAGATTGGTGAACGCCGCTGTGTTGAAGCGAACGGCTCCCACCCGATCCTGATCAATTGCGTGCGAAGACACTTCCATGCAGACGCATTCCGCACCGAGATCGCGGAGGGCCGCAATCTGTCGGTGTACGCTGACTGCGTCCGGCGTCGTGTGCTCGCCGGCCTGGATCGATGGCGGCACCCCGAAACCCAGCGTCCCCATGTACGCGGCGGGGCGATCGCAATACTGCAAAGCCTGTGCAAGCAACCAGGCGCACGTGGTCTTGCCATTCGTCCCGGTAATTCCTACGACCGTGACCGCCGACGACGGCGCGCCGAAGAAACGATCCGCAATCGTGCCGACGTGTTGACTCAACTTTGGAACAGCGGCGACAAAGACGTCGGAGCCCAGATCAGGCTTCACGTGATCAGCCGTGTCTTCATACAGCACGGCGCTCGCGCCACGGGCGACAGCTTGCGGCGCAAACGTCAGCCCGTGGCTGGTACGACCGCGGCAAGCCAGAAACAGCGACCCCGGCGAGGCGGCCCGGCTGTCTAAGGTTATGTCACGCACGACAATGTCGCCGGGCACGGTCACACCGGCGAGCCCCGCCGCCAAATCGGCCAACCGCTGAACCGTTTTGCCTTGGGTTGGCATCATTTCAGCGCCGCCGTACGTACGCCCGACCTCGTGGGCACCGGCACCACATCATCGGGCGCACTGATCGACCGATCTGGCGCAACCGCAAGCAATCGCAACGCCCCACCACCACGGCCGAGAACACGGGCGCCGAAACCTGGCCGCCCTGATGCTCTCCGGCACTCGGCTCGTCGAGGACCACCACGGCCGCAAGACGCGGTTCAGTCGCCGGCGCCACTCCGCCAAACACCGCCATGAACTTATTGCTTTGGTAGCCGCCGGCAGAAGCTTTCCACGCGGTGCCAGTCTTGCCTGACACGCGATACCCCGGAATGGCGGCGCGCCAGCCGGTGGCCCCCTCCGAAACAACCACAGACTCGAGCATTCCAACCAGCACACGAGCCACGTGTTCGTCGACCACACGTTGACCTACAGGAGGCGTATCAAGGCGTAAGAAAGAGACCGGCCGCGCCAACCCAAACGTCCCGACGGTGGCGTAAGCGTGCGCGAGTTGCAGGGGAGTGACCGAGATACCGTATCCGCGAGCTATCGAGGCGATCCCAATCGGTCGCCATTGCGAATAATTCGACAGCAGGCCGGCGGATTCGCCAGGGTAGCCGCTCGTCGTCACCTGCCCGAAGCCGAATCCCGAGAGCGTATTCCAGATCAGTTGCGGCGGCAGACTCAGCGCAAGATGCGCCATGCCGACGTTGGAGCTCTTCGCGAGGACGGTCGCGATGTTGATGGGCCCCAATACGTGGTCGTCCTCAGCGAGGAGGGTCGACCCGACCTTATAGAAGCCAGGCGAAGTATCGATGATGCTGTGATCGTCGTACTTGCCGGACGCGATAGCGGCGGCGACGACGAACGGCTTCATCGACGAGCCCGGCTCAAAGATGTCGGTCGCCGCGCGATTGCGATACGTCGCCGGGAGAATCTGCTCGCGATCGTTCGGGTTGTAGGACGGCTGATTCACCATGGCGAGAACTTCGCCTGTGGTCACATCCATCACGACGATCGAGCCGGCGCGGGCGCGCTGCTCCCGAATCGCCGCCTTCAACTCCCTGTAGGCGAGGTACTGGATGCGCAGGTCGATGGACAACACGAGGTCGCGACCAGGACGAACCGCCCGAATGCTTTCCACGTCCTGCACGATTCGACCGTAGCGGTCCTGGATCACGCGCTTCGCGCCGTCCTCTCCCGCCAACCAGTGATCGAACGCGAGCTCGAGCCCTTCCTGACCGGCGTCATCGACGTTAGTGAAGCCCAGGATGTGCCCAGCGACTTCACCGGAGGGGTAGTACCGGCGATATTCGCGAGAGAGGTACACACCGGGGATACCGAGTGCCTTGATCCGCTCGGCCTCGCTTGGCTGGCGGCCACGAGCGAGGTACAGAAACTGACGGTCGAGATTGCTGGTGATTCGTCGTGCGAGCTCCTGGCGATCTTGTTCCAACGCGGCGGCGAGGCGAGGGATCTGGTCGGTGGCGAGAGCCAGTTCCTTCGGATTGGCCCAGATGGAGTCAACAGGGGTACTGACGGCGAGCGGCTCACCGTAGCGGTCGGTGATAGTTCCACGATGTGCGGCAATAGTGGCTACGCGGGAGACGCGCGCATCACCCTCCTTTGCAAGAAAGGAATGATCGACAAGCTGCAGGCTCACAGCGCGCCACACGAGTCCGCCCGCCCCACAGGCGAGCAGGCCCATCAACAGGTAAGCGCGCCAACGGAATGACGCGGGTGTGGAGGTGGCGGCCCGCGCGCTTTTGCGAGATTTCATGGGGCGATGATCTCGATCTGTTTGGGCGGTGGCATGCCCATGTGCAGCTTCGCGCTCGCGACCCGTTCGACAAAGGCGTGAGTGGACCAAGCGCTCTGCTCGAGCTGTAACTGCCCCCACTCGATCTGGAGGTTGTCACGGCGCGTCTCCAAGCGTTCGAGCTCGACAAACATCTCGCGGGAGCGATGCTTGATATACACCGCGGCCGCGGCTGACCCGAGCGCGCAAACCCACAGAATGGGCAGCGCAATGATCATAATTCGTTGGCTCGAGTTCATTTGAGCTTCTCGGCGACGCGCAACAGCGCGCTGCGCGCTCGCGGATTGGTGTCGACTTCCTTGGCCACGGCCCGACTCTTCCGGCCTACCAGCTTGAACCGCGGCTCTGCGCCAACCGGCAACACAGGAAGATCAGCCAGCGCGGGATCTATTTCCGTCTGACGCTTCATGAAGCGTTTGACGATCCGATCCTCGAGCGAGTGGAAACTGATGACCGCCAGGCGTCCGCCGGGCGCCAGGAATTGCAGCGCAGCCGCCAAGCCCTTTTCGAGCTGGCCAAGCTCATCGTTGATGAACATGCGCAGGGCCTGAAACGTACGAGTCGCCGGATGTTTGCCCGGCTCACGCGTGCGCACCGCCTTCGCAACAATCGCAGCCAGCTGGCTCGTGCGGACGATCGGCTGCTCTCGCCTTGCTTCGACGATTGCTTGTGCTACGCGCCGTGCGAAGCGTTCTTCACCGAGTGTTGCAATCACTTCGCGAATCTCGTCGACGCTCGCCCTAGCGAGCCAGGCTGAGACGGGCTCGCCGCGTGTCGGGTCCATGCGCATGTCGACCGGACCATCGGCGCGGAAGCTGAAGCCCCGCTCCGGGTCATCGAGCTGCGGCGATGAAACACCGAGGTCGAAGAGCACGCCGTGACAAGGTTTGCCGTGCGCGTGAGCCGGCACGAGCGTGCCGAGATCGGCAAACGACGCGTGGATGAGCGTAAGCCGCACTTCGTTGGCAAAGCGCTGACGGCCGGCCGCGATGGCCTGCGGGTCCCGGTCGATCGCGAGCACGCGGCCTTCCCTACCCAAGGCCTTGAGGATTTGTGCCGTATGACCGCCGCGCCCAAACGTCGCATCGACATAGTAACCGCCCGCTTCGAGGGCCAAAGCCGCGAGCGCCTCATCGACGAGCACTGGAGTGTGCTCACCCACGATTGAAGCGGTATCGGCACCGCCCCCCGACTTGGAGTCCCGCGTTATTACCTGACGCCCGCCCGCCTGGGCGAACTACCCCTAAAATCGTCACCTCACCGCTCATTCGCTTCGCCTACAGCTTCAGCGAATCGAGCTCGGAGGGCAGATCGCCCGCCGCTTCCTCACTCTTCAGCCACTGGTCGCGCCGCTCGCCCCAGCGGGCCTCGTCCCACAGTTCGAATCGATTGCCCTGGCCGATCAACATTCCGTGCCGCTCGAGCTTGGCGAATTCGCGCAGCTCCGGCGGCAGCAGTACCCTTCCATGCCCGTCGAGCTCCAGATCGGTCGCGTAGCCCACCATGAGCCTCTGGAGCCGGCGCGCCTGAGGATTCAGGCTCGGCAGGCTCATCAACTTGCGCTCGGTCTGCTCCCACTCGGGCAGCGGATAGATGAGGAGGCACTGATCACGATCCACGGTCACCACCAAATGCCCTTGGGCGAGCTCGGCGATCTGCTCCCGATAACGGGTAGGCATGACCATCCGGCCCTTGTCGTCCAAGGTGACCTTTGTTGCGCCGCGAAACATGACCTTAGAAGAGGGACTCGCCCATTCCCTCCCACTATTCCCCACCGGCCGCCACTATGAAATCGCAGGCGCGTCATGTCAATTGAAATAATGAGAAATTCGTCGCAGTCACAAAGACTTATAGGTGCATTGCGAAGCTTGCAAACAGTGACCCCCGGCATTCGTCTTAGCAATCAGCGGCTTGCCAGGTAATTTTTATACAGTGGTTGAGCCGCAAAACGGCTGACCGCACGGCCTTGGTCCACCCAGCCCGCAGTTATGTCAAACCATGTATGGATTATGTGAAACCGGAAGGGCTTTACGCCACCAACCGGCATCCCCCACCGCCGCGCCCTCTTTCGGCGCGTCCTCGCGCCGCAAAAATCCTCGGGGGTCGCTCTTAGCGATCCCCCTTGGACCCCGCGCTTTAGCGCTCTTGTTCCTACCGGCGCGTCTTCGCGCCGCTACTCGGCGGGGGTCGCTTCGACCCCCAGGAAAGTTGCGCGTCAGCGCATGGGGAGCCGGCCTGTAAGCCGGGTTCTGTCGAGGGCAATCATTCCTCTGGGATCCACGTCGCCGTGAACCTCGAGCGGCCTACCCGGAAGCGCACGCGGATCGGCGCCGCACTCTCTCGCCTGCCGTTAAGCCTGCGCTGAGTGCTGCTTCCCTATTTGGCCTTGCTCCAGGTGGGGTTTGCCATGCCGTCCTTGTTACCAAGTCCGCGGTGCGCTCTTACCGCACCGTTTCACCCTTACCGGCCCTCGGCGGCTTTCACCATCAAGGACTTAGGCGGTCTGTTCTCTGTTGCACTTTCCGTGGGCTCGCGCCCCCCAGGCGTTACCTGGCACCTGATCCGCCGGAGCCCGGACTTTCCTCCCTCCCTCTGCCTCGACGGCTTTCACCCTCGAAGCATCGGAACAGCGATTGCCCGGCCGGCTCCCCGCGGTGACGATAGTGCCGCGGCGCGCGAAGTCAATGGTCTCTTGTCATGCGCTGCGCGCAACTCCCCAGCCGGTCGAAGGCGTGACGCATGCGTCACGCGGCACCGTGGAGGCGGCGCTGCGCGCCGAGGGGGTGCCTTCGATCGACACTCGTATCGACGTTAAGTTTCCCGAGTCTTCAACAACTCATACGCCTCACTACGCGACGCACCCGTCAATTGCGCCGCAATCGACGCTGCCCGTCCCGGCGGCAACTCCTTCGCCAACAACTCCACAGCACGTTTCAACAGCTGTGAATCAACAGTGCTGCGCACCTCCTCCGCCCCGCTGACTACCAGCGTAATCTCCCCGCGCTGGAAATTAGCGTCATTGACCGCCTGTTGCGCCAACTCACTCAACTTCCCGCGATAGATTGTCTCATGCGTCTTAGTCAACTCACGCGCAACAACAGCCCGCCGCTCACCACCAAACTCACCGACGAAATCTGCGAGCGTTTCAGCAATCCGATGCGGCGCCTCGAAAAACACCAGCGTCCGCGTCTCACGCGCCAGCCGCCCCAACTCCGCACGCCGCTCACGCGATCGGCTCGGCAGAAATCCCTCGAAACAAAAGCGGCTCGTCGGCAACCCCGCGACCGCAAGCGCAGCAGTAATCGCCGATGGTCCCGGAATGACCCGCACCTCGAATCCCGCACCTGCCGCAGCGCTCACCAGCTCAAAGCCAGGGTCAGACAGCAATGGAGTCCCCGCATCGCTCACCAGCGCGATCACCTGGCCCGCGCCGAGGCGCTCCAGAAGATCAGGCACGCGCTGCCCTTCGTTGTAGGCATGAAGCGACACCATGGGCTTCGAGACGCCCAGTGCCTGTAGCATCCCGAGCGTATGACGCGTGTCCTCGGCAGCAATGAGATCGGCTTCTTCCAGCGCGTGCCGCGCCCGGGTACTCAGATCGCTCAAGTTGCCGATCGGAGTCGCCACGACTTGTAACCGCCCAGGCACTTTGATCACTCCTCTTCACTCCAAGATTTCATGTTGCCACTATAATCCCCAGTCCTGCCCGCCCGACCAAAGGCCTGACAACAAATGCACTTAGCGCGATGGATCGTTCGCCTCGTTGTGGTCGCCGCGGCCACATTTACCCTGACCGGCTGCCCCAGCCTCAGCCCCCGCGCTGAATCGCCCCCATCGGTGGACAACGCTGATGCGCTCGCGCGGCGCGGCGACCAGGCAGGCGCTGCGCGCATGTACGAGTCGTTGGCCGAGCAGAACAGTGGCGCAGATCGCAACGAATACCTGCTCCGTGCGGTGCGTGCATACCTGACCGGACGCCGTCCGGAAGATGCTGCCCGCGCTCTCGCGGCGGTCGAACAGCCCCTGACAGCGCAACAGTCCGTCGAAAAGCCCCTGTTGGAAGTCGAGCTTGCCCTGGCACGAGGACAGTCCCAACAAGCATGGCAACGAATCGGCACGTTGACTGAACCGCGAACGGCACCTGAAGCGCTGCACTACTGGCGGCTGAAGCAGCAGGCCGCGTTCGCAGTAGGCAGGCCCAACGACGCCGTCATCGCCCAAGTCTCCCTGGAACGCTGGCTGCCAAGCGTCCAGGAACTGCGCCAGAGCCGAATCAACCTCCTCGCCTCACTGCGTGACGCAAGTGAACACAACATCCGCATCGACCCACGTGCAGCAAGCGACCCCACAATCCGCGGGTGGCTGGAGTTAGGACCTATCGCAGCGGCCGCAGCACGTAGCCCAAACGCTTCGATCGCCGATGTTGATGCCTGGCGCTCGCGCTACCCCAATCACCCGGCCAGCGACATAGTTCGAAGCGAACTGCTGAGCCAGCAGGTGCAGCAGCAGCCGACAATTGGCGGCAGCGGAGCTAACGCCGGAGCACACGTCGCATTGCTGCTGCCGATTACCGGTAGGCAGGCCGCGGCGGCAACCACAGTCCGCGATGGCTTCATGACGGCGTACTACCAAACACCAGAAGCCCAGCGAAAGCCGATCACCGTCTATGACACAGGCGATACAGGCATCGCCGAAGCAGTTGGCCGGGCCACACAGGAAGGTGCCGACATCATCGTCGGCCCTCTCACTCGCGACGAGGTTGTTGCGGCCGCGGGCCTGGTCACACGGCGCCCGCCGATACTCGCACTCAACTTCCTCCCACCGAGCCAGCCGGCCCCCAATGGCTTCTATCAATTCGCCCTTTCGCCGGAGGACGAGGCACGGCTGGCCGCGCGCCGCATTCTCGCTGACGGACATCGAAACGGAATTGCCATCGTGCCCTCAGGTGACTGGGGCACACGCGTTCTCGCAGCATTCAAACAGGAGCTCGAGGCGGGTGGCGGCGGGCTGTTCGCCGCGACGGCGCTGGATAGCTCGCTGACCGACTACTCGGATACCATCACCACTGTACTGCGCATCAGCGACAGCAGCGCGCGTCACCGCAGGCTCGAGTCCATCCTGGGCACCAAGCTGCAATTCGAGCCACGGCGCCGCGGCGACCTCGAGTTCATTTTCGCCCCCGCACAAGCAAACATCGAACGCCTGCTGCGCCCACAACTGCGCTTCCACTTCGCAGGCAGCGTACCGACATACGCAACCTCAGACGCTTTCGAGCCCGATCCGCACAACAACCAGGACCTCGAAGGCTTGATGTTCCCAGACATGCCCTGGATGTTGGGCAGTGACCTTGCCGACGCCGTCCGCAGCGCTTTGCAAACCGCCTATCCAAACGGTGGCGGCCCGCGCCGCAATCGCCTGTTTGCCTTCGGTTTCGATGCCTATCGCGTTGCCGCCGCTTTGCAAGGCGGCGCCACCAACATTCAGGTTGAAGGACTGACCGGCCGATTGACACTGGACCCCGACCATCGCATACACCGCGAGCTGGGATGGGCACAGATCCACAACGGCGAGATCAAGATGCTCCCGGCACCAGGAGCGGTGACATGGAACGTCAACGAATCGGCCAAAGCGCAGAGAATGCAGCGGTAAGATTTCTCGAATCCCGGGGGCTGACCGTCCTGCTCAGGAACTTTCGGCGCCGCCTGGGAGAGTTGGATATCGTCGCACGTGACGGCGACATTCTCGTCATCGCCGAGGTGCGCACTCGATCGAGCCAGCGATTCGGTGGCGCCGCGGCCAGTGTCAATGCGCGCAAGCAAGTCAAGTTGCTACGGGCAGCCGAACAGCTGTTACAGCAGCGCAAGGACCTGGGCCGCTTGCGCGTCCGTTTCGACGTAATCGTCATCCACGGGCCACTATCAGGAAATCCGCGAGCGGAGTGGATCCAACACGCGTTCACTGCGTGAGGACGCACCCACCGCGTTGGAGTAGCGACGCGGGCGGGACGGGGCTGTTTTACTTCACTACTTTGAGTTGTGGCCGCGGGCGATTGCCGCCGCCGCCATTGTTGCCGCCGCCTTCCTCCGCGGAGGTCGGCCGGTTCGGCGGCTCGGGGCCCAGATCCGACTCCGAGAACACCATGCCCTCGCCGGTTTCGCGAGCGTAGATTCCCATCACCGCGGCAACCGGAAAGCGCACGTGGTGCACGACGCCCGCAAAGCGCGCGTCAAATTCAATCTCCTCGTTACCCAACTTCAACCGCTGCGTCGCGCTCGGACTGAGGTTGAGAACGATCTTGCCTTCTTTGACATAAGCCTTCGGGACTTCGGCGCCGGCACGCTCCGCATCCACAATCACGTGCGGGGTATGTCCGCTGTCAGACATCCACTGATGCATGGCTCGCAGCAGGTACGGGCGCTTTGGAGGAGGCGGCGGGGGTGCTGGAGCCATGACGCTACATCAGATGAGGCGCATTTCCTGTTCGGTGTCCGACAGGCTTTCCCGGAACGCCGGGCGCGAAAAGATCAGGCTGGCGTATTTTATAATCGGCTGCGCCTGCGGGGGCAGATCGATTTCGTAATACGGCAAGCGCCACAACACTGGCGCAATCGTCGCATCCACCAGCGAGAACTCATCCGACAGGAAATACGGCTTGACCTTGAACAGCTCGGTGCTCTGCAAAACCGTGTCGCGCAGAATCTTCTTCAGTTTGATCGTGTTCTTCTTGTCCGGGTCCTGCTCGATCTGCTGCACCAGTGCATACCAGTCGCGCTCGATCCGGTACAGCGCCAGGCGGAACTGCGCCCGGGTAACCGGATCCACCGGCATCAGGGGCGGATGCGGGAACCGCTCATCCAGGTACTCGATGATCACGCGCGAGTCGTAGAGCACCAGGTCCCGATCGACCAGCGTGGGAACGCTGTGATACGGATTCAGGTCGAGCAGATCCTCGGGCAGCTTGCCCGGCTCGACGCTCACGATATCGATGCTGATGCCCTTTTCAGCCAGCACGATCCGCGTCCTATGACTCCAAGGGTCATTAGGAGCGGAAAACAGCGTCATGATGGATCGTCTGCTCGACAAAGTTTCCCGCTCCAGCCGCGATCAGCGTTCTGTTGGCCCGATCGCCCGCGCCACGTCGAAGCCGATCAGTGCACGTCCTTCCAGTATTCTTTCTTCAGTAGCCAGGCCAGCCAGGTGAACACCAGCAGAAACAGCACCACCCAGATACCCAGGGCGTGACGCTGAATCTGCGCTGGCTCACCCACGTAGGTCAGGAAAGCCACGGTATCACGCACAAAGCCATCGTACTCTTCGGCGTTCATGCGGCCCGGTGCAACCTGCTCAAAATGATCGAAAACTTGCTCGGTGGTGGTTTTCCCGTCCTCACCGTGCTTCTCGACCGCCTTGTAAACCGGCTTCTTCAGGCCCTCGAGCTCCGATAGCACGTGCGGCATCGCGACGCCCGGCAGCTGCAGATTGTTCGCACCGGTGGGCCGGGTAGGATCCACGTAATAAGTCTTGAACAGCCGGTAGATGTAATCGGCCCCGCGCGCACGCGCCATCAACGACAGGTCTGGCGGAGTCTTCCCGAACCAGGCTTCCGCATCGCCAGCCGGCATGCTGGTGAGGATGTAGTTCGCAGGCTTCTCGCCGGACGGGATGAGGTATTTGGCCAGAAGATCCGCGGGAATCCCCAGATCCTCACCCAAACGCGAGTACCGCATGTACTTGAGCGAGTGACATCCCAGGCAGTAGTTCGCGAAGTTCCGGGCGCCGCGCTGCAATGCGCCCTTGTTCGCAACATCGACGTCCGCGCGCCAGGCCTTCCAGTTCGTCTGAGTGGCGCCCTCGGCACCCTCGCCCGCCTCGGCGGCCATTAGACGACTACCGGCGCCGGCGGAGGTCAGCAGCAACGTGCTGCACATGAACGCTTGAAGCGCGCGCACCTTAATGCGCATGGTAGGTCACCCTCTCAGGCACAGGTTTTGGCTGGCCAATACGCGAATAGATCGGCATCAATGCGAAGAAAGCGAAATACAGCACGCTGAAGATCCGAGCGAGCATCACGTAGGAACCTTCCGCAGGCTGCAGCCCCAGATATCCCAGCGCGACAAATGAGACTGCGAAGATGGCCAGCGCCAACTTCGAGATGAACGGCTTATAGCGGATCGACTTCACCGGCGACCTGTCCAGCCAGGGCATCAGGAAGAACGCAAATACCGCCAAACCCATGAGCAGCGCTCCCATCCGCTGGTTGGGCACCGCGCGCAGGATTGCGTAATACGGCGTGAAGTACCACACCGGCGCAATGTGCTCGGGGGTGGACATCGGGTTGGCCGGCTCGAAATTCGGACCCTCGAGGAACAGGCCGCCGAAAGTCGGGACGAAGAACACGACGATGGTGAACAGGACGAAGAACACGCCCACGCCCACGACATCCTTCACCGTGTAGTACGGATGGAACGGGATCCCGTCGACCGGCACGCCGTCGCGGTTGAGGTTCTTTTTGATCTCGATGCCATCCGGGTTGTTCGAGCCCGTCTGCCGCAGAGCGACGAGATGCAACACTACGAGCAGCAGCAACGCCAGAGGCACTGCAACGACATGGAGCGAGAAGAAGCGGTTCAGCGTGGCATCCGCGATGCCGTAGTCACCGCGAATCCATTCGACCAGAGGCGGGCCGATCGCCGGGATGGTGCTGAACAGGTTCACGATCACCTGCGCGCCCCAGAACGACATGTTGCCCCACGGCAGGACGTAGCCCATGAACGCTTCCGCCATCAGCGCGAGGTACACGAGCATGCCGAGGATCCACAGCAGCTCACGCGGCGCCCGATACGACCCGTAAAGGAAGGCCCTGAACATATGCAGGTACACGACGATGAAGAACGCCGATGCACCCGTTGAATGCAGGTAGCGGATCAGCCAACCGAAATTGACCTCCCGCATGATGAACTCGACCGAGTCGAAGGACGTCGCCTCGCCCGGCTTGTAGAACATCGTAAGGAAAATGCCTGTGAAGAGCTGCAGTACCAGCACCACGAGCGCCAGCGATCCGAAGAAGTACCAGATATTGAAGTTCTTCGGCGCGTAGTAGCCCGTGAGCTGGCTACGCATGAACTCATCGACGGGCAGCCGTTTGTTGAGCCAGCCCATGAAGCCCTTTCTCTCGGGCGTTTGGCCGCCTTGAGGCCCGTGCACTGCAGCCATTACGCGGCTCCTTTCTGGGTCTCATCGACGCCAACGACGAGCTTGAGCGGCGACGGAAATTCGTAAGGCGGAACTCTCAGGTTCACGGAGGCTGGCGACCCGTTGAATACCCGGCCGGCCAGGTCGAACCGCGAGCCGTGGCAGGGACAGAAGAATCCACCCGGCCAGTAGGCGCCCATCTCCGCTGAGGCGGCCTCGAAGCGCTGCTTCGGCAGGCACCCCAGGTGCGTGCAGGTGCCGATCAGAACGAGTACGTCCGGCAGGCGCGCGCGGAAGACATTCTTGGCGTAGTCGGGCTGGTCGGAGCTCTCGGAATCCTTGTCCTTCAGCAGCTCGTCATGCCCCTTCAGGTGCTCGACCATTTCGGGGGTACGCCGAACGACGTAGATCGGCTGCCGCCGCCAGGTCACGATGGCCATCTGCCCCGGCTCGATCTTCGACACATCGAGCTCGGTCGGCGCACCGAGCGCCCTGGCGCGCTCCGAAGGCGACCAGGAAGCAATAAACGGCACTGCGGCGAAGGCGGCACCGACTGCCCCCGTGGCAACCGTAGCCGTCGTTAGAAACTTACGTCGACTCAAATCGACTGCGTCGTCACCGACGACAACGTTTTCCGCCATCAACCGTTCTCCCGCTTGCTGCCCAACCATCCGCGTCGCTTGCCGCGCGCCGCGCGCCACTTGCCGTGCGCAACATAGTGCACGCACGCGTGCAGTTTCCGGCTTGCGGGGGGCGGCGCATTATACACAAACGAATACGACCTTCTGCGCGAGCGGCGCCGAGGAGCCTGCTTGCAGGCTCCTCGGCGCTATTAAAGATCAACGAGAGAGGACCAATGGATGCGGGGACTCATTTTCTTAGCAGGATCCGTGGTAGGGGGCCTTGCCCTTGCCTTCGTCCTGGTGATGGTACGGCCGGACCTCATTCGTCCCGGCACCCAGCCCATGCGCGTGCCCACAACTGTCGTGGGAGGACCGCAGCCAACCCAGCCGGCTCCTGCTCGAGTGACCTACTCTGCCGCGGTCCAACGGGCAGCCCCTTCGGTGGTGAATATCTACACGGCCCGTCTGGTAACCGAACGCGTAGCGCCCTCATCCCTCGGTGAATTGTTCGGCGGCTTCCTGCCGCGATACCGGCAGCGGATCGAGCGCAGCCTCGGGTCGGGCGTCATCGTGGACGATGCAGGGCACATCGTGACCAACCATCACGTGATCGCGAACGCCGACTCGATCCGGGTCCAGCTGAATGACGGCCGTGTCGCGGACGCTCATATCGTCGGGCGCGATCCAGACACCGACCTCGCCGTGCTGAAGATCGACCTGACGCCGCTACCCATCGCAGTGCTCGGCCGTTCCGACCAACTCAAGGTTGGGGACGTCGTACTCGCGATCGGCAACCCGGTCGGCCTGCAGCAGACGGTGACACACGGCATCGTGAGCGCGACCAGCCGCCAACAGTTGGGCATCGCAGCGCTCGAGGACTTCATCCAGACCGATGCCCCAATCAATTTCGGCAACTCCGGCGGCGCACTGGTGGATTCGAGCGGCGCGCTCGTCGGCATCAACACGGCCATTGTCGCGAAAAACCTCGGGGTCGAGGGAATTGGGTTCGCGATCCCGGTGAATATGGTGCGCGGCGTGCTCGGCGACATTATTGCGAACGGGCGCGTCATTCGCGGCTGGATCGGAATCGTGCCCGAGGACATCTCCAACGAACAGGCCACCCAATACGGTCTCGCCCAAGGCGGCGTATTGATTGCGAACCTGTATGTGGGCAGCCCGGCTCAACAGGCCGGGCTGCAACCCGGCGACCTCATTCTGGCCATCGACAGCGCACCGGTGCGTGGGGCGCAGGATGCGCTCGGCCAGATCGCACTCCACAAGCCGGGCTCGAGAATTGCGATCCACGGCCTGCGCGGCAAGCGCGAATTCGACGTTCATGCGCAAGTCAGCGAACGTCCCCGCAACAACTAGCTCCCAGGCATCACCATGACCATCATTTCAATGCGCCGCTTCGCATCCAACGCCGAGTTTGATGCCGCGCTTGTCGAGCGTCTCGAACGTGCAATCAGTGGCCCGGCTTCGGCCGCAACCGCCGTGATGCTCGCGGGTGGGCGCACGCCGCTGCCGGCCTACCGTGAGGTAGCGGTCCGAAAGCCGAAGCCTGCCAAGGGGCTGCATGTGTTGTTCTCGGACGATCGCTATGTTCCGGCCACATCGGAATCGAGTAACTATTTCCAGACCCGCCAGTTGGTGGACGCGCTCGGACTTCCGGATGCCCAGGCGCTGCGCGTCAGGACGGAGCTGCCGCTGGAGGAGGCAGCGGACGATTACGGCCGGCAGCTCGCCAGGATGTTGGACCTGGGCGTGACCATCACACTGGGACTGCTCGGCCTCGGCGCGGACGGTCACACAGCGTCGCTGTTCAACCCAACGCACCTCGAACAGGCTCGCGGCAAACTGGCCATCGCCGTTCAGCGCCCCGATGGCTTGCAGGGAGTCAGCGTGACACCCGGCCTCCTGTCGAAAGTCACCGAGCCCCTGTTCCTGGTCTCAGGAGCGGACAAACACGCGATCGTCGAGGAGTTCCTGAAACCCGATTCGCGCCTGATAGCCCGCCAAGCCATCGCAAGCTGCCCCAAGGCAGAAATCTGGATCGCCGCCTGACCTCCACCTGTGGCGGCCAAACCCCAGCCAATAAACTAAGGTGCGAACCGACTGAGGTTCACCGGCCCGCAGGACCGCGTCCAACTGTGGGGATCCGCTCCCGGATTGTGCCAACTGCACTCCCCCGCGATGACATCGTCAGCCTGCTTCGGCCCCCACGTCCCCGGCGTGTACAGGTACGGCTCCGAATCAACATTCAGCACCGGCTCGACCACCGCCCAGGCAGCTTCCACTTCATCCTGACGGGCGAACAGCGATGTGTCGCCAATCATCGCAGCCCCGATGAGCCGCTCATAAGCATCCGCCTCATCCTTGTCACGCTGGTCAACGAATAGCTCGACGTCACGCCCCTGCATGGCAGGCCCGGGGCGCTTCGCATGCGCCCCCAGGGCAATCGCAGTTTCCGGGCCCAGGCGGAAGCGCAAGTAGTTCGGCCGCTCCGGCCCGAGGTCACCAAACACCCGCGCCGGGGGATGCCGCATCTCAACGACCACCTCGGTCGCTGTCACCGGCATGCACTTCCCGGCACGCAGGTAGAACGGCACACCGCTCCACCGCCACGAGTCAATCCTCAGGCTCAGTGCTGCGAACGTTTCAACGCGCGAGCCGGGTGCAACACCCTCTTCGTTGCGGTAGCCGATAAACTGCCCGCGCACCACATCCTGGGGCGACATTGGGCGAGTCGCTTTCAACACCTTGACCTTCTCGTCGCGCAACGCTTCCCCACCCGCATTGACCGGCGGCTCCATCGCAAGCAACGTAACAACCTCGAGCAGGTGATTCTGCACGACGTCACGCAGTGCACCGACCTCCTCGTAGAACCTGCCGCGGCCGGCCACGCCAAACTTCTCCGCCATCGTGATCTGCACACTCGCAACGAAGTTGCGATTCCACACGGGCTCGAGAAACGCATTCGCGAACCGGAAGAACAGCAGATTCTGCACCGGTTCCTTGCCGAGGTAGTGATCGATGCGGAAGATGTTGGATTCCGGGAAGGTAGCCAGCAGCGTGGCGTTCAACTTACGAGCGGACTCCAGATCGCGCCCGAAGGGCTTCTCGACGACGACCCGCACCCCCTGCACCGGAAGCGTCTTACCGAGGCAGGCAATAACCGGAGGAAACACGCTCGGCGGAATCGCCAGGTAGTTGAGTGGCCGCTGCGCGTCACCCAGCGCCTCGCGAAGCGAGCTGTACGTTTCGGCCTTCGTGTAATCGCCGTCCACATAACGCAACAGCGAAGTCAATTTCGACAGGACGGCCTCATCGGGCGTTTTGACTGCGGTATGCACGCTGTCGCGGACATGCGAAGCAAGCTTGTCCAGGTTCCAGCCCGCCCGGGCCACGCCAATCACAGGGACGCAGAGGTGACCGCGCCGTACCAGGTGGTACAAAGCCGGATAGATTTTCTTGAAGCACAAATCGCCCGTGGCGCCGAAGATCACCAGGGCATCAGAATCCTTACGCTCCATATCAGTCCTTCTTCTCGTGGTGACCACCGAAACCGAGGCGCATGGCAGACAGCAGCTTGTCGGCGAACTCGGCGCGCCCCCGCGACTCGAATCGCGAATACAGCGCGGCACTCAGCACATAGGCCGGCACACCCACCTCAATCGCCGCCTGCACCGTCCAGCGGCCCTCACCGGAATCGGACACGCGGCCGCCAAACTCCTCGAGCTTCGGGCTGGCCGCGAGCGCAGCCGCGGTGAGATCCAGCAGGCGCGATGAAATGATGCTGCCGTGCCGCCAGACTTCTGCAATGGCGGCGATGTCCAACTCGTACTGGAAGTACTTGGGATTGCTCAGCGGCGCAGTCTCCGCGTCGGTTTCCCGGGTCTGCGTGCCGGCGTCAGCGTGTTTGAGAATATTCAGGCCTTCGGCATAGGCGGCCATGATTCCGTACTCGATGCCGTTGTGGACCATTTTGACGAAATGTCCCGCACCAACCGGTCCGCAGTGCAGGTAACCCATGCCCGCCTGGCCTGCGGCGGGCGCACCGCCGCCCGTGCCGCGCTCAGGCATTTTTCCGCCCGGGGACAACGTGGCAAAGATAGGCTCGATGGCCGCAACGACGTCCTGCTCACCGCCGATCATCAGGCTGAACCCGTGCTCGAATCCGAGCACACCGCCGCTCGTCCCAACATCCACGTAATGAATGCCGGCCGGCTGTAACTCCTCGGCCCTGCGGATGTCGTCGTGATAGTTGGAATTACCGCCGTCGATGATGACGTCGCCGCGTTTCAACAGTGGCCGCAGCTGCCCGATCACCGAATCAACGACGCCCGCCGGCACCATGACCCACACAGTGCGGGGGGCGGGAAGCGCCTCCACCAGCTCCGCCAGAGTTTTGGCGCCCTTCGCTCCCTGGGCCACGATCGCCTTCACGGCGTCAGCAGAATTATCGTACGCAACACACTCGTGACCGCCCTTGATCAGGCGGCGCACCATGTTCGCTCCCATACGCCCCAGTCCGACCATACCGATGCGCATACCTTCTCCAGCAGTTAAGGGCTAGCAGTTGAAGCTGGCAATAGTACGCGCGGCAAGTGTCATTCCGCAGTCAGATTCCTCCGACGTTCGGCTCATTGCGCTGCGCAGTCCCTGCTCCGCGCAAGCCCAGGGTGTCCATCCATGGCCACCCGTGCGACACATGTGTCGCACCCCTAGCTCTTTAGAGGGGCACAGGCGATCTAATTGGGAACCCGTTTGATCTGCGCACCCAGCTGGGCGAGCTTTTCCTCGATCGCCTCGTAGCCGCGATCGATATGGTAGATGCGCTCGATGTCCGTGCGTCCCTCTGCGACGAGGCCCGCCAGCACCAGGCTGGCCGAAGCGCGCAGATCCGTCGCCATGACCGGTGCGGCGGTGAGCCTCTCCACCCCCCGGATGATCGCGGTGTTGCCCTCGAGCCTGATTTCGGCTCCGAGCCGGCGCATCTCGAGCATGTGCATGAAGCGGTTTTCAAAGATCGTTTCAATGATCGTTCCGACACCCGCAGCAACTGTATTGAGTGCAGCGAACTGCGCCTGCATATCGGTCGGAAACGCAGGGTACGGCGCCGTCCGAACGTCCACCGCATTGGGTCTGCGGCCACGCATGTCGACTTCGATCCAGTTATCGCCGACGCCCACCGTCGCGCCCGCTTCCTCGAGCTTGGCAAGCACCGCATCGAGATGGTCGGGGCGCGTGTTCTTGATCCGCACACAGCCCCGCGTGATGGCGCCAGCAACGAGATAAGTACCACTCTCAATGCGATCGGGCAGCACTTCGTACGTCGTTCCGCGCAACCGCTTCACGCCCTGGACAACGATCTTATCCGTGCCGGCGCCCTGGATCTTGGCGCCCATGGCAATCAGAAAGTTCGCGAGGTCGATGACCTCGGGTTCGCGGGCGGCGTTCTCGATGATCGTCTCACCGTCAGCGAGCGTGGCCGCCATCATCAGATTTTCGGTGCCGGTTACTGTGACCGTATCCAGTACGAGCCGCGCACCGCGAAGCCGATCCGCCCGAGCCCGGATGTAGCCGCCCTCGATGGTGATATCCGCGCCCATCGCCTGCAGTCCCGCAATGTGGATATTCACTGGGCGTGCCCCGATGGCACATCCGCCAGGAAGAGAGATGTCTGCCCGGCCAAATCGTGCGACGAGAGGTCCCAGCACGAGGATGGAAGCGCGCATCGTCTTCACGAGCTCGTATGGCGCGAAGCACTCCTTCACCGTCGACCCGTCAACTTCGATACGCATTCGCTCGTCAATGGTGACCGTGGCCCCCATCCGTCCGAGCAGCTCAACTGTGGTGGTGACGTCCTTAAGATGAGGGACGTTCGCAACGACTACTGGATCTTCGGCCAGAAGCGCGCCAGCCAGGATGGGCAGCGTTGCGTTCTTCGCCCCCGAGATGCGCACCTCTCCTTCGAGGGGCACCCCCCCCTGGATCTGCAACTTATCCATCACGTCCGTCCCGATTCTTCGGGAGTCAACGCTTCGATGGAAAGCGCGTGTATCTCGTTGCCCATCCGCTCCCCGAGCGCTCGGTAGATGAGCTGGTGTCGTGCAAGGCTGCGCTTGCCGGCAAATTCCGGCGATACGATGCGCGCGGCGAAGTGGGTGTTGTCATCTGACTCGACGCGGACGTCGGCCCCGGGCAGACCCGCCCGGATGAGTTGTGCGACTTGTTCAGGATTCATAGCGTGCAGTCTACCAGTGAGGGGGAGTGTATTTCGTGAGTGGTCTATCAGGACGCGGAGCCTATAATCGTCAGGCTATGCAGTCTCCTGTCTCTAAATCCTCGACTTCCTTGGCCACGACCTCTTTGGCCACGACGCCCCCAACCGACGACGCCCAGCTTCTGGCCTCCGCCCGCAGGGCCTTGGCAATAGAAGCCCAAGCCGTTGCGGCACTCGCGCCGCGGCTCGACGGGGGTTTTGCGACCGCATGCCGCATCTGCCTCGCCTGCGAGGGACGCGTCGTTGTGACCGGAATGGGTAAGTCGGGGCATATCGCACGGAAGATTGCTGCCACGCTCGCCAGCACGGGTACACCGGCGTTCTTCCTGCACCCCGCGGAAGCGGGACACGGAGACCTCGGCATGATCACGCGGTCCGACGTGGTGGTCGCAATCTCCAATTCGGGCGAAACGCCCGAGCTTGTGCTTTTGCTCCCACACCTGAAACGTCTAGCGGTCCCTTTGATCGTGCTCGTTGGGAAGGTGGACTCGACTCTCGGTCGCGCATCCAGTGTGGCCCTGGACATCAGCGTCCCAGAAGAAGCCTGCCCACTAAATCTCGCTCCTACGGCGAGTACGACCGCCACGCTGGCGATGGGTGACGCGCTTGCGGTCTCGGTGCTGGAGGCTCGCGGTTTCACTAAGCAGGATTTCGCACTGTCCCACCCCGGAGGAAGCCTCGGGAGGCAGCTCCTGCTGCACGTCGAGGA
>Ga0207644_10000715_pt1 | contig 21084 bp, 18 predicted proteins | sample KBSS73metaG_FD_184326 | JGI IMG/M metagenome (GOLD analysis project Ga0207644, IMG submission 184326) | Switchgrass rhizosphere microbial communities from Kellogg Biological Station, Michigan, USA - KBS S7-3 metaG (SPAdes) (version 2) | ecosystem: Host-associated > Plants > Roots > Rhizosphere... | reverse complement strand
AGCAGGAGCAGCAGTCGCAGCTCACGTCGGTGCAGTCGCAGACCCCGTCGCAGGTCTCGTTGCGGCACCAGCCCTCCACGGGCTCACCCGTCCAGGGGTGCGGGAAGCTCTCCGCGCAGCACATCTGACAGGTACAGAACAGACCCGCCGCGGCGGCGCAGCCGGGGACCAGGCCGCGGGCCGGACCGTGCCGGGGGTCCTTGCGGCGCTTCCTCCTGGTGGTCCCGCCCTCACCCGGGTCGTCGGTGGTGTCGGCGTGGGCGAAGGCGTGGCCGATCGACCGGTCCAGCTCGTGGACCAGCAGCCGGTGGGCCAACCGCGAGCGCGACCACGTGACCTCGGCGAGGGCGAGCCGCACGCCCAGAGCGGCGTCGTCGGCGAGGGCGCGGACGGCGACCAGGTCCGTGCCGGTCGCGGCGAGGGGGTTCCAGGCGCCGGTGGCGGCGTCCTCGCGCAGATCCTCGACGGCGTCGAGCAGGTGGGCGAGACGTCCGAAGAGCCTGCCGACCTCGTGGAGGGGCGCGGCGTTGTCCGGGCGCCCGGCGAGCACGGCGGTGTGCGCGAACGCGGCGGCCGTGGCGGTCTCGGTCGGCTCGGTGACGTGCAGCAGCGAGACCCCGGAGCGCTCGAGGCCCGGTTGGCGCGCGACCGCGTCGAGCAGCACGGCCGAGCTCAGCCCCAGGTCCGCCGCGGACCCCGAGGCTCGACGCGACCAGCCGCCCGCCACCCGTCGGGCCGCCGCCGCGACCGGGCGCCGCGCGAAGGGACCGTCGCCGTCCGCGGCGTGGTCGGCGAGGGTGGCCGAGGCGAGGATGAGCGACACGGTCGCGGCCAGCCGGGCGCCCTCGCCCGTCGCGACGGTCTGCCGCCGCATCCCGCGCAGGGGGCACGGCCCGGCGGTGCGGCGCCCGGTGGGGGCCTGGGCGTCGAGCAGGACGGAGATCAGCAGGCCGTCGTAGTTGGTCGCGAGACGCGCGGCCTGGCCGTGGTCGTCCCGCAGGGCGTAGCAGAGGCCGCAGAGGTGGCCCATCCATTCGCTGCGCAGCGACGCGGACAACGTGTGCCGGCAGGGCCGGATCATGCCGAACACGCCGCGGAATATAGCGATCACCGGGCAGCGCCGGAATCTCCTGGTGGTGTTCCGAACACCGCGTTAACGTCCGCGGATGCCCTCCACCGGCGCCATCCTCGCCTTCCTCGCCGCGTCGCTGGTCCTCGTCCTCATCCCGGGTCCCAGCGTGCTGTTCATCGTGGGCCGGGCGCTCGCGCACGGCAGGCGCGCCGCGCTGACCAGCGTCGCCGGGAACACCGCTGGGGTCGCCGTCCTGGTGGTGCTGGTCGCGACGGGCCTCGGCGCGATCGCCGCCGCCTCCGCCGCGGTCTTCACCGCGATCAAGCTCGCGGGCGCCGCCTACCTGGTGTGGCTCGGCGTGCAGACCTTCCGGCACCGCGGCGACCTCGTCGCGGCGCTGGGGGAGCCCGCCGCGCCCGCGGACCGCCGGGTGTTCCTGCAGGGCGTGGTCGTGGGGCTGACGAACCCGAAGGCGCTGGTCTTCTTCGCCGCCGTCCTGCCGCAGTTCCTCGGCCCGCAGCCCGAGCACCCCGCGCTCCAGCTGCTGGTCTTCGGCCTCCTCTTCTGCCTGACGGCGGCGGTGCTGGACTCGGCCTGGGGCCTCGCCGCGGGCGCGGCGCGGACCTGGTTCGCGACCAGCCCCCGTCGGGTCCGCGCGCTCGGCGGGACGGGCGGGCTGGTGCTCGTCGGGATGGGCGTGGGGCTCGCGCTGACCGGGCGTCGGGACTAGGCCGTGTCGACGAAGTCACGATCTGGGCGCGAAGACCGCGATCAGGGACTTCGTCGACACGGCCTAACACCGGGGGGCCCGTCGCCGAGTGGTCCGGAGGAGCCGGTCCTCGGTGCGGCCGGCGGGGCAGTCGGAGGACAGCGATGCAGATCGCCATGGTCGGGCTCGGCCGGATGGGCGCCAACATGGTCCGCAGACTCCTGCGCGCGGGCCACGAGTGTCACGTGTACGACGTCTCGCCCGAGGCCGTCGCGGGCCTGGTCGCCGAGGGTGCCCGCGGGGCCGGGTCCGTGGCGGAGCTGGTCGCGGGTCTGGAGGCGCCCCGCACGGTGTGGCTCATGCTGCCCGCCGCGATCACCGGGGACTCCGTGACCGGGCTGCTCGGGCTGCTCGCCCCCGGGGACGCGATCGTCGACGGCGGCAACTCCTCCTACCGGGACGACATCGACCGGGCCGAGACCGCGGCGGCGCGGGGGATCGACTACGTCGACTGCGGTACCAGCGGCGGCGTGTGGGGCCTCGACCGCGGGTACTGCCTGATGATCGGCGGGCCGGCCCGGGCGGTCTCGCGGATCGAGCCGGTGTTCGCCGCGCTGGCCCCGGGGGTCGAGGCCGCGCCGCGCACCCCCGGTGCGACGGGTGATCCGTCGCCCGCCGAGCAGGGCTGGCTGCACTGTGGACCGTCCGGCGCCGGGCACTTCGTCAAGATGGTCCACAACGGCATCGAGTACGCGCTCATGGCCGCGTACGCCGAGGGCCTGAACATCATCAAGAACGCCGGGGTGGGCGTGCGGAGGGCCGAGGTCGACGCCGAGACGGCGCCCCTGCGCGAGCCGCGCTACTACCCGTTCGACGGCATCGACCTGCCCGCGGTGGCGGAGGTGTGGCGCCGCGGCAGCGTCGTCGGGTCGTGGCTGCTGGACCTGACGGCCGAGGCCCTGCGCGCCGATCCGGGGCTCGAGCAGTTCGCCGGTCGGGTGTCGGACTCCGGCGAGGGCCGGTGGACGTCGATCGCGGCGATCGAGGAGGGCGTGTCGGCGCCGCTGCTCACCTCCGCGCTCTACAGCCGCTTCGCCTCGCGCGGCAGCGAGCTGTTCGCGGACAAGGTCGAGTCGGCCCAGCGGCTCGGCTTCGGCGGGCACCTCGAGAAGTCGGGCTCGTGAGCACCACGGGAGACGTCCTCGTCCTCTTCGGCGTGACCGGGGATCTGGCCAAGAAGAAGATCCTGCCCGCGCTGTACCGGCTGACCGAACGGGGCGAGCTGACCGTGCCCGTCGTCGGGGTCGCGCTCACCGACTGGGACGACGACGCCCTCCGCGCCCACGTCGCCGACTGCGTGCACGCCTCGATCCCGGACGTCGACGCAGCGGTGCTCGGCAGGCTGCAGGCCTCGACGCACCTGGTGGCGGGGGACTACGCGGACCCCGGCACGTTCGCCGCGCTGGCGAAGGCCGTGCCGGAGGGCGCGTTCGCCGTCCACTACCTGGCGGTGCCCCCGTCGCTGTTCGGCACGGTGGCCGACGGGCTGGCCGCCGTCGGGCTGGCCGAGCGGGCCCGGCTGGTGGTGGAGAAGCCGTTCGGCCACGACCTGGCCTCCGCCGAAGCCCTCGACGCCCTGCTCGCGACGCACTACTCGGAGGACCAGCTGTTCCGGGTCGACCACTTCCTCGGCAAGGAGCCCGTCGAGGACCTGCTGGTGCTGCGGTTCGCGAACACGCTGCTGGAGCCACTGTGGACCCGGCAGTGGATCGACCGCATCGAGATCACCATGGCCGAGGACTTCGACGTCGCCGACCGCGGCTCGTTCTACGACGCCGTCGGCACCGTGCGGGACGTCGTGCAGAACCACCTCCTGCAGGTCATGGCCTACCTGCTGATGGAAGCCCCGCTCACCGACGCCGCCGACGACCAGCGGGACGCCAAGCACGCCCTGCTCCGCGCCGTCCGCACACTGGACCCGGCCGAGGTCGTGCGGGGGCGCTACGCCCGTTACCTCGACACCCCGGGCGTCGCCCCGGACTCGACGACCGAGACCTACGTGGCGGCGACCTTCCACGTCGACAACTGGCGGTGGGCGGGCGTTCCGGTGCACCTGCGGGCGGGCAAGGCGCTGCCGGTGACCGTGCTCGACGTCGTCGCCGTGCTGAAGCCGCCGCCGCGCCCCCTGTTCGGGGTCGGGCAGCCGGACCGGATCCGGCTGCGCCTGCAGTCCGGCGCCGGCGTCACCTTCACGCTGTCGGCGAAGCGGCCCGGCGCGGGCGACGTGCCGGTGGAGATCCCCGTGACCGCGGACTTCCGCGAGGTCCTCGGCACCATGCACGAGCCCTACGAGCGGATCTTCGCCGACGCCCTCGCCGGGGATCCCGCCCACTTCGCGCGGATGGACACCATCGAGGAGGCCTGGCGGATCGTCGGGCCGATCCTCGACGACGCCGACGCGCCGCTGGAGTACCCGCGGGGATCGTGGGGACCGGAGGCCGCCGCGACCGTGCCGGGTCCGCAGGGATGGGTGGAGCTGCCACCGCCCGCACCGTGAACCGGGGATCGCCGGTTTCCTCCTTCCCCTGGCCGACCGGAGTCTTTAGCCTGTCCGCAGGTCGGGGTTGACCTGGGAGTGGGAATGTCGTTACGTCGTAACGGGGCAGTCGTCGCCCTGATCATGCTGGTCTCCGCGGGGTGCGCCGCCGCCCCGGTGGAGACCGGCCAGTCGTTGCAGCCGCCTGCGGTCCCCGCCGGTGGCATCGCGCCCACCACCAGGTTCACGCCGTTGGCGGCCACCACGCTGACCACGCCGGGGCCCGTCCTGGGCACGGACGGCAAGACGCACGTGACCTACGAGCTGGTCCTCACCAACGCCACGCCCGCGCCGTTCACGATGGAGAAGGTCGACGTGCTCGCGGGCGAGCGGGTCGCGCTGTCGCTCAGCGGCGCCGGGCTGGGGGCCCAGGCCAACCTCCTCGCCGCGCAGACCGGGGACGAGGGCGTCGGCGACCCCACCGGGTCCGCCGCGCCGATCCCCGGGGGCGGCACCGCCGTCGTCTGGCTGGACGTCCTGTTCGACGGCGCCGCACCGACCTCGCTGAGCCACCGGGTGACCGGGTCGATCGGCGGCGGCCCGGCGATGGAGGTCGCCACCGGGGCGGTCGCCGTCAGCCCCGCGGCGGCCCCCGTGCTCGGCCCGCCGCTGCAGGGTGGCCCCTGGTACGCCAGCGACGGCTGTTGCGTGGACGACACCCACCACCGTCGCGGGCTCGCACCGATCGACGGGCGGCTGCTGGTCCCACAGCGCTACGCCATCGACTGGTACCTGCTCGACGACCAGCACCGCGCCTGGGTGAACGACCCCTCGCAGATCACGAACTTCCTCGCCTACGACAAGCCCGCGATCGCGGTGGCGGACGGCGTGGTCGTGGACGCGACGGACGGGTTCCCCGACACCACCTCGCTGCCCGCACCGCCGCCGATCCCGCCGATCGCCGAGACCGTCGGCAACCACGTCACGCTGATGATCGCGCCCGGGCAGTACGTGATGTACGCGCACTTCAAGAAGGACACGGTCGCGGTGCGGACGGGCCAGCAGGTGAGGAAGGGGGACGTGCTGGGCCACATCGGCAGCTCCGGCAACTCCACGGCCCCGCACCTGCACTTCCAGGTCAACACCGAGCCGACGTTCTTCCCGACCGACAGCACGCCGTTCGCCTTCGAGTGCCTGCGGGTGGACGGGCAGGTCACCGAGCGGATCTGGGACGACGTCCTCGCCGAGCAGCCGACGCCCGAGCTGCCGTACACGGCGTCGACGGACACGAGCGAGCGGCGGGGGCAGATGCCCCTGGACCGCAACGTCGTGACCTTCTGCTGACGCTTGTGTGGCACAAGCGCCACTGAGCGACGCTTGTGCCACACGAGTGTCACCGGCGGGCGGCGAGCGCCTCCGCGAGCCACTCGAACGCGGCGGCGCCGTGCGGGTACGGCTCGCGGCCCTGCAGGACCGCCATCAGCCCCCAGTACCGCTCCACCCGCCGGTCGGTGAAGGTCCGGATCACCGCGGCCATCTCGTGCGCCTCGGCGGTGGGCAGCTCCCCGACGATCCGCGCCGCCACCGCCTGCCCCTCCGGTCCGGTCGGGTCGACGCCCGCGGCCTCGGCGGGACCGGCGTGCTCGATCACCGCGTGCGGGTCCAGCGTCTCCTCGCGCTCGGTCCGGTGCGCGCCCGCGACGGCCATCTCCCGCACCCGGGCCGCGAATCCGGGGTCGCCGACCAGCTCGGCGAGCTCCACCCAGGCCTCCACCTGTTCGGTGGTCGGGTCGTCGGGCAGCTCGGGTGGCAGCGCACGCATGGCTCGCGCGATGCCCGCGCCCGGCGCGTCGTCGTCGATGCCCGCGAAGGCGTCGGCCACGAAGCCGTCGATCATCCGCTGCCGCTCCTCGGCGGACAGCCTGGTCAGGTCGTTCATCAGTCTCAGCTCCCTCGGTGTGTGTCCACCGCGGGCCAACAGCGTGCACACGGCACGCTGCACCCGCAGCGCACGGATCCGGTCGTCGATGGCCCGGACGTGCGTGGCCGCCACCTCGGCGACCTCCGCCCGTTCGGCGAGGACCTCGCGCACGTCGCCCAGGCCCATCCCGAGCTCCCGCAGGGTGCGGACCAGATCCAGGCGGGCCACGGCGTCCGCGTCGTACCGGCGGTAGCCGGCCGCGCTCCGGTCGGCGACGGGGAGGATCCCCTCGTCCGACCAGAAGCGGATCGTCCGGACCGGTACGCCCGAGCGTCGGGCGAGCCTGCCGATGGTCAGCAGTCCGGACGGGGTCATGGAAGCCACCTTGGAGTCTCCAGTCGCTGGAGGGTCAAGCGGTCCTGGAAGACTCTTCCGTGTGGTGCCACCCGAGATCCAGACCGTGCTCGACGGGTTCACCGCCCGCCCCGCCGAGCTCGCCGCGGCGGGCGCGGCACTCGTCGTCGTGCTGTGGACGCTGAGCTGGCGGATGACCCGCACCGTCGTGACGATCGCCCACGAGGGCGGTCACGCGGTGGTCGCAGTGCTGGTCGGGCGCGGTCTGACCGGCATCCGGCTGCACGCGGACACCTCCGGCGTCACCCACTCGACGGGGGCGGGCCGCGGGCCGGGCGTGGTCCTGATGTTCTTCGCCGGGTACGTCTTCCCGCCGCTGCTCGGTCTCGGCGGCGCCGCGCTCGTCGCCGCCGGGCACTCGGACGTGCTGCTGTGGCTGGGCGTCGGTCTGCTGGTGGCGACGCTGATCCACATCCGGAACGCGTTCGGCGCGTTCGTCGTGCTCGTGACGGGCGCGGTGCTCGGGGCGATGGCCTGGTGGGCGCCGCCTGCGTGGCAGGCCGGGTTCGCGGCGGCGCTGTGCTGGTTCCTGCTGTTCGGCGGGTTGCGGGCCGTCCGCGAGCTGCAGCGCTCCCGACGCAGGCGGCGCACCACCACCTCCGACGCCGACCAGCTCGCCGCCATCACCCACCTACCGGGCGGAATGTGGACCTTCGTGTTCGGCTTGATCGGGCTGGCGGCTACCGTCGCCGCGGCCTGGATCGTGTTCGGCTGATCGTGTTCGGCTGATCGTGTGCGAGTGAGAGGAAGCGCAGTGCCCGAGGACTTCAACGCCCGCGTCATCCGTGAGTTCCGCGAGAACGACGGCAAGGTCGGCCCGCCCTTCGAGGGCGCGCCGATGGTCCTGATCCACCACAGGGGGGCGAAGTCCGGCGAGGTCCGGACCACCCCGCTCGTGTACTTCACGGACTCCGACGACGTCGTGGTCGTCGCGTCCGCGGCGGGCGCCCCCTCCCACCCCGCCTGGTACCACAACCTGAAGGCGAACCCCGAGATCGAGGCGGACATCGCCACCGCGGACGGCGTGGACACCGCGACCGTCGTGGCCGCGGAGATCACCGGCGACGCCCGGGACTCGCTGTGGGAGCGGATCGTCGAGGCCAGCCCCGGCTTCGGCGACTACGCCGAGAAGACCAAGGGCATCCGCACCATCCCGCTGTTCCGCCTGACCCGAGCGGCCTGACCCACTCGTCTCACCCCAGCACCCGCGAGTCGCACACCCCTGCCCGCGAGTCGCACGCTGCTGTCCGCGAGTCGCACGCCTCGGTGCGCGAGTCGCACGCTGCTGTCCGCGAGTCCCACGTCGGCCCGACCTCACCGCCCGCCCGGGGACCGGGGCGTCGGGAGAGGCGGTCTGACAGGGTGGCGGGGTGAGCATCTCGTTGGAGCAGGCCCGCACGATCGTCGACGCCGCGCTGGCGCACGGCACCGCTGCGGGTTTCAACCCGCTGACCGTCGCCGTCCTCGACCCGGGCGGCGCGGTCGTCGCCCTCGCCCGCCAGGACGGTTCCGGCTTCCTGCGCCCCGACCTGGCCACGGCGAAGGCGAGCGGCGTGCTGGCGCTGGGCATGACCAACCGGGCGATCGCCGCGCGCGCCGCGGACTCGCCCGAGTTCTTCACCTCGGTCGCCACCCTGGCAGGCGGCAAGATCCTCTCGGTGCCCGGCGGCGTGTTCGTCAAGGACGCCGAGGGCACCCTGCTGGGCGCGGTCGGGGTGACCGGTGACCTCTCGCTGAACGACGAGGCCGCCGCCGTCGCGGGGATCGAGGCAGCGGGGCTCGTCGCCGTCACCGGTGAGTGAGGGGGGTACGCCGGGCGAGCTCGGCCGTGGTGCCTCGGTGGGCGAGCCCGGGGGGCGTGCCGCGTCCGTCGGACTGGCCTTCGCGGTGGTCTCGGCGGTGTCGTTCGGGCTCTCGGGGCCGTTCGCCAAGGCCCTGATCGACGCAGGCTGGTCGTCGGCGGGTACCGCGCTCGTCCGGATCGGCGGGTCCGCGGTCGTCGTGCTGGCGCTGCTGGCCGTCCTGCGACCCGGCGTGATCACCGCGGTCCGTCGGGACGCGCCCGCGCTGCTGCTCTACGGCGTGCTCGCGATGGCGGGCGTGCAGGTCGCCTTCTTCAACGCCGTCCGGTACATGCCGGTCAGCATCGCGTTGCTGCTCGAGTATCTCGGCCCGGTGCTGGTCATCGCCTGGGTGTGGGTGGTGCGACGGCAGCCGCCGTCGCGCCGGACGCTGGTGGGCGCGGGGATCGCGATCGTCGGGCTGCTGATGGTCGTGCAGGTCTGGTCGGGCACCTCGGTCGCGCCCGCGGGGCTGGCGTGGGGTCTGCTCGCGTCCGTCTGCCAGGCGAGCTACTTCCTGCTCGCGGACCGCGCCGGGGCGGACACCCCGCCGTTGGTGCTGGCGGGCGTCGGGATGGCGGTGGGGACGGTGGTGGTGGCCGTCCTCGGTGCCGTGGGTGTGCTGCCCATCGTGCTCACCCGGCCGGACGAGGTCGTGCTCGCCGGGACCGACCTGGGCTGGGTGCTGACCGCGACGCTGCTGATCCTCGTCTCGACCGTCCTGGCCTACGTGACCGGCGTGCTCGCGATCCGCCGGATCGGGGCGGCGCGCGGCTCGCTGGTCGCGCTGCTCGAGGTCGTGGTGTCGGCCCTCGCGGGCTGGCTGCTCCTGGGCGAGGTCCCCGCGGCGATCCAGCTGGCCGGTGGGGCGCTGATCCTGCTGGGTGTGGCCCTGACGCGGCCCCGCCCGGAGGTGCTTCCGGCGTAGTGGGTCAGCGGCTCGCCTCGATCCGCAGTTGCTCCAGCAGCTTGACCTCGTCGTCCAGGTCGCAGGCGGCGGCGTTGGAGAAGAGCACCTGGTCCACGCCGGTGCCCTCCAGCCGCGCGAGGTCGTCGGCGATCTGGTGGGGCGAGCCGCCGAGGAAGGGCCGGTCCGTGCCGATCGGGTCCACCGTGATCGGCACGTTCGCCCGCGCGGCCACGACCAGCGTCCCCGGGTTCCTGCCCTCTTCCCGCGCGGCCGCGTGGAAGGCCTCGGTCAGGCCGACGAGTGACTCGTAGGTGAACGCGAGCGGGTTCAGCCCGTCCGCGATCCGCGCGGCGCGCGCGATCCCGCCCGGCGTGTTCGAGCCCATCAGGACCGGGATGTGGGCCTGGACGGGCTTGGGGTTGACCTCCGACGGCGCGATGGTGTGGAAGCGCCCCTCGAAGGCGACCGGGTCGGGGCCCCAGCAGGCGCGTATCGCGGCGACGGCCTCGTCCATGCCCGCGCCCTGGCGGCTCATCGGCACGTTCACCGTCTCGAACTCCTGCGGCATCCACCCCTGGCCGAGCCCGGCCACCACGCGGCCGCCGCTGAACCGGTCGAGCGTCGCGAACCGGCGGGCGAGCACGACCGGCGGGTGCATCAGCGCGTTCATCACGCTCGTCCCGAGCCCGATCTCCGAGGTCAGAGCCGCGACATAGCTGAGGGTCTCCAGCGGGTCGTAGGCGGTGCGGTAGTAGTCCGGGACGCGGCCGAAGCCGGGGATCTCCGCGTAAGGGCGCAGCAGCCGCTCGAAGGTCCACAGCGTGGCGTACCCGAGCTGTTCGGCCTCCTGCGCGATCCGCGCGATGGCCTCCGGCGAGGCGAGCGGGCCGTCGTGGGTGGGCAGTCCGACACCGAGTTCCATGTCTCCTCCTGGGTTCGTGGTGACGAGCACCAGGCTCACCGACGGCGCGGCGGCGGAGATCGGTACCGGCTGCCCATTGATGCCCGGTGGAGACCGGTGCCTTGAGGCCTGCGGTGGGCGATGACACGATCACGCCGTGCCGGACCTCCTGGAACGCCAGGACGACCTGGGCTCCCTGCTGGGCGCGGTCGACGCCGTCCGCGCGGGGACCGGGCGCGTCGTCCTGCTCACCGGAGAGGCAGGCATCGGCAAGACGGCGCTGGTCCGGGCGTTGCGTGCGGCCCTCGACCCGGAGGTGCGGGTCCTCGCGGGTGCCTGCGACGACCTGCTCGCCCCCCGCGCACTCGGCCCTCTGCGGGACGCCGCGCACGGTACGGGCGGACCCCTCGAACGCGCACTCGACTCCGAGTCCCCGGACGCGGTCTTCGCCGCGGCGCTGGCGCAGCTGTCGCGCCCGACGCTGCTCGTCGTCGAGGACGTGCACTGGGCGGACGACGCCACCCTCGACGTCCTGCGCTATCTCGCCCGCCGGATCGACACCGTGCCCGCCCTCCTCCTGCTGACCCTGCGGGACGAGGGCGCGGGCGATCCCGTGCAGCAGCTACTCGGGTCGCTGGCCGGGACGCCCACGACCCGCATGGAGCTGCGACCGCTCTCGCCCGCGGCCGTCACGCGGTTGGCGGGTCCGGCCGGGCGCGACGGTTCCGCGGTGTACGCGGCCACCGGAGGCAACCCGTTCTACGTCACCGAGGCGCTCGCCGCGCCGCCCGACGGCCTGCCCGCAGGCGTCGCCGACGCGGTGCTGGCCCGGATGCGGCGGCTGGAGCCGGGCACCGTCGCGGCCCTGGAGCAGCTGTCGGTCGTGCCGAACCTGGTGGACCTGCGGCTCGCCGAGGCGGTGCTGGGGGACGGGCTGGCCGAGCTGGCCGCGGCCGAGGGACAGGGCATCGTCGAGGTCCGGGGCGACGGCGTGGCGTTCCGGCACGATCTGGCGCGCCGCGCGCTGGAGCAGAGCGTGCCGCGGCTGCGCCGCCGCACGTACCACCGGACGGTGCTGCGGGCGTTGCGCGCGCAGCCGGAGCGCGACCTCGAGCGGCTCGTCCACCACGCCGTCGAGGCCGACGACGCCGCCACCGTCGTCGAGTTCGCCCCCGCGGCGGGCCGCGCGGCAGCCGGGGCGGGCTCGCACCGCCAGGCGCTGGCCCACTTCGCCGCGGCGGCACCGCACCTCGACCGGCTCCCGCCCCTCGAGCAGGCCGCGCTGCTCGCCGACCACGCCTGGGAGCTGCACCTCGCGAACCGGCTCGCCGAGTCGGTCGCCGCGGGGGAGGAGGCCGTGGCGCGGTACGCGCGGCTGGGCGATCCCGTGGCGACGGGGGAGGCGACCGCCCGGCTGTCGCGTCTGCAGTTCGTGGCGGGCCGCGGCGACGAGGCACAACGGCTGGCCGAGGAGGCCATCCGGCTGCTCGACGACGCGGGGTCCCACTCGGCGCTGGCCGCCGCCCTGACCGACTACGGGGCCCTGCTCGTGCTGACCGGCCGGTTCGCGCCCGCGATCGCGCCCCTGGAACGCGCCCGGCGGCTCGCGGCCGAGGTCGAGCGGGCCGACCTGGAGTCGCTCGGCCTGAACTACCTCGGGATGGCGCGCTGCGAGCAGGACCTCGCGCGCGGTATCGCCGAGCTACGCGAGGGGATCGCGGTCGGGGCCGCGAACCGGTGCCACGAGCCCGCCGCGCGCGGTCTGGTCAACCTGGCCGAGATCCTCTACAGCACGGGGGACTGGGCGGGGTTCGCCGAGATCGTCGAGTTCGGGCGCCGGTACGTCGTCGAGCACGGGCTGTGGAAGGACACCCTTCCGCTGGACCTGCACCGCGGCCTGCTGCTCGTGCACCGCGGCGACTGGTCGGCCGCCGAGGCCGCGTTGGCCGAGCTCGCCGAGCGCACCGTGGAGAACGCCATGGTGGAGGCCGCCGTCCTCGCCACCCGGGCGCGGCTGCGGGCCCGGCAGGGCCATGCGGACGCCGCCACGATGCTGGCGAACGCCTGGCGGCGGGCCCGCGATCAGCGGCTCCCGCTGGGGACGATCCACGCGGGCCGGGCCTACGTCGAGTGGGCCTGGCTGACCGGGAACCCGCAGGTCGCGGAGGAGGTGGCCGAGGTCCTCCTGCCGAGGATGCAGGCGCCGGGCTGGGCGGCCCTGCGTGGTGAGCTGCTGCGCCACCTCGCCCGTGCCGGGCTGCCCGCCGAGCCGTTCGACGGGTGCCCGGAGGGTTACGCGGCAGGCCTGCGGGGGGACTGGCGGGCCGCCGCCGCGGTCTGGGAACGCGCGCGCGACCCGTACGAGCGGGCGCTGGAGCTGACCGGGTCGGGGGAGGTGGCCGCCACGACCGAGGGCTTGAGGATCCTCGACGAGCTCGGCGCGCACGCCCCGGCCGCGCTGGCCCGCCGGGCGCTGCGCCGTCTCGGGGTCACCCGGGTCCCACGCGGCCCCGTCGAGCGGGCCAACCCGGCGGGCCTCACCGACCGCCAGCTCGACGTCCTGGAGCGGCTCGAGGCGGGCGACAGCAACGCCGAGATCGCGGCCCGGCTGGAGCTGTCCGTGCGGACGGTCGACCATCACGTGTCCGCGATCCTGGCCAGGCTCGGTGCGGGGTCGCGTCGGCAGGCAGTCGCGCTGGCGCGCACCTGGACCGAGCCGTGACCGACCTGCTCGAACGCGACGCGGCGACGGCCACGCTGCACGCCGCGGTCACCGCGGCGGGCGCGGGTCATGGGGCCGTCGTCCTGGTCAGCGGGGAGGCGGGGATCGGCAAGACCAGCCTCGTCCGGGGGTTCACCACGGCCCTCGACCGGCGAGTCCGCGTGCTGGTCGGGGCGTGCGACGACCTCCGTACCCGCCGCCCGCTCGGCCCGTTGCGAGACGCCGTGGCCGGGACCGGTGGTCCGCTGGAGCAGGCCCTCGCCGCCGGGACCGACGCGGTGTTCACCGCCGCGGTCGGCGAGCTCGGCCTGCCGCCGGTCACGGTGCTCGTCGTCGAGGACGTGCACTGGGTCGACGACGCCTCGCTCGACGTCCTCCGCCATCTCGCGCGGCGGATCGGGGACGTGCCGGGCGTGCTCGTCCTGACCTACCGGGACGACGAGGTCGGCCCCCGGCACCCGCTGCGGGCCCTGCTCGGCGAGCTCGACACCCCGGTCCGGCTCCCGTTGGAGCCGCTCTCGGCCGCGGCCGTCGCGCGGTTGGCCGGGGCGGAGGCGCCCGAGCTGTACGCGCTCAGCGGCGGGAACCCGTTCTTCGTCACGGAGGCGCTGGCCGCCCCGCCCGGCGCCGTCCCGCGGACCGTGGCCGACGCCGTCGTCGCCCGGCTCGGGCGGCTGAGCCCCGCCTGCCGCAGCGCGTGCGAGCAGCTCGCGGTGGTGCCGACCCAGGTCTCCTACGAGCTCGCCGAGGCCCTGCTCGGCGCGGACCTCGACGTGGTGGCCGAGGCGGAGGAACGCGGGGTGGTGGAGGTGCGGGGCTCCGGGCTCGCGTTCCGGCACGAGCTCGCCCGGCGGGCCGTCGAGTCGACCCTGCCGGTGATCCGCCGACGGCTGCTGAACCGCGCCGTCGTCGCGGCCCTGCGGGCGCAGCGGCGCCCCGACGCCGACCGGCTGGTGCACCACGCCGTCGAGGCCGACGACGGCGCCACGGTGGCCGAGTTCGCGCCCGCGGCGGGCCGGGAGGCGGCCCGGCTGGGGGCGCACCGCCAGGCGTTGGCGCAGTTCGAGGCGGCCCTGCAGCACGAGCGGCTGCTCGGTCCGGGTGAGCTCGCGCCGCTGCTCGACGACTACGCCTGGGAGCTCTACAACGCCCGGCGGTTCGCCGAGGCCGTCGCGGTCGCCGAGCGCGCGGTCGAGCTCCACGAGCCCGCCGCGGTCGGCGGGGCCCTGGTCCGGCTCTCCCGCCACCACTACATGGCCGGTGCCACGGACCGGGCCCGGCAGACCGTCGACCGGGCCGTCGCACTGCTCGGGGACGACTCGGCGGAGGCCCTGGCCCAGCAGGGTGCGTTGTGGGCGCTGACCGGCCGGTCGCCGGAGGCGGTGGCGGTGCTGCAGCAGGCGCGGGACCTCGCCGCTGCCGCGGGGCGCGTCGACCTGGTGGCGCTGAGCCTCGACTACCTGGGCGTGGCGGGCGCCGACCTCGCCGGTCCGGCGGGTCTCGGGCCGCTGCGCGAGAGCCTGGCGCTGGCCCGCGCCGAGGACCTCCACGAGATCGTCGCACGCGGGTACACCAACCTCGCGGAGCCGCTGTACCGCTTCGGCATGCTCGACGAGCTGGAGCGGTGCGTCTCCGCGGGGCTCGCGTTCGCCCGGGAGCGCGGGTTCTGGTCGCACGCCTACAACCTCGACGTGCACCGCTGCCTGCTCCTGCTGCGCCGCGGCGACTGGGCCGCCGCCGAGTCCGGGCTACGCGAGCTCGTCGCCGCGGCCGAGGACGCCGGGATGCTCTACGTCTACAGCGTGCCGCCCTATGCGCGGCTGCTCGCCCGGCGCGGTGCCCCGGAGGCGGGCCCGCTCCTCGCGGAGTCCTGGCGGCGGGCCGTGGCACAGCGGTCCGAGCCGGGCCTGGCAGGCGCGGGCCTGGCACTCGCCGAGCAGGCCTGGCTGACCGGCGAGCCCCGGCTCGCCGATCCCGTGGCCGCTGAGCTGCTGCGCCACCGCGACCGGCCGGGCGCCGCGCCGGTGATCGGTGAGCTGTTGCGCTACCGGCACCGGGCCGGGGTTCCGGTCGAGCCCTTCCCGGAGTGCCCCGAGCCCTGGGCGGCCGGGCTGCGCGGGGACTGGCAGGCGGCGGCGGACGGCTGGGCCGCGGTGGGCGACCCCTACGAGCAGGCTCTGGAGCTGGCCTCCTCGGGTGCGGTCGAGCCGACCCTGGTCGCCCTCCGGCAGCTCGACGACCTCGGTGCGAGCGCGGCGTCGGCGCTGGTCCGGGCCCGGTTGGCCGAGCTCGGGGTCACCCGGCTGCCCCGCGGGCCCGCGGCGACCACCCGGGCGAACCCGGCAGGCCTCACCGCCCGCCAGCTCGCCGTCCTCGAGCTGGTCGCCGCGGGGCTCACGAACCCCGAGATCGCCGAGCGGCTCTACCTGTCGGTGCGGACGGTGGACCACCACGTCGCCGCCGTGCTGGACAAGCTCGGCGTCTCGACGCGGCAGGCGGCGGCTGCCCGCGCCGCGGATCTCTGACCCCCTACCCCCCGAACACCAGGCGTTCGTGGGCTCGGAACCGCGGCTCGAACAGTCGGAGCAGCACGCGCAGCAGCGTGCCCGCCTCCGCGATCATGGCCGCCCGCTCCACCGGGGTGGCGTGGCGCACCGCCCACGGCGCGAGGAAGGGCAGCAGGCTGGGCTTCGGGTTGCCCCGGAACCGCTTCTGCAGCGCCACGTAGTCCTCGACGCGCAGACAGTCCTCGATGATGGGAAAGACGTCGCGCTCCTCGTCGGCGATGTGCCGCATGAGCAGGTCGGTGATCTCGCGGAGCACCTCGACCAGCGCCGGAGTGGCCCGGTCCCGGGCCGCGAGCTCCCCGGCGCGGTGGAGCAGCGGATCCAGCAGCTCGTGGTCCTCGGTCAGGTGGACGAGCGCGGTGCGATGGCCCGCGACGGCCTCCAGCACCGGCCACACGTCGGTGTCCTCGACGTGGTGGTGGCTCTCGATCTCGCCGGAGACGTTCCGGAGGTAGGACCGCAACGCGGCGAGGCGCCGCGGATCGGGCCGCTCGACGAGCTCGGCGGCCGCCGTGGCGAGCCGGTCGAGGTCGGTGGTCATGGCGCGGTGCACCACGCGGTAGTCGGTCAGGTCGGGCTGCGGTTCGTCCGGCCTGCGGCAACGGGTTTCGGTCGATGTCATGGGTCCATTGCAGGCCGGGCACCGGTTCCCGACATCCGTGTCCGCTACCTAGTTGTCCCGTTGCGCCCCGCAGGCATTCCTGGGCAGCCGCCACTGATCCGCAGTGCCGCCCGGTCGTCGCACCCTCGGGGTCCACACGGAAGGGACCACTCTCATGGACACTCGACAGCTCACCGCGACCGCCACCGTGGTCGGCGGCCTCGCGCTGTTCGCCGACCTCGGCCTGCACGCCTTCGGCGGGCTCGGCATCGGCTACTCCGTCGTCGCGACGGTGATGGCGGTCGCCCTCGCCTGCGCGCCGTGGGCACTCCGGGCGGCCGGGGTGATCGCGCCGCGGGGCCGGGTTCCCGCACTTCTCGGCACCGCCGTCGTGGCGGTCGGCGCCGGGCTCTGGGTCGCGGCCTTCGTCCTGCTGGCGGTCGACCCGTCCGCCGCGTTCACCCAACGGCTGACGCCCGGCGGCTCGGCTCTGCTCGCCCTGGGCATGGTGCTCGTGGGGATCGGGGTGCTGCGGTCGGGGGTCCTTGCCGGGTGGCGGGCCTGGCTCCCGCTCGCCGTCGGGCTCTACTTCCCGGTCCAGCTGGGCCTGCAGCTCGGCTACTTCCTCGACGGGCGAGACGCGAGCCCGGGCCCGAACGGGCTGCTGCTGGGCGCGTGGGGGCTGCTGTGGGCGGCGACCGGGGTCGTCGCCGCGGTCAGGCGGCCGGTCGCGGTGTGACGCCGGGGGAGCGCAGCGCGGGCAGGCTCAGCGCGGTCAGCGCGGCAGGCAGCACGGCGAAGCCGAGGAGCACGCCCGAGCCGGTCGCGTCGCTCTGGGCGGCCGCGGTCCCCGTCGTCGAGGAGACGTAGCCGGACAGCTGCAGGACCAGGCCGAACAGCAGGGGGCCCACGGCGAAGCCCAGCCCCTGGAACGCGCTGAACAGGCCCGCGTAGAGGCCCGCCCGGCGCTGTCCGGCCCGGGCGGTCCCCTCGACGATGCACCGCGACAGGATCGCCAGCACGAAGGTGTCCTGCAGGGCGTTCGTCGACCCGAGCGCCACCGCGAGCACCGGCAGCACGACGGGGGCGGGCAGCACCGGCAGGGCGAGCCACCCGAGGCTCACCAGCAGGGAGGCGCCGGAGCACGCGAGCGCGCCCCGGCGGGCGTCGACGCGGCTGCCGAAGCGCATCAGCAGGGGCAGCACGACGAGCGCGGGCGCCGTGAACGCGACGACGAGCGTGGTCGTGACCCCGGGGTCGCCCACCACGACCCGGGCCAGGTAGGCCACCCCGGCGAGCTGGGCGCCCGTCGCGGCGCTCTGCAGGGCGGCGACGGTCAGCAGCCTGCGCAGCGGTGCGTCGGCGCGCGCGACGGCGAGCTGCGCGAGCAGCCCCGTCCGGTCCGCGGGCGACCCGTCGGCGACGGGCTGCGGGGCACGGCGGGTGCCCAGGAACGCCGCCACGGCGCCGACGGCGATGATCGCGCCCACCGCGAGCCCCATCGCGCGGTACCCGGGAAGGCCCCCGCCCGCCGCGGTCACGACGGCCGGGGCGACCGCCCCGGAGACGAGCGTCGCCACCGCGATGCCTGCGACCCGCCAGCTCATCAGGCGGGTCGTGGCGCCCGGGTCGGTCGTCAGCTCGGCGGGCATGGCGGTGTACGGGGACTGGAAGAACGCGAAGACCGTCGCGGTGAGGAGGTAGCCGAGCAGGGCCCACACCGCGCCTGCCGCCGCGGCGAACGGCCCGGCGAACATCAGCGCGAAGGCCACCCCGACGCCCAGCCCGGCGCCCAGTACGAACGGGCGGCGCGGCCCGATCCGCGCCGTGCTGCGGTCGCTGACCCGACCGGCCACCGGGTTCAGCAGCACCGCCCAGGCCTTCGGCACGAAGGCCAGCACCCCCGCGACCCCGGCGGCGACCCCGAGGGTGTCGGTGAGGTAGGGCAGCAGCAGCAACCCGGGCACCGTCGAGAAGGCTCCGGTGACCAGCGAGCCCGAGGCGTAGCCCGCGCTCGTCCCGGCGCCGAGACGGCGCGGCGCGGACACGGGGGTCATCATGACGGGTCGAGTGCCAGTGCGGTGAGTGCTCGGCGGACCCAGGCGCCGTACCGCTCGACCGACCAGCCCCGCTGCGTGACCAGCAGGCCGTAGAGCAGCGGGGAGTTCAGCGTCCAGATCGTGTCCCGCACCTCGTCCCGCCGACCGGGGTCGCCGCCCTTCTCCACGACGATCCCCGCGAGCCGGGTCGCGCCCGCGAGGCGCTGCTCGTCCAGGGTCCGGGCGAGGGCGGCGATCTCCGGGTCGGCGTCCGCCGCGGCGCTGACCACGGCGTAGATCGGGTGGACGTGCGGCGCGCGCTCGGCGATGAGGGCGGCGAGCCGGACCAGGACCTCCTCGGCGGTGCGGCCCTCGTGCACGTGGCGCATCTGCGGCCGGTCGTGCAGCGGGACCGGCTCGGCGTCGCCCACCAGCGTGGTCTCGGTGGCCTCCTTGAGCAGGTTGACCTTCGAGGTGAACCCGGCGAACACGGTCGGCGCCGACACCCCGGCCTCCGCCGCGACCTGCGCGATCGAGGTGCCGGCGTAGCCCTGCGCGATGAACAGGGCCCGCGCGGTCTCCAGGATGCGCTCCCGGGTCGCCCGGGCCTGGGCCCGCCTGCCCTCGGCGTTGTAGGGCCGTCGCGGGGTCCGGGACCGTCCTTGCTCTCGTGCCGTCATTGGCTTACCTTAGCCTATGTCCAATATAGTTCGAGTTAATCGAAAGTTGGTTCTCCCGATGTCACTCGCCTGGCACACCGTCGGTGACGGTCCCTCCCTCCTCCTCGTCCACGGCGCCGCCGAGGACGCGGGCATGCTCGCCCCGCAGGCCGCCGCCTTCGCTGCGCGCGGCCGCCGCGTGATCACCTACGACCGGCGCGGCACCGGGGCGAGTCCCCGGGACGACTGGCCGGACGGCGGCGTCGCCCGTCATGCGGACGACGCCGCCGACCTGCTGCGCACGCTCGACGCCGCCCCGGCCACCGTCCTGGGCTTCAGCTCGGGCGGCGTGGTCGCGCTGGCGCTGGCGGCGCGGCACCCCGAGGTGGTCCGCGAGGTGATCGCCTGGGAGCCCGCCGCGCTGGGGGTGCTCCCGGGCGCCGCGGCGATGCACGCCGAGATCATGGCGCCCATCGAGGCCCACCTCGCGGCGCGGCCCGACGACTGGGTCGGCGCCTACGACGTGATGCTCGAGGTGCTGTCCGAGGGCCGCGCCGACCTGGACTCGCCCGCCGTGGCCGCCCAGCGGGTCAACGCCGAGGCCGCGCTGCGGGACGACGCCCGCGTCCTCACCCGCCACGTGTTCGCCCCGGGCGAGCTGCCCGCGGACCTCGTCACCGTCGCCGTCGGGAAGAACACCGGCGCGCTGCACGCCGCGATCGCGGACGTCCTGGCGGCCGAGATCGGGCCCGCCCTCGTCGTCGAGGACGCCGACGACCACGAGGTCTACCTGAACCGACCCGAGGTGCTCGCTGCCGCGTTGGCCGACCGGGGTGTGTCGTGAACCGCGCGGTGCGGGTCGCGTGCTGGGCGGCATGGCCGGTCGGGCTGGTCCTGATCCTGGCCCACACGATGGGGGAGCTGTTCTCGTGGCCGGTGTTCGCGGTGCTCGACGCGCTGTACGCCGCAGGGGTGTTCCTGCTGGTCCGGGCGCTGCGCGGGAGCCGCGACCGGATAGCGGCGGCGCTGGTCCTCGCCGGACCCGGTGTCTTCGCGCTGGCCGGGCTCACCGGCGTCCCCACGGCCCAGCGCCCCGAGGCGATGCTGCTCAACGCCCTCGTGCTGCTCGCGGCCGCCGTCACGCTGGTGGTCGCGGCCGTCCGGTTGGCGCTGCGGGCCGGTTCCGCAGGCCGGACCCCGGCGATGCTGGCCGTGGTCGCGGTGGTGGTCGGCAGCACCGGCTACCTGGCCAACCTGCTCGCCCGCTGGGCGGTCGTGGCCTCCGGGGCGTCCGGCCTGCAGGCGGCGGTGGAGGAGTCGGCGTGGTTCGCCTCGGAGTACCTGCCGGGCCTGCCGGGCGAGCCGACCTACCTGGTCTTCCTGCTCGTCTGGCTCGATCTGCTGCAGCTCGCGTACGTGGTCGCGACCTATGTCGGGTTCGGCGCGCTCGCGGTGGCGCTCGGCCGCAGCGGAGCGGTGTCGGCGCGGGTGGCGTGCGGTGTCGGCGTGGCGGGGTCGGTCCTCGCCGCGCTCGTCCTGGTCGGCGGGGCGCTGGCGGGTGTCGTGCCGGGGGCGGCGGAGACCGCGTTCGTCCTCACGATCCCGTTCATGTCCACCCTGGTGCCCTACGTGCTGGGGATCGGGCTGCTGAGGGCGCCCCGAACGGCGTACGTGCCCGTGTGAGGTGCCGCGGACGCGACGACGGCCCGCCCTCCCCGCGGAAGGGGAGGACGGGCCGTCGCCCGGTGCGTCGCCGTCACCACCGCGGACCGACCGCGTACCCGCAGGTCGGACCGCTCGGATGTGGATCAGACGTCGTAGTACAGGGCGAACTCGTACGGGTGCGGGCGCAGCCGCAGCGGGTCGATCTCGTTCTCCCGCTTGTACGAGATCCAGGTCTCGATCAGGTCCGGGGTGAACACGCCGCCCTCGAGGAGGTAGTCGTGGTCCTCCTCGAGCTTGTCGATGACCGCACCGAGCGAGGCCGGGACCTGCGCGATGTCCTTGAGCTCCTCCGGCGGGAGCTCGTAGAGGTCCTTGTCGACCGGGGCGGGCGGCTCGATCTTGTTCTTGATCCCGTCGAGGCCCGCCATGAGCTGGGCGGCGAAGGCCAGGTACGGGTTGCCCGACGAGTCGGGGCAGCGGAACTCGATGCGCTTGGCCTTGGGCGAGTCGCCGGACAGCGGGATCCG
>Ga0207644_10000712_pt1 | contig 21128 bp, 25 predicted proteins | sample KBSS73metaG_FD_184326 | JGI IMG/M metagenome (GOLD analysis project Ga0207644, IMG submission 184326) | Switchgrass rhizosphere microbial communities from Kellogg Biological Station, Michigan, USA - KBS S7-3 metaG (SPAdes) (version 2) | ecosystem: Host-associated > Plants > Roots > Rhizosphere... | reverse complement strand
CCCAACCTCAAACGTAGCGTGATCGCGCAGCGCAAGAAGTGGAACGCCGACCACGTGGTGATCGAGCGCTCCAGCAACGGCCTCGCGCTGGTCCAGCAGCTGATGGCCGACGGCCCGTTCCGGCCCACGGCCTGGCCTCCGGCGGGCATGCGCCAGCTCGACAAGGCCGAGCACCTGATCGCCCAGACCGGTCAGATCGAAGAGGGGCGGGTCTGGCTGCCGGCGAGCCTCGAGGGGCTCGATGCGTTCCTCTCCGAGCTGCGGGCGTTCCCCAACGGCCGCTACGACGATCAGGTCGACAGCCTCACCCAGCTGCTCGAGTGGGCGTTCTGGAACTGGCGCCGGCTCAAGGAGGAGCGCGGCGCCAATGGGCGGCTCAAGGCACCGGTGCGCGGCAACCGGCCCCAGCTGCCACCGCTGCCGGACTGGATCAGTTAGGCACGATCCCGCGCCAGGGCTCTGTCGAAGCAAACGCACCGATGCAGTGACGGCTGGAGTAGGGTAGGGCAGGGGCATGCCGCGCCACCGCAAACCTGCCAATCCGTTTCGCTACTTCAACTCCTCGCCGCAGGTGATCCGCCTGGTTGTGCTGATGTACGTGCGATTACCGCTCTCTTTGGGAAACGTCTAAGAGCCGCTGTTCAAGCGTTCCGGCAGCGGTCCGATAACGAACGCGGTGCCTTGCGATGCCGTACCTCCGATTCCAGGAACGTGCGATCAGTTGCACCCAACGCCAACACGCGCTTCGGCATCCCTGCCTTATAGTACATGAAGGGCGAAGTTTCGGCCACGATGAACTGCTGCACATAACCATGCCTGTCAGAAACCGGGTGCGGTCTGCAGGGGACTGCCATCGGCTGCGCTCAGATGGCAGGAGTCGCTTGATCAGTCCTCCCGCTCGGCGTCCGCAAACTCCACGGACAGTATATGGGCGCAAAAAGCAGCCCTGAAAATAGAACTTAACCAGGTGGGATATTTTTGGTCAACTTGGCCCTACGGGTATGCGTCGCTCCTACCCAACTTGGCCGCTGGCGTTGGTCTGTTGAGCGATGCGCAGCTGTTCCCGCGTTCCAGCCCTAGTTGCTGAGATCACCTGATCGACTCCGATAATCGTGATGGCTAGCGCTCCATCCGGAGTGGACTGGATGAATCCCTTCTCCTTTAGATACCATGTATAGAAATCGAAAGCCTCAACCGAGCAGCCAAGCTCCTCCTGAAGCGTGTAATGCCCTATGCCTGGCTCTCGTGTGGATTCCCTCCTCCGGCGATATAGCAGCGACAAGATCTTCTCGTGTGCGGCTGCGTCTGTGAGCGCCTCTCCCCACTTGTCGTGTGCGGCCGTGACATCAGTGAACACAAAACCAGTCATTCGAGCATACTGGAGATTATATTCCCCCCGTTCTTCCGAGGATTTTAGCGCTCGATAGGCTGATATTACACGCCCGAATTGCTCCACATCGGCAGTCCCCGAGTGATCCGGATGATAGCGCTTTGCCAAATGGCGATATGCAGCCTCAAGCGTCTTGTCGTCGCAGTCTGGGGAAACTCCCAAGATGCCATAGTGGTCGACGAAGTCGGACTCATTCATCAGCACAGCTTACCTCGGTGGAGCGTAGTCGCCAACTCCGAACGAGTGTTTACTCGGCTTTTCAGAATATCTTGTCAAAGGCGCTGCGGAACCAGGATAGGAGCCGAAGGCACCTGCAATCCTTTAGCCTTGACGCCTTTAGCCATGATGGCACGAATAATCCGAAGCCTCGATAAAAACCAACCTTGCGGCAAAGCTGCTGCAAAGCTGCTGCAAAGCTGCGGCCCATGCGGGAGATCGACGGCGGAAATGGCACCGTGTGACCACGTTGCCGATCCCGCGCTGGTCTTCAAACTGGCGCAAGATCAGGTGTGCATACCCCTCGATGCGATGGTGCGGCTTGGCATTTCGAGCGAGGGTCTGCCCGTTCGTGCAGTCGAAGGGGAGAGCTGTTTCGTGCTCGGGCCGGCAAATGGGATTGCCGCTCGGACCGATGCTGCCCGCCAGGGGCTGGGGGTCACGCCAGGCGCGCTGCTGGACAAGGCTGAAGGCTGATCAGGCATCCAGGGCCAGGGCTGCATCGACCAGCGTCCCAATCTTGTCGCTGGCCCGCTTGAGCTGCTGGAGGCGGCCGGTACGCTCGGCCGCGCCGATCCTGCCCATGGTCAGCGCTTCGTCGACGATGTCTTCCATGATCATCCCCGCCTGCGTGCATAGCGCTGCGATGAGATTTGCGGTGTCCTGGTCCATGGCAATGGACACAGCCCGGTTCCCAGGCGCAAGTCCATATGCAGCTTCGTAACATCCGCGCTTGGGACAGTTCTGTCAGGCAGCTTTCGTGCTGACGCATAAGGAAAGCGGACGCTGCAGGTGGGGACCAGCTTCGACTGATGTGGATTATAGCGCGCCATTTGGTCGCGGCGTAAGCCTGCCCACTCACTTCGCGCGTTCGCTCATAAGAGCAACCGGCCGCGCAGGTCGCGAAAACCGGTAAATTCGATCGGGCGGGCACCGGCAGCGGCATCTGTCCGTTAGCTTCGCGGCTGTGGTGAACCATGGACCAAGGCCCCCCCCGGCGGTGCCTTACCTCGTCGGTCACGCACCGGCTCACGAGTTAGCGCCGGGGCTGCGTCGGGCATTCTCGCATTTTTCCTGGCACGCCCTGACTTGTCCGCCCGGGCTTCGTTATCGGCCACGAGCATTTGCAGACATGCACCGCGCGTTTTTGCTGCGTACATCTGCGTGTCGGCGAGGCGGACGAGAGTGTCGACGTCCATTTTCCCGGGAGGCACAATCAACGCGCCGACGCTACACCGTAGTACAGCTCCATCCTCAACGGGTAGACTGTTCATGCGCTCGTGAAGACGGGCAGCCACAGCCTCTGCCGAGGTGCGATCCCGAACGCACATGAACACGACGAACTCATCGCCGCCCACGCGCGCGAACAAATCTGTCCGCCGTATCGCCGGCCGAACCGCGGTGGCCAAGGCAAGTATTGCCCGATCTCCTGCGGCGTGTCCTCGCGCATCGTTGAGCAGCTTCAGGCCATCAAGATCAGCAAAAATGAGGAGCCGCCAAGAGTTCTCCGAGGCGAGTTCCTCTCCCAACTCGAACAATGCTTGGCGGTTGAGCGCTCCGGTGAGCGGGTCAGTTCGCGCCATCCACCATTCGCGAATGTAAACACAACGAGATCCGGAGACCACCGCGATGATGACCGAAATGGCCGCAAACCTCGCCACTAAGTTCGTGGCCCAGTCAGATTGGAAAAACGGATAGAGCGTCGCGCCGTTGATCAACAGGGTAAGTGTCATACACCCAATTCCGGTCATCAGCCCGGCACGCCAGCCCGTGCACCACGCCGCAAGGCAAATGACGGCCAGATAAACTGGTCCGAACCAGACGCCAGGTCCGGTCACCAAGTCCCCGATGGCGGCAAGATCTGCGACCAATAGAATGATGATCCAGGAGTGGGCCGACGGACGGCTCAACAGCCACTTCAGTATCTCAGGAACCCTGAGCGCGGCCATCGGATGCGAACATTCCTGCATCCCCTGGTTTTAGCGCTCTGGAGTAAAATAAGGCTAAATTTCAGCACCATCTCCAAATCGGATGACGCGTCATAATCCGGCTCGGACTTTTGCGGCCGCAACTCTTCGCGGCACGGCGTATGCGAGGCAGCCGGATTTCTTCAGATCTTAAAGAGTCAGTGCGAGCCGGCTATCACGTGATGGATCTGGAGCTGAGAAGAAAACAGGTCTAGATCGAGCGCCGGCAAGCCGTCCTATAGTCCATGCTGGCGGATTGGGTAGGAAACAATGCGCCTGCAGCATCGCGGTTCCCGCTAGGCCGAGGCATTTTTTTCGCATTAAGCCGCTGTTAAAGCAGGCTATTCGGCGACTCGACTCGACTCGACTCGCTTCAGATCGATCGGTCCCGATATGCGGCAGTGGGGGGTTAACCATCTGCCTTAACGACTGAGCTCCTGCAAGTCGCGGATTTGCGCCATTTTTTGTATAGTCAAAAGTTTCCATTGACTGCCGAGCGCAATCGGCTGAGTTTACCGACAGTTAAGCACATACCTTTTCAGCAGATTTCTCCACGTAATGGAAAATATGCTAGGGAATATTGTGCTTGCGACGGCTCACCGGAAGCAGAGGCCGGCGCCGTAGTTGAGCAATGTCACGCCCCGCACAGTTTCCGGGGCAAGATGGGGAAATCACCATGACCAATTTCATTCGCAATTTCGTGCAAGACGATTCAGGCGCAGCCGCTTCCGAGTATATTCTGCTGCTGGCACTGCTTGGCGGGGGCGTCGCACTCGGCGCCTATTACTTCGGCACGAAGATCAACGCTGCCTTTACGACCAAGGGCGACTACCTCGTCACCTGCGCTGGCGACAAGACCGGAAAGTCTTGCTGACAGGCGATAGAGCGGCCGGCAGCAGCGCGTCTCCGGCCGAACTCTATTCTGTGAACGGAGAGTGATATGTTCAAATTCCTGCATGAGTTCATCCAGGATGACGCCGGAGCAGCGGCTTCCGAATACATCTTGTTGCTGGCGCTTCTTGGTGGTGGCGTAGCGCTGGGTGCTTACTATTTCGGCACCAAGATCAACGCGGCCTTCACCACGAAGGGTGATTACCTGACGACCTGCGCCGGCGACAAGACTGGCGCTTCCTGCTGATCATCGGAGGAGACCAGCGGTCCAAATTTCTGCTGGTCTCCTGGTAAAACGGGGGCGAAGTGAGATGAATCGGCAAAACCTGCTGACGCTTGGCGTCGCCGTGTTCCTTGGGCTCATCGCGGTTTTCCTCGTGAACCGATATTTCTCGGGCGTCGATGAGCGCCAAGCCGCCGAGGAGAAGGCCGCCCGGCTCGTCAACCTCGCCGTAGCGGCCCAGCCGATCGACTTCGGTGGGCGTCTGACCAACACCAACGTCCGCCTGGCCAACTGGCCGGCCGATTCGGTGCCCGCCGGGGCCTTTACCTCCATGAACGAGGCGCTCAAGAATCGCGTGGCGCTACGCCCGCTGGTTCCCGGGGAGCCGATCCTCGCCAGCCGCGTGTCCGGCACCGACGGTCGCGCCACAATCGCCGCCAACCTGCCCGACGGGCAGCTCGCCGTGGCGGTTCCGATTTCCGACGTGGCCGGCGTGGGCGGGTTCATCCGCCCGGGCGATGCGGTCGACGTGCTGTTGACGCGGCAGATTCCCAATGCGCAAGGCGCGACCAACGCGAAGATGACCGACGTGCTGATGCAGGCCGTCCCGGTGCTCGCGATCGACCAGGTTGCCGACAGCAACAAGACCGACCCCGCGCTCGGCAAGACCGCCACGCTCCAGGTCGATACTTACGGCGCCCAGCGCCTCGCGCTCGCCCGGGAGATGGGCACGCTCAGCCTGGCGCTGCGCAATGTCGCCTCCAAGCAGGTGGCCGGCACCCGCACCGTGCTCCCGCGCGACCTGACCCAGGCAGGCGCCCCTGCTACCGCTCCGGTGCGGCGCGTGATCGTCGCCCATCATCGCGTCGCCCGTCCCGCGCCGCACCTTGCGGTCATAGACCAGCCCGCGCGCACCACCATGACAGTGTTCCGAAAGGGACAGCCCACCAATTACGAGGTCCGCAATGGCTACTAAGACCACCCACGCGGCCCTGCTCGCGGCGGCCCTGTGCGCCCCGCTCGCGCTCGCCCTGCCGGGCTCAGCCCAGGCCGAGATCAGCGCCGGCACCGGCCTCCATGCCGGCACGCTCGAAGTACCGCTCAACAAGAGTCAGGTAATCACCGCAGACCGCGCCGTGGCTAAGGCCATGGTTGGCAACGACGAGATCGCCGACGTGGTCCCGGTCACCGACCGCTCGCTTTACGTGCTCGGCCGCAAGATGGGCACCACCAGCCTGACGTTGTATGACGGGGCAGGGCGGGTGATCTCGATCCTCGACGTCGCGGTCGGCCCGGACGTGCAGGGCCTGCGCACGCAGATCGCCCAGTTCATCCCGGGCCAGCCGATCGAGGCGAAGATCTCCAACGATTCGGTCGTCCTCAGCGGCACGGTGAATGATCCCGGGGCGGTCGACCGCGCGGTGCAGATCGCCCGCACCTATGCCGGCGACAAGGTGGTCAACCTAGTCCGCGTCGGTTCCAGCCAGCAGGTCATGCTCCAGGTGCGCTTCGCCGAAGTCACCCGCTCAAGCGGCACAGAAGTGGGAGTGAGCTCGTTCAGCCGCTCGAGCGACGGGCGGTTCGATTCCGTGACCGGCTCCGGCGCGCAGCTCGTCCCCGATGCGGCGACCGGGCTCGGGGTGATGAAGCTGCTGTCGATCACCGACACCTTCAGCGTCTTCCGCAAGAGCTTCAGCATTGGCGGGCTCGACCTCCAGGGCATTCTCAATGCGCTGGAAACCAAAGGCATGGTCCGCACCCTGGCCCAGCCGACCCTCGTTGCGCTGTCGGGCGAGCGCGCCTCGTTCCTCGCCGGCGGCGAATTCCCGGTGCCGGTCGCCCAGAGCGGCACGGGCTCGGCCAATGGCAGCACGGCGATCACCGTGGAGTTCAAGCCGTTCGGCGTCAGCCTCGGCTTCACCCCGACCGTGCTCAGCGACAAGACCATCAGCCTGATCGTCGAACCTGAAGTGAGCGCGATCGATCCCTCCGCCTCGCTCACGCTGGGTAATATCACCATCCCCGGCCTCAGCACGCGGCGCGCCAGCACCACGCTGGAACTGCGCGACGGCGAGAGCTTCGCCATCGCCGGACTGCTGCAGGAGGACTTCAAGACCACGGTTCGCCAGCTACCGCTGCTCGGCTCGGTGCCGATCCTCGGCTCCCTTTTCCGCTCCAGCTCTTATCGCAAGGGCCAGACCGAGCTACTCATCGTGGTGACCGCCCACCTCGTCGCGCCGATCCAGCCCGGCCAAGTCCGCCTGCCGACCGATGCGGTGACCGAGCCGTCGGCGGCCGAGACGATCCTGATGGGCACGGCGGGCCACCGGGTCGCGCTGCCGCCGGCAAGTCCAGCCCCGGCAGCTGCACCTGCAGGCGCCAGGGCACCCACTCCACCGAGGAAGAGCGGCTATGATTACTGATCGCATCGCATTGCCCGCCGCGCTTGGCACGCTCCTACTTCTCGGCGGCTGCGCGGTCCAGAACCCCTCGCTGCAGCGGGTAGATAGCTGGGGCGAGGCCAACCGCCAGACCTTCGCTGCGCAGATCGTTGACCCCGCGCCGGTGTACGACACGCTCGTCCCCGAGACGAGCGGGGACCATGCAGCGAGGGCGGTGGACCGCTATCGCACCGGCACGGTCAAGGAGCCGAAGACCGAGCGGGTCAGCAGCGGCTCCGGCTCCGGCTCCGGCTCCGGCAGGTAGGGCACGCGCCATGAAGGTCCCAGCCCTGGTCAAGCGGTTAGTGCAGGACGAAAGTGCCGCGATCGCCGCCACCTACGTGCTCTCACTGGTGCCGCTGGTGGCACTGGCGGGGGTGGCCTACGACTTCGCACAGGCCGCCACGCTCGACACCGAGGTCCAGAACGCGGCCGACCAGGCGGCGCTGGCGGCGGCCACGCAGCTCAGCGGCACGGCCAGCTCGATAACCGATGCGACCAGCGCGGCGAGCAACCTGCTGCTCAACAACACTGTCTTCGCCAACGACGGCAATCCAATTGCGCTCACTGTCAGCGGCCTGGTCTTCTATCCGACCGCCGCCGATGCGGAGGCCGAAACCAATGCGACGAGCGATCCGCTCAAAGCCAAGTTCGTCCGGGTGCAGATCGCCTCGCGCAAGGCGCGCTTCACCCTGACGCCGATCGTCGGCGCGATCATGTCGGGCGATCTCGGCGCCTATGCGACCGCGGGCATGGGCAGCGCGGTGTGCAAGGTGCCGCCAGTGATGATGTGCAACCCCGCCAGCGATCCGACGGCGTTCAACGTCGCCAACTACGTCGGCAAGGGCATACTGCTCGTCGCCCACGGCTCGGGCGGATCCTATGTGCCGGGGGACTTCGGCTTCCTCGACGTGGGGACTGGGGCAAGCGCGCTGGGCAAGCTGCTCGGCTACACCAACCCGCCGGGTGATTGCGTCGACATCGCCGCGCCAACCACGCAGCCCGGCAGCATGGCCAGCGTCATCAACGACTTCAACACTCGCTTCGACATCTTCGACAACGGCGACAGCAACAATTGCTACGGCGGCAGCCTCTGCGCCCCATCGGACAATTCACGCAAGGACGTGGTGCAGCAGGGCGACCAGCACACCGCGACCTCACTGGCGAAGAATGATTGCGGCTTCACCACCGGCGGCGGCGGCAACGGCTGGCGCATCAGCGGCGGCGCCTATCGTCCGCTCACCGCGGCGACCTGTTCGTCCCTGATCGCTGCAGGGCAATCGTGCCGGGCGGATGCGAACACGACCAAGTATCCCGACGCCATGGGTTACCCGCGCGATTTCAAGCACGCGTGGAACAACCCCAACATGAACAACGACCGGATCGGCGACGGCACCTGGGACATCGACGCCTACTGGCGCGTCAACCACACCAACCCCTGGGCCGGGCAAGTCGCCACCGCGGTGACCGGGCGGAGCTATCCGACCCGCTACGAAGTCTACAAGTGGGAGCGGGCGAACCCGACCGCGCCGGCCGTGGTCGAGGGCACCACGTCCTTCCAAGCCCCGATGTGCCGCCCCGGCGTCAGTCCCGGGGGCAGCCAGCCTGACCGGCGGATTATTCCGGTGGCGGTAGTCAACTGTACCGGGCTCAGCGGGGCCAAGCAAGTTACCCCGATTGACTGGATCGACACCTTCCTCGTCGAGCCCTCGCTGCCGCGCAAGGACCAAGCCAACAAGAGCTTCACCAGCACCGGCGACGTCTACGTCGAGGTCATCGGCCGCACCACGCAGGGCGCGGCGGCGGCGGCCACGCAGGTTGTGCGGCGCGACAAGCCGTACCTGCTCAAGTGACGGGGCTCTCCGCCTTGATGCGCTTGGCGCGCGACGAGGGCGGGTCGGCCGCGGCGGAGATGGTGCTGATCCTGCCGGTGGCGACCTTCATGCTGCTGGTCACGCTCGAGGCCGGTCACTTCATGGTCAAGGAGCATGAGGTGATGAAGAGCGTGCGTGACGCCGCGCGGTGGGGCGCGCGCCAGCCGATGGCGAGCTTCGGCTGCACCGCCGCCGCTGGCGAAACCGCTTTGACCGGGGCCATGCGCGACAATGTCGCCACCCTCGCGCGCTACGGCCAGCTCGACACCGATGCGCCGCTGCGCGTGGCGGGGTGGACCGACGCACAGGTGTCGGTGAGCTACAGCTGCCTTGATATTACGACGGTGGCGACCGGCAACGGCGGCCTCTATTCCGCGCAGAAATTTGCCCCCCGCATCACTGTGGTAGCGACGCCGAACTACCCGACGTTGTTCGGTTCAGCCGCCGGCTTCCTCGGAACCCTTAAACTTTTCGCCAAGCAGCAGGCCGTGGTGGCTGGGACATGAGCGCCGAGCGCGCCTCGACCATGCTGCGCGACGAGCAGGCGGCCACCAGCGCGGAATTCGTGCTGGTGCTGCCGGTGTTCCTGCTGTTGGTGTTCGGCCTGCTCGACATTGCCGGCTACGCCTGGAACATGAACATGGTGCAGAAGGCGACGCAGTATGGCGCGCGGGTGGCGGTGGTTACCAATCCGGTGGCGCCGGGGCTCACCACGCAGGACTATGTCGGCCAGGTGGTGGGCGGGGTGACGCTGAGCCAGGGTGATACAATCCCCAAGGACGCGCTGGGCCTGATCAGTTGCACCTCGGCGTCTTGCACGACGACCGCCCCGGCCCCCACGCCGGGCTTCGATAGCGCCGCATTCAACCGTGTCCTCGCGCGCATGCAGGGGGTCGATCCGGCGCTCACCGCGGCCAACCTCACCATCGAATATCGCGGCTCCGGGCTCGGCTATGCCGGCGACCCCTCGGGCATGCAGATCTCGCCGTTGGTGACGGTGAAGGTCAGCGGCCAGTCTTACAAGCCTTGGATGGGCATGATCTTCAAGGCCGCTCTGCCGCTCCCGGAGGCGCGCTACACCCTGACCATGGAAGACGGGTCTGGGACCCAATCATTCTGACCGATGGACCTGACCGAAATGGGAACGCTTGAACCGATGCCGACCGCAACCTGGATGCTAGGCGATACCGTCAGCGGCGAGGTCGGGCTGTTTCTGTCCAGCCGCGCGGCCGAGGCGATCGGCGGGCTGGAATCCTTGCCAGCGGGCCTCTCGCTGCGCCTGCATGTGCTCGCCGGCGATGCGCCTGTGCCGCCGCGGGCGATGGACGGGCTGGTCGCCGCGGTGATCGAGCTTGAGGGCGGCCGCTCGTCCTCGCTGGCACGACTGGCTGCCACGGTGCGCGCTCATCCCGGCGTGCCAGTGATCGCCGCACTCGCCACGGCTGATATCGGGGCGATCAAGACGGCGCTGCGCGAAGGCGCCGACGATGTCGTCCACCTGCCGTTTTCCGCCGAGGAGATCGAACGCGCCGTGCTGGAAATCGTCGCGCGGCGGAGCGAGACGGCCGACCAGAAGCTCGCCCCCGCGATCGCCGTCGTGCGCTCCACCGGCGGCTGCGGGGCCACGACGGTCGCCACCAATCTGGCTGCCGCGCTGGGTCAGGCTGGGGAGCAGGGCAGGGCAGACAGGCCCCTGCTGGTCGATCTCGATGTCCAGTTCGGCGACGGCGCCGCCTACCTCGGCGTTGAGCCGACCGGCTCGATCGTCGACCTCGTCCGCTCGACCGAACGGATCGACGCCGAACTCGTTGCCTCGATCGCCACTCCGCTCGACAGCTTCTCGGTCATCGCCGCGCCCTCGAGCGTCACCCCGTTTGACGCGATCGAACTCGATTCCCTGTTGCAGGTCATCCGGCGGCTGCGCGGCAGCTGCGACGCCATGATCGTCGAGTTGCCGGCAAACTGGTCCAACTGGTCGCTCTCGCTCGTCAGCCAGGCCGACCTCATACTCGTGGTCGTCGAACTGTCCGTGCGCAGCATCGCCCATGCGCGCCGCACGCTCGACCTGTTCGATGCGATCGGGCTTCCCAGGCACCAGGTCCGGCTGGTCGTGAACAAGGCGGAGAAGCGCTTCTTCGCCACACTGCGCAGCGAAGACGTCGAGGCGACGCTCGGCGTGCCGGTCATCGGCTCGCTCCCCGCTGACGACAGTGCGGTCGCCCCGGCGCAGCAGAACGGCGAGCCGGTTCTCGCCTTCGCGCCGCGCTCGAAGTTCGCCAAGGCCATGACCAACCTGGCCGCGGCCGTCCGCAGCGCCTTGCCGGAGGGTCGTTGACATGTGGCAGATCAAGAAGGTTGCCGACCAGACCGGCCCGGTCTGTGCGATCGAGCCGGTGCCTGTGCCCGCCCCGCAACTCCCCCCCGCCGCCAGTCCCCCAGCAGAACCCCCAGGCCCGGATTTCCTCGACTTGAAAGTCCACATCCACCGCGAACTGCTCGACCGGATCAACCTCTCGGCGCTCGACAAGATGTCGCGCGAACGGATCGGGGCGGAACTCGAGCCTATCGTCCAGGGCATCGTCATGGAAGGCCGCGAGGCCCTCAACCGCACCGAACGCGCGCGCCTGCTTGAGGAAGTGCTCGACGAGTTGCTCGGCCTTGGCCCGCTGGAACCCCTGCTGCAGGACGAGACGATCAACGACATCCTCGTTAACGGCCACGAAACCGTCTTCGTCGAGCGCGCCGGCCGCCTCGTGCGCGTCGCCACCCGCTTCCAGGACGAGCGTCACCTGCTGCGCATCATCCAAAAAATCGTCAGCTCGGTCGGCCGGCGGATCGACGAGTCCTCGCCGTTCGTTGACGCGCGCCTGCCTGATGGCTCGCGCGTCAACGCGATCATCGCCCCCCTCGCGATCGACGGCTCGCTGCTCTCGATCCGCAAGTTCTCCAAGAAGCCGATCAGCATGGAGCGGATGATCGAGCTCGGCAGCATCACCGATCCGATCGCACAGGTCCTGCGCGGCATCGTCGGGGCCCGGCTCAACGTGATCATTTCTGGTGGCACCGGCTCGGGCAAGACCACCATGCTCAACGCCATGTCGAGCTACATCGACGAGGCCGAGCGGATCGTCACCATCGAGGATTCCGCGGAACTCCAGCTGCAGCAATCGCACGTCGCGCGGCTCGAAACTCGGCCCGCAAATATCGAGGGTCGCGGCGAGGTTACCCAGCGCGATCTCGTCCGAAATGCGCTGCGGATGCGGCCGGACCGGATCATCCTCGGCGAGTGCCGCGCCGGCGAGGCCTTCGACATGCTGCAGGCGATGAACACCGGCCATGACGGCTCGATGACCACGGTCCACGCCAACACACCGCGCGACGCGCTTTCACGCATCGAGCAGATGATCGGCATGAGCGGGGTCGATATCTCCTCCCGCTCCGCCCGCGCGCAGATCGCCTCGGCGATCAACGTCGTCGTCCAGATCGGCCGCCTCAGCGACGGCAGGCGCAAGCTGATCAGCCTGTCCGAGGTGACCGGGATGGAAGGCGAGGTCGTTACCATGCAGGAGATCTTCCGCTTCCGCCAGCGGGGCCGCGACGGCGAGGGCAACGTGCTGGGCGAGCTCGAGCCCACCGGTATCCGCCCTGCGTTCTCGCAGTCGCTCCAGGTGCACGGCATCACCCTTGATCCGGAGCTGTTCCGGCCGTCCCTGATGGGTGCGGCATGACCGCGCTGCTGCTCAAGCTCGCCGCCCTGCTCGCGGTCTTCGCCTGCGTATTCCTGCTGGTGCAGCAGCTCTCCCTGGTTGTGGTAAATTCGCGCCGCGATCGGACGCGGATCAACCAGCGGCTGACGCTGCTGGCGAAAGGGCTCGGCCGCGAGCGGGTGGTCGAGATCATCCGGCGCGGCTCGCAGGTCGTCTCGGCCGATCGTTGGTACGCCGGGCTGTTCAACCGCTTCGTTCGGCTCAACGTCATGGCCGGCGTCGCCGCCACCCCGGCGAATCTCCTCGTTTTCGCCGCCGCTGCGGCGACCATCACCTTCCTGGTGATGGTAATGGTGATGTCTGGCCTGTCCTACCAGATTACCTTCGCGCGGATCCTGCTGGCGCTTGCGGTCTCGCTCGCGCTTTGCAGCACCCTGCCGCTGCTGTGGCTGTCGCGCCGCGCCCAGAAGCGCCTGCGGCTGATGGAGGAGCAGTTTCCCGAAGCGCTTGACGTGTTCACCCGGGCACTGCGCTCCGGCCACCCGGTTGCCGCGGCGGTGGACCTGCTCACCGGCGAGATGCCCGACCCGATCGGCAGCGAGTTCGGCCTCGTCTTCGACGAAATCTCCTACGGCGCCGATTTCAACAGTGCGGTTTACAACATGGCCGATCGTTGGGACCTGCCGGACGTCAAGATGTTCGCGGTCAGCCTCGCAGTACAGTCGGAGACCGGCGGCAACCTCGCCGAGATTCTCACCAACCTGTCGCAGACCATCCGCGACCGCGCCTCGCTCTACCTCAAGGTCCGCGCGCTGAGCGCCGAAGGACGGATGACCGCCTGGGTGCTGACGGTCATGCCGGTGCTGACGTTCCTGGTCCTGTTCGCGGTCAACCCGCGCTTCTTCCTCGATGTCGCGGGGGACCCGATCTTCACCTGGGGATTCACCCTGCTGATCGCCCTCTATTTCGCTGGCGCCTTCTGGCTGCGCCGACTCGTCCAGCTGAAGGTTTGAGCCATGGCCGATCTCGCCAGCCCCTCGCTCCTGCGCCTGCTGATGCTGGTGCTCGTCTTCCTCCTAGTCGGGGCGGGGGCCTTTCTGGTCCTGAGCCGCGCCCAGACTGTCAATGCCTCGCGCCGCGCGTTGCGCGCGCTCGGCCGACCGGAGGGTGGGTCGGCCTCCCAGGCCGAACTGGTCCAGGGGCGCAGGCTCAACACCTGGTCGAAACTGGTCCGCATGGTTGAAGCCAGCGGGCTCAACCTCCAAGACTCCAAGCCCGACGCCGTGCGCCAGAAGCTTGCCGCGGCCGGGTTCACCGCGCCCGATGCGAGCCGCATCTACACGCTGGTCCGCCTGGCGCTGATCTTCCTCGTTCCTGCCGTGCTCGTCGGTGGTGTGCTGTTCATCGGGGCCGAGCTGACCGCGGTGAAGGGCTACCTCCTCGCCGCATTCGGGGCCGTGCTCGGCCTGTTCATTCCCAAGGTCTATCTCGACGCGCGAACCGACCGACGCACCACCGAGATCACTAACGGCTTTCCCAACTGCCTCGATCTGATGCTAGTCTGCGTCGAATCCGGCCTTGGCCTCGAAGCCGCCTTCGACCGGGTCGGCCGTGAGATGGCCGAGGCCGAACCGCTGGTCAGCGAGCTGCTGATCGGCGCCGTGCTGGCCTTGCGCGCCGGCGCAACCCGCGAGGATGCTCTGCGCGGCATGGCCGCCGCGGTCCACGTGCCGGAAGTGCGCTCGTTCTGCACCCTGCTGATCCAGTCCGACAAGCTCGGCACGAGCATCGGCTCGACCCTCCGGGTCTATGCTGCCGAAATGCGCGAGCGGCGGCGGATGCGCGCCGAGGAAAAGGCCCACCGCCTGCCTATCATTATTTCGATCCCGCTGGTGATGTGCATGCTGCCGGTCATGCTTGGCGTGCTCATGCTGCCGGCGCTGATCATGGTTCTCAGAAGGCTCATGCCCGCGATGATGGGAGGTTGATTCAATGCCCAGGTGTACCACGATCGCCGTTGTTCTCGCCGCGAGCGCCATGCTCGGCGGCTGCGCCTCGGCGTCCTCGTTCTTCAGCTTCCGCTGGATCCACAATGGCCCGCGCATGGCCAAGGCCCAGTCCGCCCCGGCCTTCCTCGCGCTCGGCAAGCAGGAACTCGACAACGGCGCCTACGGCAGTGCGATCGAGAGCTTTCGCCTCGCCCTCGCCACGGGCGAGAACCCGGCCGAGGCGCTGAACGGCACTGGTGTCGCTTATGCCCAGCTCGGCCGCCCGGACGTTGCCGAAACCCTGTTCCTCCAAGCGCAGCGGCGCGAGCCCAACAACCCGCGCTTTGCCCGAAATCTCGTCCTTCTGCGCCTCTCGCACGAACTGCCGGCGCCCCAGATGGCTGCGCTCACGCCTTCGCCAATGCCGGTCGTGGTGGCACCAGCCCTGCCGGTCGAGGTCGCCTCGAGCGATCGTCTGCAGCGCCTGCCATCGGGCGAGATCGCCCTACGCACCTTCGCGCCCGACGCCTCGACCAAGGCGCCGATGGCCTGGGTCGCCCACCCCGCCCATCGTCTCGCCGTCGCGGAAGGGGGAGCCGCGCTTGCGGCCGACTCCGCCGACCATCCGAAGAGCCAAACCATCATCGTGGATCCGCGATTCAAGCCGCTCCTGCGCTTTACTCTCGACAAGCCGGCGCCCGTCGGGGCAGGGGGCCGACCCGCGAGGGCTGGGTCATGACCAACTGGGACTGGGCTCGCGTGGCGCTGAGCCTGCTGCTCTGCAGCGCCGCAGCGATCGACGTTATCCTGCGGCGCATCCCCAACGTCCTAAACCTTGTCGTCGCGCTCGGCGGCCTCGCGGCGATCGTGGTGTTCTTTCCGGGCGAAGGCTGGTCCCACGCGCTGCACTTTGTGATCGCGCTGGTGATCGGCGCGGGGCTCTTCGCCCTGCGGGTGATCGGCGGCGGCGATGCCAAGCTCTATGCTGCCGTCGCCCTGTGGTTTCCTCTGTCGCTGGCTATCCCGTTGGGTGCGGCGATTAGCCTGGCCGGGGTGGTCCTGCTCTTGGTTTATTGGCTAGCCAAGGTATTCTCGGTCGGCCGGGGAGGCATACCCCGCGATACTGCCAACCTGCGCCGCGGTCTTCCCTACGGCGCGGCCATCGCCGTCGGCACGATGCTGATCGCCTTCAGCGCGCCCCTGCCGGGGAGCGGCCTATGATTGGAACCGCGACCCGCGCCGCGCTTGTCACGCTGGCCCTGTGCAGCAGCGCCCCCACATTGGCGCAGGACGTCGCCCTCGCGGTCGGCGGGTCGGCCGCCGTTGCCGCGCTCCCCGTTGCCCCGGTGCGCCTTGCCGAGCCCATCGGAACGGTTGTGATCAACGAGGCCGCGTTGGTCGGACGCGAGATTGTCGCGCGCCCCAGCCGGCCCTCCACCGTCCCCACCGGCCTTCTGCCGGTGCCCTCCGGCCTCCTCCCGGTTGCGGCCCGGATCAGCAGTGGCTTCGGCCTGCGGGTCCATCCGATCGACGGCGTGCTGCGCGCCCACACCGGCCTGGATCTCGCCGCGCCCTACGGCACTCCCATCGTCTCGACCATGACCGGCGCGGTGCTCTCGTCCGGATGGCACGGCGGCTACGGGATCATGGTCGAGGTCAGCGACGGCTCGCGCGCCACGACCCGATACGCCCACATGTCGCGGGCCCTGGTGAGCCCAGGACAGGCCGTCACTCGCGGGCAGGTCCTCGGCTACGTCGGCTCCACTGGCCATTCCACCGGCGCTCATGTCCACTACGAACTGCGCGTCGACGGGCGCGCGCTCAATCCGACCGGCAATGCAGGCCTGATGGATAGGACCGCCGCGCGGCTGCGCTCAGGCGGCGCTTCCGTGCCTATCGTCAGGGCAGTTTTCTGAAGTGAGGTCGATAAACAAACGGCGACCTCGATGGGTTTGTATCCCCCCGCGAATTTCTTGTATCTAGTGGCGATCAAACACCTTTAGAATTCCTGCCCCGCGCCTCATGAACTCCGTAAACCGCCTGACCGGCGCAATTGCCTGACGAGGGGGCCAGGGAGGCCGCGCGAGCGGGCGCCGTGCTTAGCGAATCTTGCCTGACGACTGCAGCTATGGAGGGTACGGCAGCGGTCAATGTGCCCATCCTTTTTCGGTCAAACGTCTGACAAGGAAACCTTGTCAGACCCCGACCCCCAGATCAGGAGGGGAAATCTCTCGACTGCAGCCGTAGTCTGACTAATGGTGCAATCTTCATTACGGCCGCAAGCCACAGACCAGCTATAATCCGAAGATTGCCATGCCGCGCTGACCCGCTGATTTCCTGGGCAGTTGTGCAATCCACTTGGCGCCCCACAATGGCACAATAACCGAGAGGGCGATCCCCGCTAGCGTGCAAAACGCGAGCCACACTTGCATGGCTGTCCCTCCGTCACGCCATAAGGTGTAAAGCACAGGGACTGTTAAAACAGCAGCACGAGCCTCGTTGCAGACGTACAGAAGCGCCACCGACAAAGTCGCAAATTTGCGGAGGGGCAGGCCGGCAGGTGGCGGCATTCGGAAACCTCTAGACTACGGGCGCAATTACTTGGAATAATTTGAAAGTTTAGCGGCCATGGGTTAACAGGGCGTTGATGCGCGGCTGCGCGTCCCAAGGCATGGGCACACCGGGGTCACGTGGCGAACCTGAGCCTGATTACCACCTACTCTGAGGCGATGAACATCGCCGTCGCGAGCCTGGGTGTAATACTGACCTGCCCCCCGCTGGTCCCGCGGTCATAACGAGAGTCCGCCGGTTTGATATTCGTGCACGCCCACCGGCACAAGCGCGCCGGGCGTGACGCCTCCATCTTGCAGGAACGCCCGGCGCGCTTGTGCCGGTGTTCGGTTCCCCAGGGACGAGTGCGGCCTGACGATGTTGTAGTCGTAGCGCCAGACAGCCAGCTTGCGCCGGGCGTCGGCGAGGCTGTCGAACAGCTCCTCGTTGACCAGCTCGTCGCGCAGCGACCCATTGAACGATTCAATGAACGCATTCTGCTGTGGCTTGCCGGGATCGATGTAGTGCCACTCGACCTTGTTCTCGCTGGCCCACTTCAGGATCGCCCGGCTGGTGAACTCGGTCCCATTGTCGCTGACGATGCAAGCCGGTTTGCCATAGAGGCGCACCAGCGTGTCGAGTTCGCGTGCGACCCTGATGCCCGAGATGCTGGTGTCGCCCACCAGGCACAGGTTCTCGCGGCAGGCGTCATCATTGATCGCCAGGATACGCAGCCGGCGGGAGGCGCCGAAGTTGTCGGCTACGAAGTCCATCGACCAGCGGTCGTTCGGCCGCAGCGGGACCGGCATCGGCGTCCGACTACCGCGAGCGCGCTTGCGACCCCGCCGGCGGCGTACCGACAGACCTTCCTCCCGGTATAGCCGGTAACGCTTCTTGTGGTTCATGATGTGTCCCTTGCGTTCAAGCATGACGCCGACACGGCGATAGCCGAACCGCCGACGCAGACCGGCGATCTCCCGCATCTCCTCGCGGATCTCGGCATGGTCGGGCGGACGTTCTCGCCGGACCGTCTTGGCGTCGACGCCGATCAGCACGCAGGCACGGCGCTGCGACACCTGGTAATCCCGCATCACGCCGAGCGCCGCGTCCCGTCGCTGGCCTGGCGTCGTCAAACTTTTCCCAACAGGTCCTTCAGGATCGCGTTGTCCTGCACACTCTCGGCCAGCAGCCGCTTGAGCTTGCCGTTCTCATCCTCAAGCTGACGCAGCCGCCGGGCATCGGACACCTCCAGCCCCCCGTACTTCGCCTTCAGCTTGTAGAACGTCGCCGGGCTGAGCCAGTGCTTCCGGCAAACCTCGGCAGTCGGCAGCCCAGCCTCCTGCTCCTTGATCATCCCGATGATCTGTTCCTCGGAAAAACGGCTCTTCCTCATTCGTCTGCTCCTTCGTTGGGGCAGACTCTACATCAGATCGAGGGAGCCAGCGGGGGGCAGGTCATACATCAGATCGAGGGCCCCAGGGGGGGGCAGGTCAAAGGCTCGCGCCTGAACCGCTCGTTGAGACTTGTCGCACAGCCAAGACCCGCTGGCCCGAACTGCAATTTCCGTAATTTGAGAAGGAACTGCGTTTGTCGCGATCTATCTTGCCGCACTTGCCACGGGCGGTTTTTGATAGGCGGCGCATCCGCCGATCATCAGGAGCATGGAAGCAAGGGGAAATTTCAGCATCACCCGCCCAACGCCTAACGCCCAACGCCCAACGCCCTTTGTCCCTTTTTGCCAAACTCTAACTCGTAACACGCCCATCCGAAGCCGACGACGAAGCTGCCGTAGCGGAAGTGGCCGTTAGCGCCGACAGAGCTGTCACCTTCTGAAATTTTACTCTGCTGTTTCCAACAATGCGTTCCTCCGATTTCGGAGGGTCCAGCCGATTGCACCTATGCCGACAAGCAACATGATCCAGGTTCTTGCTTCAGGCACACCCCCCGAGACGAGGAAGGTGGATGTGGTGGCAAGAATGTGATCGCCGGGGCATGGGCCTGAGCAGGCAGCGTAAGCATAGGTGAGGTTGCGGCCCGTTAAGAGTCCGCTCTTGTTGTTGATTGTTCCCGTGATCAATCCACTGCTGAAGAAGCCACCGTAGGTGAAGGGATTATCGCCTTCAACAAGATCGAGTGGACCCAAATACCGCGAAATCGATGCCTCGTAGGGGGTCACTTCCATCGGACAGAAGGGGTAGTTCTGCCCAGGACCGCAGTTCGCCCGAGAATCGGTGCCAGTCACATTTGCGAAAATGTTGACGTCGAACACTGTTGCATTCGCACGGGTCGGCAATGCCACGGTGCTGAGTAGGGCGGTGGCGATTAAGGCGGTTCTCCGGAGCATCGGCCATTCCCCTGCTTGCTGCTGCATCGAGGCTAGCACAAACACGGCGCTCGCACACTTCCTAGTTCAGCCGAGGTTCCGCTTCCCCCAACTTAGCAGCCGTTCAGCGCCTAGCCGGCGCCCTCCGAATCCGGCAGTCCGCTTCTAGGTCACAGAACGGGCGCGCAAACGTCCGGAAAGTTGGGATTGCTGACGAGCGGTCACCCGGTCTTCTGATGCAATGGCTGAACGCGGATCGGGGCGACGCTGCCGCTACCAAAGGATCAGACAACAGAGGCAGCGACTTCCCCAGTCGCTTCGGCCAAATGCATCGTTGCCCTGGAAGACTGGCGCTGCTCCTTGGGTGTGCGTTCCAATCAACTAAGACGACCCTGCCACAGGGTCGTGCTCGGAACGAACGCGGTCAGCTTCCTATCGTCACCCAGCGCCGCTCGGCGGACGAGATTGCGGCAGCTTCGACTACCTCTTGCACGTGGAGCGCTTGTTCGAAGTCCGGGGCTGCACGCCCTTTGCCTTCCATCTCGCGCAAGATCGATGCGTAGATGGATGCCATCGAGAACACGCCCATGCGCGGTTCGTCGGCATGGATAGAAATCCCCGGCAACGTCTTAAACCTTTCCGGAACATTTACCTCGTGCTCATCGAGCACCATGAAGGCCACATCATCACCGCGGTAGAGTTTGCAACTATAGCTTTGCGGAAAGATCGTCGAAGTCGCTGCGAGGCGCCCCTTCGTCCCCCACACATCGATCCTAAAACCCGGACCATCGACCATGGTCCACACTGTTTGGAGCATTCCGGAAACGCCGTTGCGTAAGCGAATGATATTGTAACTGGTATCGGGCACTTCGGGTTTGATGCCCGGACCATCCTCAATCTTCCATTCGCTAAGGCGCAATGATTGGTCAGACACGATCTCGGAGACCGGCCCGAGAAGATGCACCAGCAGGTGCAGCGAATGGCTGCCTATATTGCGCATCGCGCTGGCGCCATTCGCGGGATCCGCAAACCAGGTATAGCCAGGAGTGTAGGTCCGAGCCTCAGTGAAAAGGCCGATGTTAAATGTGATGTTAAAGCCTTGGATGTCGCCGATCTCGCCCTGCTCGATCAACTCCTTCATGTATACCATTGCCGGTGCCGTTTGGATGAACGCATCGACCGCCGCTACCTTGCCGGACTTCCTGTGCAATTCGTTCAGCTCACGAGCGGCGGCAAGGTTGTGAGCAAACGGGATGCCCTGATAGACATGCTTGCCTGCCGCGAACGCCGTCTTGACCATATCGTAGCGCAGTGTGGGCCGCGTCCCGCAATCGATCAGGTCGATATCGGGATCCTCCGCCATCGCCCGGTAATCCCAGAAGCAGCGCGCAAAGCCATGATCCCGCGCGGCAGCCTCAGCCGTTTCGCGCCGAGACGTGCAGATTGCCACAACCTCGATTCCGTCGACTGAACGCCAAGCAGGTAAGTGAGCCTGAACGCCCCAAGCGGCGCTGATGATCCCGACTCTCAGTTGACGTTGCAGCATTCGAAATCACTC
>Ga0207644_10000703_pt1 | contig 21231 bp, 29 predicted proteins | sample KBSS73metaG_FD_184326 | JGI IMG/M metagenome (GOLD analysis project Ga0207644, IMG submission 184326) | Switchgrass rhizosphere microbial communities from Kellogg Biological Station, Michigan, USA - KBS S7-3 metaG (SPAdes) (version 2) | ecosystem: Host-associated > Plants > Roots > Rhizosphere... | reverse complement strand
GGATGCGAACCGGTCTCCACTTAGCAGAGTTCGGCTCATGAACTGGGACCGTCAGATTGCAAGCGACTGCCACTCGGCCAATGCAGCCGAGCGACGGGTCTTGTAGGTCTGGCGATCGACAAGGTGGCGTTCCTGGGAGAAGTGGTTGTGGACTGAAGCATGGACCGACGCGAACTTTTGCAAGGTCTTCATCTGCCGAAATCGGAGCACTGCCCGCTCTCGTCGTCGAAACGGCAGGTGTGAATTTTCCGCTCGGTTGTTGAGCCAACGTCCCATCTCATGGCTGTCAGCATTGCCGAGTTCGCGCATCGCCGCCGGGTACGAACGCAGCCCATCGGTGACAATTGTCCCGGCTTTCCCATACCGCTTCGGCGCCTTCTTCATGAAGGCCAATGCCGCGGATTTGTCCCGTTTCCTGGTGACGAAACTTTCGAGGATCTCACCCTCGTGATCGACCGCGCGCCACATAATGGGATTGGCCAACGAGCTTCGGGAGCGACGTGGTTTCAACCGCGCCACGGTTGCCATCGCCAACAAGAATGCACGGATAGCTGCGAAAGCAGCAGAACTGCGCCTTTATGATCGCTCATATGCCCTTCGGTGAGCAGCATGACGATCGGCCGACCCTGGCCATCGCAGACCGCGTGCAGCTTCGAGTTCAGCCCGCCCTTGGTGCGCCCAATACATCGGGAAAAAGCCCCCCTTTTGGGAGACTGGATGCCGTGCGGTGTACCTTGAGGTGCGTTGCGTCGATCATGATCCGGTCGGGCTCGCCAGCAGCGCCGGCCAGTTCAGCGAAGATGCGGTTGAACACCCCAAGCCGGCTCCGCCGCACGAACCGGTTATAGTTCGTTTTGTGCGGGCCATACCCCTTGGGAGCATCGCGCCACATCAGGCCATGCTTGATGACGTAGACGATGCCCGAGATCATCCGGGGGTCGCCCACCCGTGGTATGCCGTGCAACAACGGAAAAAATGGCTCTATCCGGCGCATCTGCGCCTCACTCCGCCCGAACGGAATGTCCACGATCAGCACCTCCTCGAAGCTGACTTTGAATCAACCAACCGCTGCCGGTGCAAGCAATTTAATGGGTCCTGACCCTAGCAGACCGCTCCACCATCAGCCATCCCTTTGACAGAACATGGAAAATAGCGGGGAACCGCCGCTGGGATTCAATCTCAGCATATGCATTCCGCGCTAGAGTAACGAAGGAATTCGTCAATTTCGGGCTACGCTTCCAGCCGCTCAAACACCCCTGCGAAGTAGTCTATCGTCCGCCCCAGCCCTTCCCGCAGGGGCACGCTTACATTCCAGCCGAGCTTGCGCCGGGCAGCTGAGATGTCGGGTTTGCGCTGGCGTGGATCGTCTTGCGGCAGGGGCAGGAACTGCAGCTGCGATTTGCTCCCCGTCAGTTCCAGCACCAACTGCGCCAACTGTATCATCGTGAATTCCCCCGGGTTACCGAGGTTGATCGGCCCCGTCACGTCGTCGTCGGTCGCCATCATCGCCATCATTCCGCGCACGAGGTCATCTACGTAGCAGAATGAGCGGGTCTGTTTCCCCTCGCCGTAAATCGTAATGTCCTGGCCGCGCAGCGCCTGAACGATGAAGTTGGAAACTACCCGTCCGTCGTTGGGGTGCATGTGCGGGCCATAGGTGTTGAAGATGCGAATAACCTTGATCTGCACGCCGTGCTGGCGGTGATAGTCGAAGAACAGGGTCTCGGCGCAGCGTTTGCCCTCGTCATAGCAGCTGCGTGGGCCGATCGGGTTAACGTTGCCCCAGTATCCCTCCACCTGCGGGTGCACCGCCGGGTCGCCGTAAACTTCGCTGGTCGATGCCTGAAGGATGGGAATGCGTAGGCGCTTGGCGAGGCCAAGCATGTTCACTGCCCCAAGGATACTGGTCTTGGTCGTCTGCACAGGGTCGAACTGGTAATGCACTGGCGAGGCGGGGCAGGCCAGATTGTAGATCTGGTCAACTTCCACGTAGAGCGGGAAGGTCACATCATGGCGCAGCAGCTCGAAGTTGGGATTGCCGAGCAGTGCGCTGATGTTGTTGCGCGTGCCGGTGAAGAAGTTGTCGACACACAGCACCTGATGCCCCTGTTCGAGCAAACGGGCACACACGTGCGAGCCGATGAAACCCGCTCCGCCGGTGACCAGGACGCGCTTTTGCGTGGAATAGCGGTTGAGGCATTTGCTCTTCATCGAGATTTTATTCCTCTGGCTAAAACTGTAAATTAAACGATGCCCAAAGGGCGAGCTATAAGAATGTAGAAAAAAATACTAGTGCTCGATTACCTCGTCGGTTCAGAAAACTATAGTATATAAGATGGGCATGAACTTTTCTGGCCACTGCGATTGCCCCAATTTCTCGACACGATGTTGTCTGGTCTGTTTAAACTCTCGGCTAATGGGGCGGGTGCAGGAGTTCCGCTGGCATCGAAGCTTCCCTCAGCGCCGTGTAGAGGTAATCTTACACTTTCGCCGCGGTAGAATCGGTAAGGGCAAGCAAATCTCTTCTCGCGTCACTTGGGTCGCGCCAACGGCTTAGCAAACCGGCATCCACCATCCGCTCCACCCAGCGTAGCCCCGTGCTAAACGGTAGGCCAGAGGCCTTGGAAGCTTTTGCTATGGAGACCGTAGATGCAGAGTATCTGGAGCTGGCAACTTCAAGCAGGATGTTCCAAGCTGGATCGTTGAGAAGAGTGGTGTCAAAGGTGCGGTCGTGAATGTCGCGCAGCAACGATATTAGCTTCAGTCGTTCGCTGATGCCCGGCCCGCCAGGAGCGTGTTCCGACGCTGCCACCTGAAATGGACAAGGTGCTGTTGACGCGGCAGGCCCAAGGTCCTGGCGGTCGGGCGGGGAGGCACGGGAGGGAAATTGCACATGGCTACGTAGGTGACTCACAGCTCGGCTCAAAGTGGCGGAGCAGGCGTTTAGGTCGATCGGCTCCTGAAGTACATCAAATGCGCCTGCGCGAAGCGCGTTCAGGGAGCGCTTGGTTGAGCGCCACCGCAAAGACTTGGAAGAAGGAGACTAGCGCTCGCGACACCTGTTCTCAAACTTTGCCCGCCCCCGATCTCGTCGCCCAACCAGCTTCTCCCGTTCTACTCGCTGCCTCGCCTCCCCCTCGGTCCGCTCCCGAGCAAGTGTCTCTTCGCGCGCACGCGAAGGAACCCGCTGATTCTGCTGCAGCGACTTTTTCGAAATCTGCAAGGTCTGCCTCGGCCTTGTCGAGTGCGGCATGGCCCGGCGCCTTCGGGCGCGGCTTGGATAAGCGGCCAGGGTTCCGGAGGGCGTTAGCGAATATTTAGCTATCATCGCGCTATGACTGATGCATGGTATTCGGAAAGAAGATCGATCGTCGGCAAGCCAAACCCGGAGCTTTTCGCCTCGATCGTCCGTTGTTCATGCAAGTCCCGAGAGCGCTTGCCGCGCTAGTACTCACTGGCTGCGCATTAATCACAATCCTGGCCAGCCATGCCGCGCCGGCAATTGAATTCGGCGCGTTTTTCCTCCTCTTATGTTCCTTCGGTGCTTGGTTTGTGGGAAATCGCTTCGCAGTCTGCCTTGGGCTGCTCACTGTGTCGCTGCAGATGGTAAACGGCCATGCACCGGCGCTTCGCAGTGGGTGGGCCGTCGCAGCGTTTCAGTTGTGCAGCGCCTTGACGGTCGTCCTGATGCTGGGGGTAGCGCGAGCCGCACTGGAACTTGAATGGCGCTTTGCAAGGGTCGACCAATTGACAGGCGCTCTAAACCGGAAGGCTTTTTTCGAGGCCGTTGCAGGCGAGACAGATAGAACTGGAATTTCAGTTCTCATTTACGCTGACATTGACGGACTAAAGCGACTAAATGATCGGTTTGGCCACGAAGCAGGCGACGAGGCGCTTCGGGAATTTGCCAATCGAGTCAGGAAGGCAATTCGAAAGGATGATGTATTTGCCCGAATAGGGGGCGACGAATTCGTCCTATTTCTACGGGTGCGCGATACCGCAGCTGCTGAACTCGTGGCGAACCGATTGAATGGAGCGCTCAACCTGAATCCTCTCGATGGGGAGACCAGGCTGAAATGCAGCTTGGGTGTTTTAATTTTGCCGGCAGGCCTGCGGTCGATCGATGCCGAACTCAAGCAAGCAGATGCCCTGATGTATCACGCGAAAAAAGAAAGTCTCGGGCTGGTGATCGCTATGCCCAGCAACGACGATTTGCTCCTTGCCCCGGGCGTCACTCCTGACGGTCAGCAACGGGCGGCAGTGCGATCAACCGAGCGAAGGTCTCCAGGAATAGCAGTCGATGTTGGCTCGGGGGCTACCGTTCCCGCTTGAGTACAGACGAGCACAGCAGGATGGCGTTCGGATCGGTTCATTAGATGCCTGCAAGCATTCTAGCTGATCTATCTGCCGGGCCGCGGCGCGGAAGCGATTCGTCTGCTGTGCGACCGACGGCATGTATTTGATAAACGCGTTATACGAAAGTGCATTGATCAGAACCCATGGGCCCATTGGCGCAGGCCGAGGGACATTATGCGCCAGGGCTGCTCGACGAGCTTAGCCCATAGCACGGAGCTCGCGCCCGAGGGTGTGGCGCGTGACCGAGAGCGCGAACTCGTCCCAGATCCACTGGGCCAAATCGGCAAGCCGCCAGCGCACTACACCGTTCGCGGCGAGAATTGGCCCGGCCTCGACAACCGCCGCAAGCCGGGCGCGCTGCTCGCCGTTCAGGTTCGCGCAACGCCCCGGCGCCTTGCGCGTCGCCAGACGGCATGGAAGTGTCGGAGGCGAAGCGACTGCGTATGCTTGAGGAGGAGAACGCCAAGCTCAAGCGGTTGCTGGCGAATACGATGCTGGACAATGCCGCGCTGAAGGATCTTCTCGCAAAAAATTGGTGACGCCCGCTGCCAGGCGCAGAGCAGTCGCTCATCTCGCGGACCATCACGGGATGAGCGAGCGGCGGGCGTGCCGTGTGATAGTGCCGATCGCAAGAGCGTTCGCTAACAGTCCCGGCGGCCGCCGGAGACGGAGTTACGCGCGCGTTTGCGCGAGCCGGCCAACGAACGGCGCCGGTTCGGTTCGCCGGCTGCACATCCTGCTGCGGCAGGAAGGAGAGCCTTCGGGGATCAACCGTGTCTACCGGGTCTATCGGGAGGAAGGTCTTGGCGTTGGCAAGCGTCGGACCCGGCGCAGGGCAGTCGGCACACGGGCTCCGATCCTCGTGGCGGCTCGGCCCAATGCCCGCTGGAGCCTGGACTTCGTCCACGACCAGTTCGCTTGTGGCAGGCGGTTCCGGGTGCTCAACATTGTCGATGACGTGACAAGGGAATGCCTCGCCGCGATCCCCAATAGGTCGATCTCGGGGCGCCGAGTAGCGCGCGAACTGAGCGATATCATCGCCTGGCGCGGCAAGCCGGGTTTTATCGTCAGCGACAACGGGACCGAGTTCACCGCAAATGCGATCCTGGCCTGGTGCAAGGATCACGAGATCGAGTGGCACTACATCGCTCCCGGCAAGCCGATGCAAAACGGCTACGTGGAATCCTTCAACGGGCGGATGCGGGACGAGTTGTTTCTGTAGTCGGGGCCTTCACGTCAAGCGATTCCGATCCTCAGTTCCGGCATGGGGTCATGCTTCTGTCCGCGGTCGTTGTCGCCGCACGATGGGCATCGATGGTGAGGCGGACCATGCTAAACGGCGGGCTCGCGTTGGCATGCGCTTGCGACCCAGGAGCTCGTGCGGCCTTCGCCTCATCCCCGGCCCTGCCGGGACCTTGGATCGGTCAGGCTTAGCGCCTGGTCCCGATCAGGGTTCTGGTGTTCGTCTGCCCTCCTGTGCTGTCCAGCGGAAGGGAGTGCCATCGCGCCACATGCGGTGCATGATGACGGCAAGCTTGCGCGCGACGGCCACCTTTGCCTTCTTGAGCGAGCTGCGCCTGGCTAGCGTCACACCCCAGTGCTTGAGTGCGGTCCACTGCGTCGATCGGCTGAGCATCACGTTGGCAGCGGCAAACAAGGCCGTTCGCGTCAGGCTGTCGCCTCCTTTGCCGATCCGACCTCGCCGGTCAGTCTCACCTGACTGGAACTGGCGCGGCGTAAGCCCGAGGTGAGCACCAACGTCTGCCGATCTTCGGAACCGGTCCGGACGGTCGATAGTGGTTTTGAACGCCAGAGCAGTTACCGGACCTACGCCCGGAATGCCCATGAAGCGGACGCATAGTTCATCATTCTTCACAACCCGAAGCAACGCTGCGTGCAGGCTCGCCAGCTGCTGGCGCAGCACCTCGCGCGAGGCTAGCAGAGCCTCCATGCAGAGTGCCAGGCGCGGCCGGTCAGAGACCAGATCGCGGATGCGCTGGGCGAAACCGCTTGCGCCGACCCGTCCCACCTTGAGCCCGAACGGCCGCAGGGCGCCACGCATCTCGTTCTCGTGATCGCGAACCTTGTTCACCAGGAACTCGCGGCTGGTGAGCAGCGTGCGCAGCTCCTGGCTGTCAGTCGACTTTACGTGCACGGCCTTGAACCAGCCAGAGCGGATTATCTGAGCAATCGAGCGCGCATCATTGCGGTCATTCTTGTTGCGCGACATCGCTGTGATCGCAGCCTTGGCGTGCCGCGTCTCGATGCACACCGCCGGCAACCCTGCATCCTTCAGGCCGAAGAAGAGCCACTGCGATAGCGGTCCCGCTTCAAGACCGACGCGTTCCCACGTGCCCTCGATAACCAACAGTTCCTTGGTGATCGCCTCCGGGTCCGAGCTGACCTGCTTCTCAGCCAGCAACCGCCCATCGGCGTCGACCACGCAAACGCTCGTCATCTCGAGCGAAACATCAAGTCCGGCATACAAAGTCGACACGGCCGTGCTCCTCTTCCAGCAACGCCGGAACCATGCACCTTGCCCGCAGCTGAGCACATGCCCCGACTACGCCATCTGAACGAGACGCTGTTCCACGGCCTCGACCACGCCCGCGCGGTGATCCGGGAATGGGCAGAGGATTACAACACCTGCCGCCCGCACTCCTCGATCGGATATGGGCTTATCAGAGGGGTGTCACGCTGGACTTCTCGCGGCCTGGCAGGCCGACGGACAATGCCTTCATCGAAGCGGGCGATGGGTTCCCCGCTCGAAAGCAAGCTTGTACCCGGCAGCGCCAAATGGAAGTCCGGCGTCGGACAGCCTACGGTCGAGTGCCAGGCAATCGACCTCCCAGCGAGCATGTGCTTCACGTACCTCGTTGACCAAAGCGACAGTCAGAGCACTTTCATCGGCAGTTTGCGCGTCCATTCCAATTGATATGAACCGAGTGCGTTAATTTCGGGTAACACAGGAACCGTTCGCAGAGGGCAATTATGTCACGCCAGCAGCGCGAGGATTGCCCAGGCCAGCGCCGTGCCCAAGGCAAATACAGGCAGTGAGCAATCGATGTTAGCCCCACGGATGACCACGTGCTGAATCTGGAGCAGTCCTCCTGTTGACTCGGAAGCTGCCACAAACGTCGATACTACCCAGGACAAGACGCCGCCAAGCAGCATGGCCTTGATCAGCGTGGTCATTTCGTAAGAGCTCCATTCCTGATAAAAACGGGACGGAGCCGCTCACATATCATTTCGGCACCCGTACCGCAAATCCGTGGTATTCTGCATAGACCCTCCGGCTCACTGCGAGAGCGCAAGCAGGCCCGCCTACTAATGCGGTAGCCGGAGTTCCCGATGCGTGCAGCGCCAGAAGGGCGAGGCGAAGTCCGCCTCCCGTCGGATTAGAAGTAGCGACCCGACCTTCGCCGGTGGAGGTAGCGCCTATCGGCCAGAACGACGTGCCGGATAAAGTTTACGAAAGGGCGCTCTGTCGTCCGCAATCCTGAGCGCTCACTTCCCGCGTTTGCTTGCAACAGGAGCCGGCTGTGAAGGTCGCGCGGGCGGGTAGGCCCGATGCAGTTGGGCGCCAATTGCACGTTTGCGGTCGAGAGCTTCGCGGCCGTAGTGATCCACGGATTGAGCGACTGTCGCAGGCGGTATGCCTCGTCGTTCACGTGCCGGCTCTTGAAACAGAGCTGGTGTCACCTCCGGCATCCTCGATTTGCTCCTGGCCCGTCCACTCGTGGGCGTGCCGGCGTTGTCGTCAGCCACCAGCATTTGCAGACCTGCACCCCGCGCCTTCGCTGCGTACATTTGCGTGTCGGCGAGACGGACCAGAGTGTCGATATTCATTTTCCCTGGGGGCACAATCAGCGCTCCGACGCTACACCGGAGAGCTCCTCCATCCTCACCGGGTAGACGGTTCATCCACTCGTGGAGACGCGCTGCCACAGCCTCAGCCGACGCGCGATCCCGAACGCACATGAACACAACAAACTCATCGCCGCCAACGCGTGCCAATAGATCCGTCCGCCGTATCGTGGTCCGAACCGCAGTGGCGAAAGCGACTATTGCCCGATCGCCTGCGGCATGTCCGCGTTGATCGTTGAGCTTCTTCAACCCGTCAAGATCTGCGTAGACGAGGAGCCGCCAGGAGTTCTCCGAGGCGAGTTCGTCTCCCAATTCAAACAGTGCTTGGCGGTTAAATGCTCCGGTTAGTGGGTCAGTCCGTGCCATCCACCATTCGCGGATGTAGACGCTGCGAGATCCGGAAACGACGGCGATGATGATGGAGATAGACGCGAACCTCGCCACCAGGTTTGCAGCCCAGGCGGATTGCGAAAAAGGGTAGAGCGTGGCCCCATTGATCAACAGGGTCAGCGTCATGCAACCGACGCCCGTCATCAGGCCGGCCCGCCTGCCCCTGCACCACGCCGCGAGGCAGATGACCACCAGGTACACGGGTCCAAACCACACCCTTAGCCCGGTCACCACATCGCCGAGGGCGGCGACATCGGCAGCCAACAGAATTATGATCCAGGATTGGGCCGGCGTACGGCTCAAGAGCCACTTTAGTACCTCAGGAACCCTGAGTGCGGCAATCGGATGCGAACATTCCTGCATCTGAATATCTTCCTTCCAAGGGGTAAAATTCGAATTAAACTTCCGTGTCATCCTCGGCTCAGGAGCTTGCCTGCCTCATGTACTCGCCGTCATAAACTCTTGGCCCTACTTGGAAGAATGCTCGTGCTGTCGAACACCATGGCCGGCTTCTGTGTCGCGGCGCTGGAGGAAGCGCTGGGCCGGTTCGGGAGGCCCGAGATCTTCAACACGGATCAGGGCAGCCCGTCGCAGGCCTTCACCAGTGTGCTGCGCGAGGCTGAGGTCCGCATCAGCATGGACCGCCGGGGGGCCGTAGATGGACAACGTCTTCATCGAGTGGCTCTGGCGATCCCCGAAGTATGACTGCGTCAACCTCCGCGCCTTCGAGACGGGTTCCGAGCTGCGGGGTGGCGTTGGCCAGTGGATCGCCTATTACAACACCCAGCGCGCCAACTCGGGCCTGGCCCGGAGCCCCCCTGGTCGAGGCCGATCGGCGGGTCGGGCAATCAGTACATGGGAGGGCATGCCGAGTGCCCGCGCGCTTCATCAAGGCGCCCATCACCGACCTCGCCGACGGGCGTGCCATCGTCCGCCTGCTTGCGCACGGAGACGATCTGCGCCGCCGAAACCTTCGTTCGCTTCGTCGACATCTCCATACCCTTCGATCACAGGGAAATTTCCAGCTGAAAATGATTCAGAATTCGGGGTGCAAGTCAACACTACCGCGCGCTCACTCCCACCGCGCGTCTGCAATCGGGTCTAATTGCCTCTGGGCTCGTCGAGAAGACCAGCCGGATGGCTAGAGTTGGCTGAGCTGCACAGCGTAGTAATCGAAAGCCCTATCGGCCGATCCATCCCGAGTGCTTCAGCTTCTTAATGTTTTGGGAAAATCTTGCTGCTATGGAGTAGCCCATGAACGGATCGCGCAAATCTTCTCGGAAACCGAACGCCCCCCCGCAGGGCGTTGTTTGCTCGTCATCGCCCGACATCGGGGCGGAAACACGCGCGAGCCGATCCAAGCCGATTTATATCCCCGTTGCGGCGAAATTCATGCTCGCTTTCACCATCGCGATTGCTTGGACGGGCCTGAGTATTTGGCTTTCCATGCGGTGGCTGGACGATTTAGCTGCGATCGCCGGTCGGGCAACTGCTATCATCACCATCAGCTTCATTGCGTACCTTCCCGGGTTCATGAATGCGTTCCTGGTTTCGACACTCCTATTGGACCGTAAGCCTGCTCTAAGGGCGGGGTTGGACTTTCCGGGCGTTACAGTGCTCGTGGCGGCCTATAACGAAGCTGCGGGTATCGCGGACACTCTGACAAGCCTAGCTCGACAGGATTACGGCGGCCCCTACGAGGTGATCGTTCTGAATGACGGATCGCGGGACGAAACCGCCGACATAGTCCGCAAGACATTGGGTGAACTGATTCTTCCGCCCAACGCATCGTTCCGGCTCATGGACTTTACGCACAACCGCGGCAAATCAGCTGTGCTAAACGATGGTTTAGCATCGGCTCGGCACGACCTCATCATCACCGTTGACGGTGACTCATGGGTGCGTTCGGACGGCCTGACAAACATCGTTCATCGTTTGCTGTCGGACCCAGCAGATACACACGCCATTGCTGGTGCGGTGATGGTGCGCAATTCCCGCGCCAATCTTCTCACTAAGGCACAGGAGTGGGATTATTTCCATGGCATTGCCGCCGTCAAACGGATGCAAGGAATGTACCATGGCACGCTGGTGGCGCAGGGCGCGTTTTCCCTCTACCGCCGCGAAACACTGGAGGCAGTTGGGGGCTGGCCGGAATGCGTTGGGGAAGACATCGTTGTCTCATGGGCGATCCTTGAGCGCGGTTACCGGATTGGTTATGCTGCGGACGCGCTAGCGTTCACCAGTGCGCCTGAGAAATTCCGTCAGTTCGCATTACAGCGCAAACGGTGGTCACGTGGGCTTATGGAAGCTTTCAAACTGCATTGGCGGCTGATGTTTCGAGCACGGATGAGCACGCTATTTATCTGGTGGAACGTTTTCTTCCTGCCTCTGGACCTGATCTACACCTTCGTGTTCATCCCTGGGCTCGTGCTGGCCGTATTCGGTATTTACTGGATCGCTGGCCCCCTGACGCTCGCTGTGCTGCCGCTCGCCGCCCTGTGGAACTTCGTGATTTTCCGCATTCAGAAGGATGTGTTCGAGCGTCGCAATATGAAAGTACGGCGGAACATCGGCGGGTTCCTGTTCTACTCACTCGCTTACAGCCTGCTGATGCAGCCGGTTTGCGTGTGGGGCTACATTGTCGAGATTTTGGGGCTGCGAAAGGCCTGGGACACGAAATGACATCGGATGTGAGAATAATTGCGGCTGCACTCGCTGCGGCAGCTTGCGTACCCTCGTGTGCATACGGGGAAGCAGGCGAGCCACACCACTCCGTCAGCACAGATGCATTCGCATCGACAGATGCTGATGGTACGGACGTATATCGCGCCGGCGTCAACCTGGACCTGCGCTATCACAGTGATGAGCAACTATTCGGCGTGCGTTATGAGCAGGCTTGGTACAAACCACTTTCCCGACGGACTAGGACTCGCGAGCGGGCGTTCATACGATATGCTGACAAGGGAGCGGGCTGGTCCTGGACGGCGCAGGTCGGCACGGATGGCAGCACCGTCATTGGATCGGCCAACATACACAACGAAGCTCCTTTACGGAAAGAATACTTTGTGGAGCGAGATCTAGTTGAAACCCCCCGGGGCGTCGACGAAGGGATCTATTATACCTTCGTGGGAGCAGCAATCGATGTTCCTGTCGATCAACGCAACGGGCTCACCTTGGTTGGCGGCGTTCAAGAGTTTACTGGGAAAAACGTCAGATTACACGCGCGACTGAACTTCACACATAGCTTGAAGTCTGAATGGGGTCTAAGCTTACAACTCCGCTCGCGCTACTATCATAGCACTCACCCGGGTGAGTTCGACTACTATTCACCCACATACTATGTGCAGGTGTTGCCGGCGCTGCAAATGCGGCGATACTCCGGCGGTTGGCGCTACATGATCGCCGCAGGTCTCGGGGTGCAAAGGGATTCGGGTTCTGGTTGGACCCAATCGCGATTTGCTACGGCGGAGATTACAAGCCCATCAGATCGGAAAGGTTGGTTTGTGAAGGCCTCGATGCAATACACGAATACGCCTCTTCGCTTGGGCATCTACGACTATGGTCAGTTGTCCGTCGCCTTAGGTAATAGGTTCTGATCGGAGACCTTGCGGCCGACCAACGACCAAGCCTCGAGCGTGAACGCCCTCTGGTTCCTGTTGCCGGAAGATGCTTGCGGGAACCTGGACCGCTGGAGTAGACACTTGTATGTTGGTGGCCCGTGTCAAGCGGTGTGTTCATCGCCATCTCCTTGCTAACACCACGGTGGCTCGAGCATCTCCTGTCGGGATCCATGCGCCGTCCTGGGCGCATCCACTTGTATCCGGTTGAGGCACTGTGCCTCCGACCATAATCTCATTCACGACCTTGGGTGCTGCGCGGGGCGACCCAACTACAACTCGGCGCGCTGGCGCCATACCTACGCCCGGTCGATACCCACGCCCGCGACGACTGCCATGCCGTCGAAACTCAATACTATCAGCGCGCGTTCAATACAGCGCCAGCTCGGATCACCCCATGTCCGACGAAATGCCACAAGGCGATAGCGAGCTTCCTCGCCATCGCGACGACCCCCACCTTGTGGCTCCTCGTGCCATTCTCGGCGAAGCGCGCGCGATACCACGAGGCAAGTTCGCTCGCGGGCTGGTGGCGCATCCACGCCCAGGCAATCTCGACAAGCTGCGTCCTTGCCGGCTTGTTCCCGGCTTTACTGATGCCCTGATCCCGTTGGACCTCGCCGCTCGGATTTGGAGTTGGGGCCAAGCCTAGGTATGAGGCGAGATGCCGTCGCCTGGAATACTGTCGGTGGAATACCTCGGCCACCAAGAGGGTGGCGCTAAGTTCGCCAATATCAAGCAGCTTCGTCAGCGTTGCGACCTTCGCCCGATCTGGAAATGGCGACCTGGGATCGAGAAGGGTGTCACGGCATTCCGCCTCGAGGGTTTTGACCTGGCCCAGCACAAAGTGGAGCCGCTCAAACTTACGGGTGGTCTCCGCCTTTATATAGCGCCCCATTGGCAGCCCATCGCCGGTCTGAAGTTTATCGAGTTGCGTGCGCCACCCGCCACCCCACAGACCTTTGATGTTCCTGATCCCATGCAGAGCGAGCAGTCCGCGAATGCGATTCACGTGTCCTGTTCGTTCAGACGCCAAACGTGTGCGCTCCCGACTGATCCGCTTCGCACCTTCGGCCTTGGGCGTTGGGACGGGCACAACCCGGCAAACACTGGGGTCGCCGGCGAGGTAAGCGCGCAAGGTGAATGTCATGGCCTCAACATCGATCCGATCGGTCTTGGTGCGTCGCCCACGGCGCGAAATCAGGAAACTCCACGCGTCGAGCACATAGATATCGATGCCGCGGTCACAAAGAAAACGAGCCAGCCAGAATCCGTCATATCCAGCTCGAAGCAGACCTTGATCTCGACGGCTTGCCCGAACTCCCGGGTCAACCGCGCTTCAATTTTATTGGAGTGCTCCATCAGACGTTCGGTATCGCCCCCACGAACCGCCCCGACGGAGACCTTCCGTCCCCTTCGGCGGCAGTGCGCCGATTACCCAGCGCGCGCGGCTAAGCTCAATTCCAACTGTGCAGATCAGAGGTGCATCTATCATGACATGTCTCCGGCTTCGCGCCCAACCACCCGGCGCCAGTCCGAGTCGGACAGTCATAGGATCTACAACGAAGAGCGACCGCACAGCGCAATCGGGAATATCCCCCCGATCATGCTGGCAAACCCGGCCGGGGCCACCAGCCCTCCGGACACGGACCAGGCGGAAAACTCTAGACCCGAGCGGTCCGAGGTTGGGTAGCAGTGCAGCCAAGCTGAAAACTTTAGACCCGAGCGGTCCAAGGTTGGGTAGCAGTACAACATACCGGCGGACTCTCGTTATGACCGCGGGGCCAGCTGGGGGCAGATCATTTGCCGCAGCCTTGCTCCGCGCCTGAGCGTGTAGCGGATCGCCTCGCCGAGCTTGCTCTTGGCGCTGACCTGGCGGTTGCGGGCCTCGAGATACTGGCGAAGGTCATCGGCGATGATGCGGCTGCTGGCATCGCGAACCGCGCGGCGCTGCTCGGCCGGTGATCCTCGCACCTCGTCCTCGATGGCATAGAGCGCGGCGATGCGGCGCAGGACCTCGGTCGCGACCGGCGAGCTATCGGCCAGCTCGTAGAACTTACATCGCGCGTGCGCCCAGCCGAAGGCGAGGCTCACCTGCTGGCGGCGACGAGCGGGCGCGGCGTAACCGCCATAGCCGTCGACCTGCAGGACGCCGGCAAAATCGCCAAGATGGGCGTCTGGGCGCTCCGCCTTGCGATCGGCGGCATAGACATAGGCGACCATCGGCGGATCGTTGCCGCCCCATGGTCGATCATCCCGAGCGTAGGCCCAGATCTGGCCGGTCTTGGTCCGCCCGCGCCCCGGATCGAGTAGCGGCGCGGTGGTCTCGTCGGCGAAGAGCCTGGTTGATCGTCGCAGCCGTTCGAGCACATGCTCGCGCAAGGGGCGAAGATACCAGGCCGCTCGCCCGACCCAGTCGGCCAGCGTGGATCGGTCGAGCTGAATGCCCTGCCGGGCTTAGATCTGGGCTTGCCGATACAGTGGCAGGTGATCGGCGTACTTGGACACCAGCACCTGGGCGATCAGCGCCTCGGTCGAAATGCCGCCCTCGACGATCCGTGACGGTGCGGGAGCCTGCACGACCGCACTCTCGCACCCGCGACATCCGTAGCGTGGCCGGCGGGTGACGAGCACGCGGAAGGTGGTCGGCACGACGTCGAGCCGCTCGGACACATCCTCGCCGATCTGATGGAGCGTTCCGCCGCAGCAGGGACATCGGCAGCGCCAATCCTTGCGCCTCCATCTGCTTGCGCAACTCTCGGCGCCAGGTGAACAGTTGCGACGGGCTCAGGCCATGGCGGCGAGCCACCGCGCAGACCGTCTCGGTGCCCGCGTAGCTCTCCGCGACGATCGAAACCTTCACCTCGGGTGGCCAGTCCCGGCGCTTGCCCACGCCAGTGAAGACCTCGAACCGCTGAACCCCGCTGGTGCCAGCATCATCATATGGCATCATCATAGCGCCAGCGCCCCTCGACCGATAAGGGCAGCGAAACTCGGCGCTGCGCATCACCCCCGCAAGGTGGGGTCGGGACGGCGCTTACGCCGGCCTCAGCCTGCGACGCGTCAATTTTGGCCGTATGTTGCCCCCGGGAGAGGTGCGCCTTAATTGACGCTCCGGAGGCCCTCGATGCCTGCATTGTTTGAGGCGAGGTGCGGGCCGGTGCTATCTCAAGCCTCGGGGGAGGCGGGCGCTGCGGATCCGCGACTATGTTCCCACGGTGGAAAGACCGGCGCCTCCATGGCAGGCGCCGTAGCGTGCCGGAAGGCAAGTGCATTTCCATTCCAGCGGTAATGTCGTGCAAAGTGCAAACGCACTATGCCGAGATATTCTACTTCTTAAGCTTTCCGAATGGAGGCCTGATTGCGAACAAACCATTTATATGTATCGCAGAGGCCCTGTTCCAGTGAAATTGATGCCTTCCAGCCCATGTCAGATAAACGAGAGACGTCCAATAGCTTTCTAGCTGCACCATCGGGCTTAGTGCCGTCGAATCTAATTGCCCCTAAGTAGCCAGTCACCTTCGCGACAAGATGGGATAAATCGCAGATGGTGATATCTTTTCCGGTGCCTACGTTGATATGACTGAGCATAGGATGTGTGTGTCCTCGATAAACATCTGAGGTTAATCCAAGTACAAAAAGAGATGCCGTCGCCATATCATCAACATGCAAAAACTCGCGTCGGGGCTTACCTGATCCCCATATTGTCACTTCGTCCTTTTCAGCGATTTTAGCCTCGTGGAATCGCCGAATAAGACCCGGTATAACATGAGAATTATCGCGGTGGAAATTGTCATCTGGTCCATACAGATTGGTTGGCATGACGGAGCGGTAATCCGTTCCAAACTGACGGTTGTAACTTTCGCACATTTTTATTCCGGCGATCTTGGCAACGGCATAGGGCTCGTTTGTAGGCTCCAGTGGGCCGGTAAGCAGTGCGGTCTCGGGAATGGGCTGGGCTGTTTCGCGTGGGTAAATGCAGGAAGAGCCAAGAAACAGCAGCCGGTGAATGCCCGCTTCGAACGAACTATTGATAATATTACATTCTATCATCAAATTGTCATATATGAAATCCGCCGGAAAACTTTGGTTTGCGTGTATTCCGCCCACCTTAGCAGCAGCTACGACAACGAAATCAGGCTTTTCATTTTTTAAGAAGTTCCGCACTGATTGCTGATTTCGTAGGTCAAGATCTTCGTGCGAGCGGGCAATAACCTCCACGTTCTGCGCTTCTAACTGGCGCTTAATCGCGGCGCCCACCATGCCTTTGTGTCCCGCGATGTATGCTGCCATCGTCTGCTCCATGAGTAAAAACATGACTCTGCCACGGCTGTGAAGCTGGGTCGACGCGAAATCGAGCTGAAGTGAGCTCGTGAGTCCGGACTTGAAAATGTGGGTAAGCAGTCCTGGACGGCGAAGAGATATCCGGTCGGAGCGACAGAGCACGCAGTGACGCTGAAACTAATTGTGCCGAGGAACGGTGAACGTGCCGCTTACACGGCCGGCGGCTTTACTGGATCCGCCATTTCCTGTCACGCTGGCCAGTCCACTGGCAAGATTGATGACTAGCCGTCCCCCGTTCAATGTATCAGGTCCGCGACGTAGAGCGACATTGCCGACCATGGTAATAATTCGCGTATTGAAGTCGTAGATGGCCACGTCACCCCGCCCGGTCTCGTTCCCGCGGCTCACGATCACGCCTCCGGAGGCATCAATCCGCTGGATTTTTACCGTCCCGTTATTGACATACGACACGACGGTCCGCTCGGCGCGCATTTTGAGGTCGCCCTGGGAAATGTCGACGCTGCCTGACAGCACCACCTGCTTTTGCCGATCCTGCAGTTCGATCCGGTCGGCTGCGTATTGCACCGGGGCATTGCTGTTGAAACCGGCAAGCGGCTGCGCATCGACTCGCGCACTGCCACTGTACAGACTCCCAGCCACCGCGAAGAGCCCAACGAGGCAGAGCGAGGCAAAGGTATGGCGGACAGGTGGGCGCTGCATCATCATGGGGCCGGTGTTTAGGGCAAGGTTGCTTGACGGAGAAGGCTCAAAGTCGCGGTGTGACCTGCCTCCTGGATTTTTGCCATGCAACTGGATGACTCCCTTGTTTTAGCGAACGCCTTGCGGTGGCTTGCTGGCCTCGGCGGCGATCGGTCGAGTTAGGGCGCCGGCGAGTTGCTGCCTTGCATGACGAGCCGTGCGCGCCCTTTCAGCGCCACGGTGCGGTTCTCGAGATCGGCCTCAAGGCGATCTGCAGTGAATTTTCCACTGGGAACCTCTCCCACAATGTTGCTCGAACCGGAAATGCGGTGCGCTTTGAGATCAACCGCAACGTTGAGGGCGCTCAAGTGATAACCGTCGGCGGCGCGGAAATCGATGGGGCCATTCACGTCGATCACATTATTCTGAATGTTAAACTGTCCTGAATCGGCGCGCATCTCGGCAGGCCCGTCCGTCATTTGCAAATGGGCGGATATACCCTGCAATTCCACAACGGGAAGTTGTGACGTGCGCTGGACTGCCTTTCCGGCAGCAACCGTAAACGGGCGACCTTGTCCGTCTCGGCCCTTGTACATGGCTTGATCCACCCGCAACCGCTCAGCGGTCGAGGCCACCTTTCGCCGATCAAGTAGGAAACTGATGTCCCCTCTCGGAAACAGCGGCGCCACGATCATCACCGCGAGCAAAGCCCCGATCCCTGCGGGCAGAGCAATCGCTAAAACGCGAACAATCAGATCGTGCGAACCCCCGGGAAGGGCAAAGTGGCGCCGGCGATCGCGGATCTCATCAGCCTGTTTGCTCATGATTGGTTGGCCTGGCCCGGATTGTCCACGGTCATTCGTGGCTAAAGATATCCTTGTCTGACCACCCCGCAAGATCGAGTTTCGCGCGCGCCGGTAGGAAGTCAAAACAAGCCTGGGCTATCTCGGTGCGTCCCTCTCGCGCCAGGCGTTCGACCAGAATAGAGTGCATCGCATGGAGGTGGCGAACGTCGGACGCGGCGTATTCCAGCTGCGCATCGCTCAGGACCGGGGCACCCCAGTCGCTAGACTGTTGCTGTTTGGAAATCTCCTTGCCGAGCAGCTCACGTACAAGATCTTTCAAGCCGTGGCGATCAGTATAGGTTCGTACCAGCTTGCTGGCTATCTTCGTACAGAACACCGGCGCCGCAACCACTCCAAGGTAATGTTTGATCGCGGCGAGATCGAAGCGAGCAAAGTGGTACAATTTGAGGCGGTTAGGGTCGGCGAGCACTGACTTAAGCCGCGGTGCCGCATAGCTTGCTTTCGGGTGGAAGCGGACAAGGTGCTCGTCACCGCCTCCGTCAGACAGCTGCACAACGCACAAACGGTCGCGCGGCGTGATCAAGCCCATTGTTTCGGTGTCTACCGCGATGGCGCGGGGCGCGAGCGCATCAGCTGGTAGATCTTCTTCATGCAGGTAAATGGTCATGACCTGTGCCTAACCCTAACCCCCTAAGCCGGCAAGGGCAGAAGATGCGGAACGGTTAGGGGCGACGGTCAGTGGCCAGACGGCTCGGTCACTCAGGAGTCTTCGCGCCACCTGCGCGGGACATAATCGAGCCCCTGCGGGGGCAGGTGCGTGGCCGGAAGAGGGGGAAATTGAGAAATCATGTCCCAAAAGGTTCGATAGGACTGTCGGCGTCGGCAGTAGCGAAAGTTAAACTCTCCGAGGTATTTCCAAAGGTTTTCGCGTGACATGTGGAGGTATGTTGAACGAATAACTCGCTTGAGTACGCCCCAGTATGCCTCGATCGCCGCTTGGCTTCTCCCCTCGTGGTTAACATAAATGCCTTGGGAGTGAAACACGACGGAACGCTCCCATCCCGCCTCAGCCAATCGCCGATAAGAGCTGAAACCGTCGGTCACAATTATCGACCCCGGGACGACGCGATCGTTGATAACGCGCATCAAAGTGTCGATCTTGCGGTTGGGAATGATCGCGGTGGCGACCGATTCGCCGTTGGTCATTCCCATGATGATTGCTCGGCCAGTTCCCTTTTGGTGTGGAGTGGTCACCCCCCGCAGCACAGCTTCGTCGACATAGACCAACTCACCTGGCCCCCCGATCTGCCGCACCCCTTCGATCAGCGCCATATGAGTGCGGACTCTGTCGCAAATTTTGTGGGCGCAGGAGTACGTCAGGCCAAAATGGCGTTGGATCAGGTGTCCCGCGATGCCGCTGCGGGTATTCGAAAATAAAAGCATAATATGTAGCCAGTCCCGCAGAGGCGTGCGGCTTTTATCGAACAATGTGTTCGACATGGGAAAGATAGCCTGTCCTCCACAGCAGTTGGTCGAATAACATCGCTTGCTGCGGATGCGGTACCAATTGGCCATTCTGCCGCATTTTGGACATGGTGAAGGATTGCCGAACCTGACGTCAAACAAGTACGACAAGATCGAATCTTCGGTGGGAAAAGTTTTGTCAACAGTTGACCAGCTTGTGCCCTCGAAATTCGGCTGCGACCAAGGCTTCCGGCATTGTGGGTTCAGCCACGGCCGACCTATCGGATACCCTTCGCTCGCCATGTATGGGCGCCTGCTTATTATCGACCTTCGCCTGGCCAACCGCGCAGCAACCGGCCTGATTGCCATCCATCTTCTTGAGTTCAACGCTGGCAGGTGTGATTTTGATCCATTCAGGTGCAGCCCCGCGGAGCTCGCAGGCGCATTCTGACGAGCGTTCAATGTCGTTCCATTGTCTGTGATGAGCCGAGAAATGCTCTAAGGCGGATCAGCGTCATAGGCGTTGCTCGCGGGGTAAAGGCGCTCGGACCCAACGCGGCTGGCGAGGTCTATATCGCCGAACTTGGCTGCCTTCGGACGTTTGGCCCTCAAAATATTATCCGAATAACCTATTACGGCTTTTCCGCGTTTTTATCGCTGTATCTTCCTAGGCCTATCTTCATAGAAATCTCAGCTCTAATCTTACTGTATTTCGGTGCTACCATCGGGTAATCGGTAGGAAGGCCGAACATATTTCTGTACTGGTGAGGGTTTATTCCTTTAGAAGTGAGGTGAGTTGTAAGATTTTTTATAAGGACGCCCATCGATAAGGGAGTAAATTGCATCGTCAGTTACGCACCTTGAAACGTCGTATGCAGGAGTGGCACCCCGCTTCTCGTCACCCATGGGCTTTGCCCGCTCACAAAGGACGTCGAACACCTTGCCGACGAGCGCGGGAAGCTCCTCTGTGCCCACCAGGGCAGTGGAAACGTGCGCGCAGACGATTTGCGCCGTAATCTTCATTATATCAAGCGGGGTCTCCATGAATCCCCCTCCTCTCTGCCGCAAGCCTACCGGAAAATCTAGATCTTGGCTAGTAAGCCGATGATGGCGCTGTCCTCCATGATACGGGACGACCCCATAACATGCTTGCGTGAAGTTGCGCCGCTGGCATAGGCACTAGAGTCAGGACCCATTAAATTGCTTGCACCGGCAGCGGTTGGTTGATTCAAAGTCAGCTTCGAGGAGGTGCTGATCGTGGATATTCCGTTCGGGTGGAGTGAGGCGCAGATGCGCCGGATAGAGCCATTTTTCCCGTTGTCGCACGGCATACCACGGGTGGGCGACCCCCGGATGATCTCGGGCATCGTCTACGTCATCAAGCATGGCCTGATGTGGCGCGATGCTCCCAAGGGGTATGGCCCGCACAAAACGATCTATAACCGGTTCGTGCGGCGGAGCCGGCTTGGGGTGTTCAACCGCATCTTCGCCGAACTGGCCGGCGCTGCTAGGGAGCCCGACCGGATCATGATCGACGCAACGCACCTCAAGGTCCACCGCACGGCATCCAGTCTCCAAAAAGGGGGGCTTTTTCCCGATGTATTGGGCGCACCAAGGGCGGGCTGGGTGCTGTCAGTCCTCTGCGAACCAGTCTCCACTTGGCGGAGCTCGGGTGTCAACTGACGTCTTCAGCCGGCGAGCGCCTGCCACTCCGCCAAGGCGGCGGAGCGGCGTTCCTTGAATGTGGTGCG
>Ga0207644_10000702_pt1 | contig 21239 bp, 21 predicted proteins | sample KBSS73metaG_FD_184326 | JGI IMG/M metagenome (GOLD analysis project Ga0207644, IMG submission 184326) | Switchgrass rhizosphere microbial communities from Kellogg Biological Station, Michigan, USA - KBS S7-3 metaG (SPAdes) (version 2) | ecosystem: Host-associated > Plants > Roots > Rhizosphere... | reverse complement strand
CGAAACGGACGTGGACGGTCGGCTTGCCGCGGCGCAGGACGTCGTCGTCCATGCACGGCAGGTCGTCGTGGACGAGCGAATAAGCGTGGATAAGCTCGACCGCGCAGGCGGCGCGGAACGCCGCCGCGCGCGCGCCGTGCACCGCATCGGCGGCGGCGAGGACGAGCAGCGGCCGAAGGCGCTTGCCGCCGTCGAGGACGGCATAGCGCATGGCATCGCCGAGGCCGGCAGGCGCGTCGGCGGGAACGCAGGCGTCGAGCGCCGATTCGATCGCGTCGAGCTCGGCGAGGGCCCAGGTGTCGAATTCGTCGCGCTTCACGTCGCGGGCCACGGCCGAAGCTGGCCGTCCTCGAGGACCTTCACCTGCTGCTCGACGGCGGCGAGGCGGGCGCGGCAATACTGGAGGAGCTCGGTGCCGCGCCGGTAGCCCGCGAGCAGGCCCTCGAGCGGCAACTGGCCGCCCTCCATGGACGCCACCAGCGACTCGAGTTCGGTCAGCGCCACCTCGTAGCTGGCGGGCTCCGCCGGCACCGGGTCGGGACGGGAATCGATCGTCATTCAATCTCTGGAAAACGACGATTGTAGTCAGCCGACCGGGCCCCAGATGGCCTGGCGACGGTGACCCGCCGCGGGGCCGCCGGCATGCACGGGCGGTGACGGCGATTGCCAACACCCGCTCGTTACAATCCGCGGCCCTTCGGCCGGCACGGCGGCAGCCCGCCGCCGGACCCGTCGGGCTCGCGTTCTGCCAACCCGTTCTGCCAACGCACTCCAGGAGGCTCCCCCACGCCATGTCCGACCTGCGCGTCACCCCCGAAGCGCTCGCCCCCGCGCAGTCGCCGCTTCCCGTTGGCAGCTACTTCGATCCGGTGTTGTTCGAGCGCGAGCGCGAGCGCCTGTTCGCACGCAGTCCGCGCTACATCGGCCATTCGCTGGCGGTCCCCGACGTCGGCGACTTCCACACCCTGCCCCAGGAAAGCGAAGGCCGCGCGCTGCTTCGCACTCCGGCGGGGCTGCAGCTGGTCTCGAATGTCTGCCGGCATCGCCAGGCCGTGATGCTGCGCGGCCGCGGCAACACCGGCAGCAACATCGTCTGTCCGCTGCATCGCTGGACCTACGATCTCGGCGGCCAGCTGATCGGCGCGCCCCACTTCGCCGACGATCCCTGTCGCGACCTCGAGAACTTCCCGGTGCAGACGTGGAACGGCATGGTCTTCGACGTGGCCGGCGCGCCGCGCCGAAACGTCGCTGCCGAGCTTGCCGGCATCGGGCCGTCGCGCGACCTCGACTTCACCGGCTACGCCTTCGACAGCGTCAAGCTGCATGAGTGCAACTACAACTGGAAGACGTTCATCGAGGTCTACCTCGAGGACTATCACGTCGCGCCGTCCCACCCCGGCCTGGGTGGATTCGTGACCTGCGACGACCTGCGCTGGGAGTTCGGCCCGCACCACTCCGTGCAGACCGTCGGGCCGAAGAACGAGCTCGCCAAGCCGGGGTCGCCGGCGTATCGCAAGTGGCACGACGCCGTGCTCGCCTACCGCGCCGGCCGCTTCGACGACCCGGTGCCGCGCCACGGCGCGATCTGGCTCACCTACTATCCGGCGACGATGGTCGAGTGGTACCCGCACGTGCTCGTCATTTCCACGCTCGTTCCCAAGGGCCCGCAGAAGACGCTCAACATCGTCGAGTTCTACTATCCCGAGGACATCCACGCGTTCGAGCGCGAGTTCGTCGAGGCCGAGCAGACCGCCTACTGGGAGACGTGCGCCGAGGACGACGAGATCGCGCTGCGGATGGACGCCGGCCGGCGCGCTCTGTTCGAACGCGGCGAGGACGACTTCGGCCCGTACCAGAGTCCGATGGAGGACGGCATGCAGCAGTTCCACGAGTGGTACGAGCGGGCGATGCGGGCATGACCGCGTTCACGACGCTGATCACCGCGAGCGAGCTCGCAGCGCTGCTCGCCTCCGGGCCGAAGCCGGTCGTCGTCGATACCAGCTTCGACCTCGCCGACACTGGCGCCGGCGAGCGCCGCTTCGCCGCGTCCCATCTGCCGGGATCGCGCTACCTGCATCTCGACCGCGACCTGAGCGGCACCAAGACCGGGCGAAACGGCCGCCACCCGCTGCCCGACCGCGCCGCCTTCGCGCGCACCGTCGCCGCGCTCGGCATCACGCCGGCGACGCAGGTCGTCTGCCTCGATGCCCAGGGCGGCGTCTACGCGGCGCGGCTGTGGTGGATGCTGCGCTGGCTCGGGCACGAGGCCGTGGCCGTCCTCGACGGCGGAATCCAGGCGTGGCAGCGCGTCGGCGGCGCGCTCGTCGCCGACAGGGCCGACGAATCGAACACCCGCGGCGCGGTGCGCGGTGGTGGCGCCGAGGATCCGTCGGCGCCCGCCTACCCGGTTCGTCCGTCGCTCGCGCCGAGCAGCGATGCCGCCGGCGTCGCCCACCGAGCGCCGCGAATCGCCGTGCTCGACGCGCGCAGCGGCGAGCGCTTTCGCGGCGAGGCCGAGCCGATCGATCCGGTCGCCGGCCACATCCCCGGCGCGCTCAACCGCTTCCACAAGCAGAACCTCGCCGAGGGCGGCGGATTCAAGGCGCCTGCGGTGCTGCGCGACGAGTTCACGGCGCTCCTCGCCGACCGCGCGCCCGCGGAGGTGATCCACTCGTGCGGATCGGGTGTGACCGCCTGCCACAACCTGCTCGCCATGGAGCACGCGGGGCTCGCCGGCTCGCTCCTCTATCCCGGCTCGTGGAGCGAGTGGTCGGCCGACCCGGAACGGGCGATCGCGCGCGGCTGAAGCGCGGAATTTCGCGAGCGGGGCGTCCGCCCCGATGACGCCAGCCGGCGGCGATGCGAAGATCCGGCGCCCCTCGTCCGGTCCAGCAGGCCACCACCGGAGTGCCGCGATGTTCAAGCGAATCCTCGTTCCCACCGATGGCTCCGAGATCACCGGCCGCGCCGTTGCCACGGCGATCGGCCTGGCGAAAGCGCTCGGCGCCGAGATCTTCACGATCTGCGTCAAGGAGCCGTTTCCCTACGGCGCGGTCGCCGAGATGCAGCCGACGCCGCCGCAGGAGTTCTTCGACGCGCAGGAGCGCAGCGCGGCGCGCCACATCGGCGCCGTCGTCGAGGCGTGCGACGCCGCGGGGCTGGTCTGCCACGCGCAGACGGTCGAAGGCCTGCAGCCGTGGGAGGCGATCGTCGCCCACGCCGCCGCCGAGCGTTGCGATCTGCTCGTCATGGGATCGCACGGTCGGAGCGGCCTGGCGTCGCTCTTCCTCGGCAGCGAGACGCAGGACGTCCTCGCCCACACGACGGTGCCCGTTCTCGTCGTTCGCTGACGAGCCGCTCTCGAGCAGCACCAGCCCGCGCTGCGGGAGCGTCGACGCGCCTTTAGCGCAGCTGGCTGATCGCCAGCACGACGATCGCCAGCCCCGAGCCGAGCCAGAACAGCTGCGCCGCGGTCTCCCTCAGCGTCAGCCGGTGCTGCAGCTGCGGGATCAGGTCGGCGACGGCGACGTAGATGAAGCTGCTCGAGGCGATGACGAGCAGGTACGGGAAGTACGACTGCCACGGCCCGACGATGAAGTAGCCGACGACGCCGCCGGCGACCGCGGCGAGACCCGAGAGCGCGTTGAAGAACAGCGCCCGCGCGCGCGAAAAGCCGGCGTTGAGCAGGACGATGTAGTCGCCGACCTCCTGCGGGATCTCGTGGGCGATGATCGCCAGCGAGGTGACGATGCCGAGGCGGGTGTCGGCGAGGAAGGCGGCGGCGATGATGATGCCGTCGCAGAAGTTGTGGATGCCGTCGCCGAGGATGACGCTCCAGCCGCCGCGGCCGGCCTGCTGACGATCGAAGCCGTGATGGTGGTGATGCTCGTCGCCCTCGTGGTGGTGGCTGTGGCGATAGAGCTCGGCCTTCTCGAGCAGGAAGAAGAAGAGCAGCCCGCCGAGCAGCGTCGCGAACAGCGCCTGCGGCGGCGCCTTGGCCGAGAACGCCTCGGGAAGGATGTCGAGAAGAGCCGTGGCGAGGAGAACGCCGGCCGACAGGCTCACCAGGTGGTGGACGACCTTGCTCAGCACGGTGAGCGTCAGCGCCGCGGCGATGAGCACCGACAGCAGGCCGCCGACGCCGGTGGCGAGAACGATCCAGGTGAGCGTCACGCGCCGCCGCGACGAGTCGGCGTCACGCGAGCCTCCCGCGAGCGCGGCTCATGCGATCCCGCGAGCGCGGCTCATGCGACACCGTTCGCGCGCAGCCAGTCGAGGCAGCGCTGCCAGCCGTCGCGCGCGGCGGCCGCGTCGTAGTTCGGCCGATAGTCGGCGTGGAAGGCGTGCTTGGCCTCCGGATAGACGAAGAACTGCGAGCGCCGCGCCGCATCGCTGCCCGTCGCCAGCGCCGCCTTCATCTGCTCGACGGATTCGAGCGGGATTCCGGCGTCGGCGCCGCCGTAGAGGCCGAGGACCGGCGCGTGCAGCCGGGGCGGGACGTCGATCGGCTGCGTCGGCTGGAGCGCGGTGGTCGCGCCGACGAGGCGCCCGTACCAGGCGACGGCGGCCTTCAGCGCCGGGTTGTGCGCCGCGTAGAGCCAGGTCGCGCGGCCGCCCCAGCAGAACCCGGTGATGCCGAGACGTGACGGATCGCCGCCATTCGCCTTCGCCCAGGCGACGCTCGCGTCGAGGTCGGCCATCACCTGCGCGTCGGGGACCTTGGAGATGATCGTCGCGAACAGCGTGTCGATGTCGCTCGTCGCCTTCGCGTCGCCCTGGCGAACGAAGAGCTCGGGGGCGATCGCCAAGTAGCCGAGGCGGGCGAAGCGGCGCGCGACGTCGGCGATGTACTCGTGGACGCCGAAGATCTCGGAGACGACGACGATGATCGGAAACGGGCCGTCGCCTTGGGGTCGGGCGCGATACGCGGGCAAGGCGAAGTCGCCGGCGGCGATCGTCACCGCGCCGGCGACCAGGCCGGCGGAATCGGTGTTGATCGCGTGTGCCGCAACCGGTGCGGTCGCCGCGGCGTAGCCGACGCCGGTCGCGCGAGACGCTGCGAGGGAAGGAACGCTGTCGAGCTCGGAGCGAAGCATGGTCGTCGTCGTTGAGGTGCAGGGACGGGACAGGCATTCTAGGAAGCTTCGTCTCGCGCTCGCCGGCGCAGATGCAGCCGCGACAATGCGCCCATGAAGCTCACCCCGCCGCCGCGCGGCAACGAATCGCGCTGGCCCGGTCAGCTCGCGGCGATCGACATGGGATCGAACAGCTTCCGGCTCGAGATCGGCCAACTGCATGGCGGCCGCTATCGTCGCGTCGACTATCTCAAGGAGACGGTTCGCCTCGGCGCCGGGCTCGACAGCGCCGGCTTCCTCGACGAGGCTTCCGCCGGCCGCGGCCTCGAGTGCCTGGCCCGCTTCGCGCGCCGGCTCGACGGGTTCGCGCCAAGCCAGGTTCGCGCGGTCGCGACGCAGACGCTGCGCGAGGCGAAGAACCGCGACGCGTTCCTGCTGCGCGCGCAGGGCGTTCTCGGCCTCCCGGTCGAGGTCATCTCGGGGCGCGAGGAAGCGCGCCTCATCTTCGCCGGCGTCGCGCGCCTGCAGCCGTCGACGGCGGCGCGGCTCGTCGTCGACATCGGCGGACGGTCGACCGAGCTGATCCTCGGCCGCGGCACGCGGCCGCGTCACGCCGAGTCGTTCCAGGTCGGCAGCGTCAGCCTGTCGATGAAGTACTTCGCCGATGGCCGCTTCACCGAGAGCGCGTTTCGCGAAGCGCAGATCGCCGCTGGCGCCGAGCTCGAGGAGGCGCTCGTCCCGTTCGCGCCCGACCGCTGGCGCGAGGCGCTCGGCTCGTCGGGCACCGTTGGCGCGGTGTCGCAGCTCCTCGCGGCGAGCGGCGTCAGCGACGGCCGCATCACTCCCGAGGGCTTGCGCTGGCTGATGAAGCGCTGCCTCGAGGCGGGCAGCGCCGACCGGCTGTCGCTCCCGGGCCTGAAGGAGGACCGCCGCGCCGTCATCGCCGGCGGCCTGGCCATCCTCTACACGCTGGCGACCCACTTCGGCATCGCCGAGCTCAAGCCCGCGCGCGGCGCGCTACGCCAGGGCGTGATCTTCGACCTCGCGGCGCGCCGCAACGCCGCACGCCGTGCCGACGGCGGCGACGTGCGCGACGACTCGGTGCGCGAGCTGCAGCGTCGCTTCGAGATCGACGTCGCCCAGGCGCGGCGCGTCGGCGCCGTCGCCTCCGCGCTGCTCGCCGGCGCGATGCCCGGCGCGGGAGACGAAAGCCGTCGCGAGCTGGCCTGGGCGGCCGGGCTGCACGAGGCGGGCATGATGATCTCGCACCACGATCACCATCGCCACAGCGCCTACCTCATCGCACACGTCGACGCCGGCGGTTTCTCGCAGAGCCAGCTGCGCCGCATCGGCGACCTCGCCCTCGGCCAGCGCGGCGGCCTGCGCAAGATGGAGCCCGCGCTGCAGGATGCCGGCTTCGCGTTGCGCCTGCTCTGCCTGCGCCTGGCGGTGATCGTCTGCCACGCGCGCGACGACGTCGAATCCGACGCGATCGCGTTGCGCAGCGAAGGCGGCGCGACGACGATCGCTCTGTCCGCGGCGTGGGCGGACCAGCATCCGCGCGCGCTGCATCTGCTGCGCGGCGAGGTCGAGGCGTGGTCGAAGACCGGTCTCGGCCTGGCGCCGCGCCTGCTCGTCGGCGGCTAGACGGGCTAGACGTCGTCGGGCGAGCGCGACGCGTGAAGTCGCGCGCCGCCTTCTCCCGGCCCGCCGCGCAGCCAGCAGACCGCGCCCTTGCGCAAGCTGCGGCGCGAATCGCTCTCGCCGAGGGCGAGCGCCGCAGCGAGGCCGAGCGTCGGCTGATGGCCGACGACGACGACCGCGCCGGCCTCGCCCGGCCATCCGGCGGCGGCGAGCACCGCTTCGCCGCCCGCGCCCGGGCCGATCGCGTCGACGGTCGTCGCCGGCCGGCCGAGCGCCGCGACCGTCTCCTGGCAGCGCCGCGCGGGGCTGGCCAGGACGCGAGCGCCGGCAGGCAGGCGCGGCGCGAGCCACGCCGCCATGCGCTCGGCCTGGCGGCGGCCGCGCGCGGTGAGCGGCCGGCCGAGATCGTCGCCGCCGCGCGCTTCTTCGGCTTCGGCGTGGCGCCAGAGGATGAGGTCCATCGTCAACGTCCTGCGTCGTAGCGCCGCATCAGCGCCTGCTGCGCCGAAACCTCGCCGGCGCCGACCCGATGGTACGTTCCGTCGCTGCGCAGCAGCCAGGCGTCGCGGGTGTCGTGGAGATACGGAACGAGGCACTCGTCGATGACGCGCTGGCGCAGCGCCGGCTCGCGAACCGGCCATGCGATCTCGACGCGACCGAACATGTTGCGGCCCATCCAGTCGGCGCTCGAGAGGAAGACGGCCTCGTCGTCGACGCCGTCGCCCCAGCGGAAGTAGGCGACGCGCGAATGCTCGAGGAAGCGGCCGACGATCGAGCGGACGCGGATTCGATCGGTGACGCCGGCGATCCCTGGCGGCAGGATGCAGGCGCCGCGAACGATCAGGTCGATCTCTGCTCCGGCCTGGCCGGCCGCGACCAGCGCGGCGATCAGCGCCACGTCGGTGAGCGCGTTGATCTTGACGACGATCCGCGCATTGCGCCTCGCCGCGGCCGCCTCGCCGACGCGAGCGACGTGGGCGAGCATCTGCCGGTGCAGCGTGAACGGCGCCTGGAACAGGACGCGCAGCGGCCCGGTCCGGCCGAGGCTCGCGAGCTGCTGGAACACGGCATCGATGTCGGCGGTGAGATCCTCGTCGTCGCTGAAGTAGCCGAGGTCGGTGTACTGGCGCGCCGTGCCGAGGTTGTAGTTGCCGGTGGAGAGATGCGCGTAGCGCTTCAGGCCGTCCTTCTCGCGCCGCGTGACGAGCAGCAGCTTGGCGTGCGTCTTCAGGCCGACGATGCCGTAGACGACCTGCGCGCCGACCGCCTCGAGCCGCTCGGCCCAGTTGATGTTGGCCTCCTCCTCGAAGCGTGCCTTCAGCTCGACGACGGCCATCACTTCCTTGCCGCGCCGCGCCGCCTCGATCAGCAGGTCCATCAGCGGCGAGACGCTGCCGGCGCGGTAGATCGTCTGCTTGATCGCCAGGACGTCGGGATCGTTGACCGCCTCGCGCAGGAAGCGGACGACCGGCTCGAACGATTCGAAAGGCTGGTGCAGGAGGAGCGCGCCGCGCCGGATCCGGTCGAACATCGGCTGTGCCCGCTGCAGCGTCGCCGGCGGCGCGGGCTCGAACGGCGGGAAGCGCAGCGCCGGCGCGTCGGCGAGGTCGATCAGCTCGTTCATGCGGACCAGGTTGACGGGGCCGTTGACGCGATAGAGCGCGAGCTCGGAGAGGCCGAACTGCTGGAGCAGGAATAGCGAGAGCTCGGGCGGGCAGGTGTTGACGACCTCGAGCCGCACCGCCTCGCCGAAATGGCGGCTGGTCAGGCCCAGGCGCAGCGCCTGGCGCAGGTTGGTGACGTCGGCGTCGACCTCGAGGTCGGAATCGCGCGTGATGCGGAACTGCGAGAAGGCCTCGACCTCGCGGCCGGGAAAGAGCGAGCCGAGGTGGGCGCGGATGACGCTGGTGAGGAGGACGAACGACTGACCCTTCCGGCCGCGCGACGCCGGCAGCTTGATCACCCGGGGCAGCACCCGCGGCACCTTGACGATGGTCGCCGTGTTGCGCCGGCCGAACGCGTCCCGGCCGGCGAGGCGGGCGATGAAGTTGAGCGACTTGTTGGCGACCTGCGGGAAGGGATGCGACGGGTCGAGGCCGACCGGCACGAGCAGCGGCCGAACCTCGGCCTCGAAGAAGGCGCCGACCCAGCGTCGCTCGGCGCCATTGCGGTCGGCGTGGTTGAGGATGCGGATGCCGCGCTCGGCGAGCGCCGGCATCACTTCGTCGTTGAAGACCGCGTACTGCTCGTCGAAGAGCGCGTGCGCGCTGGCGGCGAGCGCCTCGATGTCGGCCGGGGTCGTGCCGCTTTCGGGCCGCCGCGACGCCTCGAGGCAGTCGGCGAAGCGGACCTCGAAGAACTCGTCGAGGTTCGACGAGACGATGCAGACGTAGCGCAGCCGCTCGAGCAGCGGCACGTCGTCGCGGCGCGCCTGCGCCAGGACGCGCCGGTTGAACTCGAGGATCGAGCGCTCGCGATTGAGAAGCGGCGGCATCGCCACGGCGGCCGCAGCGACGGGGGAAGTCATCCCTCCAGTGTAGGAGCCTTACCGCGACAGTTTCGTGACACCGCCGATCCGGCCGCGGCACCGGGGCCGCCACGGTCCGGCGGTGTCAACGACGCGGCGCGGCGAGCCGCCGCCGCGCCGCCCGGGGCCGCGCCGCCGCGCTAGCGAGCGTCCGTGCTCATCAGCTCGCCGAAGAGCTGCCACTGGGTGCCGGTGAACTTCTGCAGCTGCGCCTGCTGGACCGGGAAGAAGTCGGACGGGCCGGTGTTGAGCTCCATGCCCGGCAGGAGTAGCGGCAGCTTGAAGTGCTTCAGGTTGGCCGCCTGCTTCATGACGTTCTCGCGGGTCAGGTCGTTGCCGCACTGCTTCAGGATCTGGGTCATGACCTGCGCCACAAGATAGCCGTAGAGGTTGCTCTGGTCCTTCGGGTCGCCCTCGCGGTAGTAGCGGCCCATGAAGGCGCGCCACTCGAGCATCGCCGGGTCGTCCTTCCACTGCGGGTCGTTCTGGTCCTTGTAGTAAGAGACGGTCATCGCGCCGACCGCCTTCTCGACCCCCGCCGGGATGAGCACCGAGCCGATCGAGGCGCTGACGTTGTTGAGGATGTGGAGCGGCTTCCAGCCCGAGTCGAACGCCTTCCGCACCGCCTGCGCGCCGAACTTCGGCGTCGTGATGTCGATGAAGGTGTCGGCGCCGGATCCCTGCAGCGTCAGGATCTGCGAATCGATCGTCGGGTCGGTGACCTCGTAGGTCGCCTCCTTGACGATCATCTTCGCGGCCGCGGCGCCGAGGCCGTCCTTGACGCCCTTGAGCACGTCCTTGCCGTAGTCGTCGTTCTGGTAAAGGATCGCGATCTTCGCGTCGGGCTTGTTCTTGAGCAGCCACTTGGCGTAGATCTGCCCCTCGGACTGGTAGCTGAGGTTGAAGCCCATCGTCCACGGGTTGTTCTGCGGATCGCCCCACTTGGTCGCGCCGGTCGCGAGCAGCAGGTGCGGCACCTTCTTGGCGTTGACGTACTTGTGGATCGCCGAGTTGCTCGGCGTGCCGAGCGTCTGGAACAGGGCGAGGACCTCGTCCTGCTCGACCAGGCGGCGCACCTGCTCGACGGTCTTCGGCGGGCTGTAGCCGTCGTCGAGGCTGATCAGGTTGATCTTGCGGCCGTTGATTCCGCCGTTGTCGTTGATCATCTTGAAGTAGGCCTGCTGGACCTTGCCGATCGTCCCGTAGGCCGACGCGGGGCCGCTGTACGGCATGGTCTGGCCGAGCTTGATCTCGGTCGCCGATGCGCCCGGACCGTACTTCGCCGCCTGCGCTGCGGCGTTCTGGGCGGCGAACGCGGCGCCGAGCGCCAGCGCCAGCGCGGCGCGGCGGCCGATGCGAATGAGGGTCGGGTTCATGTCTCGCTCCTTGGGTTGAATGAATCGATCGATGGGTCGGGGCTCAAGGACGCGCCCGCCGCGCGAGTCGCGCTCGCGCCAGGCGCAGGAAACCGGCGATGCCGGTTGGCATCATGTACATGAAGGCGATCAGGACGATGCCGTAGATCGCCCATGGCGCGGCCTTGGAGATCTGGTCGGCGATGTTGGGGATGAACTGGATGAAGATCGCACCGAAGAAGGCTCCCGAGATCGAGGCCAGGCCGCCGATGACGACGCCGATCAGCAGCGTGAGCGACAGGAAGATGTTGAACGAATCGGGCGCCACGAACTGGACGGCGATCGCACCGAGCGCGCCGGCCGCGCCGGTGTACAGGGCAGAGACGCCGAACGTCAGCGACTTCACGAGGGAAGTATTGACCCCCATCGCCTGCGCCGCAATGGGTTGATCCCGGATCGCGACCATCGCCCGGCCGATGCGGCCGCGCAGCAGGTTCCAGGCGACGACGAAGAAGACGACGACCCACGCGAGGGTGAAGAAGTAGAGCCACTGGTCCTGCGACAGGCCGGTCCACTCGGGCGCGTCGGGCTTGACGATGACGACGCCCTGCGAGCCGCCGGTCCAGTGCGCGAGACCCTCATGCTTGAGGATCTGCGGCATCGCGACGCCGAGCGCGAACGTCGCCAGCGCCAGGTAGAGGCCCTCGAGGCGAAGCGCCGGCAGGCCGAACAGGAAGCCGACGACGAAGCAGACGGCGCCCGAGATCGGGATCGTCGCCCAGTACGGCAGGCCGAGCTTGTCCATGAGGATCGCCGCGGTGTAGGCACCGATCGCATAGAACGCGCCGTGGCCGAGCGAGATCTGGCCGTTGTAGCCGGTCAGCATGTTGAGGCCGAGCAACGCGATCGCGTAGGCCAGGACCAGCGTCGCCTGGAAGACGCGGTAATTGCCGATGACAAACGGCAGGGCGCACGCCAGCACGAGCAGCACCGCGACGGCGACGAGCTTGCGGCGATCGAGGCCGGCCATCGCTACACCCGCACGACGTTGACGCGACCGAACATTCCGGACGGCCGGACGACGAGGACGCCGACGATGACGACGAGCGCCAGCGTCAGCTTCAACTCGGTGCCGACGTAGGCGCCGACGACGTTCTCGAGCACGCCGACGATGAAGCCGCCGAGGACCGCGCCGCCGGGGCTGTCGATGCCGCCGAGCAGCGCGCCGGCGAACGCGTAGAGCAGCACCCCGCCCATCATGTTGGGCTCGAGGAAGACGGTCGGCGCGACCATCATGCCGGCCACCGCGCCGATCGCCGCCGCCAGGCCCCAGCCGAGGGCGAGCATCCAGCCGACGCGAATGCCGACGAGCCGGCTCGAGACCGGGTTCTGCGCCGCCGCGCGCATCGCCAGGCCGAGCGGAGTGAAGCGGAAGAAGACGAAGAGCAGGAGCAGGACGACCAGCGTGATCGCGGTCGAGCCGAGCTCGTGCGACGAGACGTACGAGTTGCCGAACAGCGGCTGCGCCGGGAACGGGCTCGGGAACGGCTTGATCGTGTAGCTGAAGATCCACCCGGCGACGCTGTTGAAGATCACCAGCAGGGCGATGAAGACGATGACGATGACCAGGATCGGCGAGTTCTCGACCGGCCGGATGACGATCCGCTCGAGGGCGACGCCGAGAACGAACGCGCTCGCGACCGTGATCGCGAACGCGCCCCAGTACGGCACGCCGGCCTGCAGCAGGGCCCAGGCGAGATAGGTCGCGAACATCGCCATCTCGCCCTGCGCGAAGTTCACCAGGTGGGTCGCCTGGTAGATCATCACGAGCGCAAGGGCGACGCTCGCATAGATGCCGCCGGTGGCGAGGCCGGCGAGGATCTGGTGCAGGAAGAGGTCCATGTTCAGCGCCGGCCCGGCCGCCCGAAGGGCGCTGAGCACCCCCTCGGGGGGCAGTGAACGAAGTGAGCGTGGAGGCCCATTGGCTGTTCGTCGGTTCAATAGCCGAGATACGAGCGACGGATCGATTCGTCGCTGCGGATCGTCTCGGCCGGCCCCGACATGACGACGCGGCCGGTCTCGAGCAGGTAGGCGTGGTCGGCGAGGGCGAGCGCCATCGCGGCGTTCTGCTCGACCAGGAGCATGCCGATCCGCTCGCTCTGGTTGATTCCGCGCAGGATCTCGAACAGCTGCTGGACGATCAGCGGCGCGAGGCCGAACGATGGCTCGTCGAGGAGGAGAAGGCGCGGCCGGAGCATCAGCGCACGCGAGACCGCGAGCATCTGCTGCTCGCCGCCGGAGAGCGTTCCGGCCTGCTGGCGGCGCCGCTCCTTCAGGCGCGGGAAGTGCGCGTACATGCGCTCGCAGTCGTCGCCGATCTCGGCGCGGTCCTTGCGCGTGTGCGCGCCGAGGCGCAGGTTCTCCTCGACCGAGAGGTTCATGAACGTGCCGCGCCCGTCGGGCACGTGGGCGACGCCGCGCCGGACGATCGACTCGGTCTGCAGGCCGTCGATGCGCTCGCCGGCGAGGCGCACCTCGCCGCTGGTCCTGATCATGTTGCAGACGGCGCGCAGCAGCGTCGTCTTGCCGGCGCCGTTGGCGCCGAGGATCGCCGTGATGCCGCTCTCGCCGACGCTGAAGTCGATGCCGTGCAGCACCTTGGTCGGCCCGTACTGCGCGGCGAGACCGCGCACGTCCAGCAGCGATGGCGCTCCGCGCCCGGCGGTGCCGTCGGCCGAGCCCTCGCGGGGCGCGTGGCCCGCTGCGGCCGGCCCGGCGGTCGTCCCGCGCGCCGCGGTCGTGCTCATGCGGCGACGCCGAGATAGGCGCGGACGACGTCCTCGTTCGCCTGCACTTCGGCCGGCGTGCCGTCGGCGATCTTCCTGCCGAAGTCGAGGGCGACGACGCGATCGGAGATCCGCATCACCATGTTCATGTGGTGCTCGACGAGAAGGATCGTCAGGTCCAGCTCGGCGCGGATCCGGCGCAGCAGGACCATCAGCGTCTCGACCTCCTCGTGGTTCAGGCCTCCCGCGGGCTCGTCGAGGAGCAGCAGCTTCGGCTGGCTCGCAAGCGCGCGCCCGAGCTCGACACGCTTCTGGGTGCCGAACGGCAGGTCCATCACGGCGACGTCGGCGACCGGCTCGAGCTCAAGCAGCGCGAGCAGCCGGTCGACCGCGGCGCCGAGGCGCTCCTCCTCGCGCCGCACCGACGGCAGACGCAGCGCGTTGGCGACGTAGCCGGAGCGCGTTCGCGCGTGGCCGCCGAGCAGGATGTTCTCGCGAACGCTCATGGTCCGGAACAGCGCCAGGTTCTGGAACGTGCGGCCGACGCCGAGGGCGGCGATGCCGTGCGGCGGCGTCTCGAGCAGCGATCGCCCTTCGAATGCGATCCGGCCGTCGCTGAACGAGTACAGGCGCGACAGGCAGTTGAACATCGTCGTCTTGCCGGCGCCGTTCGGGCCGATGAAGCCGACGATGTGGCCGGCGGCGACCGTGAACGAAACCCGGTCGAGCGCGACGATGCCACCGAAGCGGACCGTCACGTTCTCGACTTCGAGCAAGGGCTGGACGATGGCGGGCCCCGGGGCGGGAAGCTGCGAATGCGCGGACGATAGGGCCGGCGACCGGGAAAGGAACGGGGCTTTGCCCTAGTAGTGGCGACCGTTCGTCTCCGGCTCGCCGCGGCGCCACGCGAGTCCGGATCGGGACCGGCGCGGCAATCCTCCCGAGGTCAGTGCGCCTCGTCCCAGTTGGCGCCGACGCCGACCTCGGCGACGAGCGGCACGGCGAGCGTCGCGACGGCGGCCATGATCCGCGGCACCGCCTCCTTCGCCCACGCCAGCTCGACCTCGGGAACCTCGAAGACGAGCTCGTCGTGCACCTGCATGATCATCCGCGTCGCCTTGGCTTCGCGGTCGAGCGCTTCCTGCACCGCGATCATGGCCAGCTTGACGAGGTCGGCGGCGGTGCCCTGCATCGGCGCGTTGATAGCCTGCCGCTCGGCGGCGCTCTTCCTCGGTCCGGGCTTCTTGATCTCGGGCAGGTGGACGCGCCGGCCGAACAGCGTCTCGACCCAGCCACGCTCGAGCGCCGACGCGCGCGTCTCGTCCATGTAGCGCTTGACGCCGGGATAGCGCGCGAAGTAGCGCTCGATGTAGGCGGTCGCGGCGCTGCGCTCGATGCCGAGGTTGGCGGCCAGGCCGAACGAGCTCATCCCGTAGATGAGGCCGAAGTTGATGACCTTGGCGTAGCGGCGCTGTTCGTGCGAGACCTCGGCCAGCGGCACGCCGAACACCTCGGCCGCGGTCGCGCGGTGGATGTCGATGTCGCCGCCGAACGCCGCGAGCAGGCCGGCGTCGCCCGAGATGTGGGCCATGATCCTGAGCTCGATCTGCGAGTAGTCGGCCGAGAGGATGACGCTTCCTTCCGGAGCGATGAACGCCTCGCGGATGCGCCGCCCCTCTGCCGTGCGGATCGGGATGTTCTGCAGGTTCGGGTCGTTGCTCGACAGCCGCCCGGTCACCGCGACCGCCTGCGAGTACGTCGTGTGGACTCGCCCGGTCTCGGGGTTCACCATCAGCGGCAGCTTGTCGGTGTAGGTGCCCTTCAGCTTCGACAGGCTCCGGTGCTCGAGCAGCTTGCCGGGCAGCGGATAGTCGGCGGCGAGCTCCTGCAGGACGTCCTCGTCGGTCGAAGGCGCGCCGCTCGCGGTCTTCCTGCCGACCGGCAGGCCGAGCTTGCCGAACAGGATCTCGCCGATCTGCTTCGGGCTGCCGAGGTTGAACGGCTGGCCGGCGATCTCGTACGCCTCCTGCTCGCGCGCCGACATCCGCTCGGCGAGCTCCTGGCTCAGCTCGGCGAGCTGGGCAGAATCGATCAGCACGCCGGTGCGTTCGATGCGGCCGAGCACGGCCGAGGTCGGCAGCTCGATGCGCCGGTAGACGTCGGCGAGGCCCGCTTCGGCCTCGACCTTCGGCCAGAGCGCCTGGTGCACATGCAGCGCCATGTCGGCGTCCTCGCACGAGTACTCGGCGGCGCGGCCGATCTCGACCTGCGCGAACGGGATCTGGTTGACTCCCTTGCCGCAGACGTCCTCGTAGGTCAGCGCGGTGCGGCCGAGATGGCGGTAGGCGAGGCTTTCGAGCGTGTGCGCCTTGTGCGCTTCCCAGACGTAGCTCTCGAGCATCGTGTCGTGCGCGTAGCCGCGCACGTCGATGCCGAGGGCGGCGAAGACGTGGCCGTCGTACTTGGTGTTGTGGCCGACTTTCGCCGCGGCCGCGTCCTCGAGCCAGGGCCTCAGGCGGGCCATGACCGTCTCGAGCGGGAGCTGGTCGGGGACGCCAGCGTAGCTGTGCGCGACCGGGATGTAGCACGCCTCGCCCGGCGCGACCGAGAGCGAGAGGCCAACCAGGCGGGCGCGGATCGGGTCGAGCGAATCGGTCTCGATGTCGAGCGCGGTGAGCGCGGCGGCGGCGATCCGCGCGATCCAGGCGTCGAGCGCAGCGAGCGTCGTCACCGTCTCGTAGTTCTTGACGATCGGCTCGGACGGCACGGCGTCGCTCGCTTCGAGCGCAGGCGATGGCGGCCGCGGCGCCGCGCCCTTGCGCGCGGCCGCATCGGTGCGCCCGAGCGAAGTCTCGAGCTCGCGCCGCATCGACGCGAAGCCGTGGCGGTCGTAGAAGGCGAGCAGCCCGTCGACGTCGATCTCGCGCAGCGCGAGCGCGTCGAACTCGGGCCAGCCGAGGACGTGGCCCGAGAGGTCGCAGTCGGTCACGACGGTGACGAGCCTGCGCCCCTGCGGCAGCCAGTCGATCGCCCTCCTCAGGTTCTCGCCGACGACGCCCTTGATCTGCGGCGCCGCCGCGATCACGCCTTCGAGCGAGCCGTGCTCGGCGATCCACTTCGCCGCCGTCTTCGGGCCGACCTTCTCGACGCCCGGAATGTTGTCGACCGAATCGCCGATGAGGGCGAGGTAGTCGACGATCCGCTCGGGCGGAACGCCGAACTTGGCGGCGACGCCCTCGACGTCGAGCCGTTCGTTGCTCATCGTGTTGATGAGCGTGACGTTGGCGTCGACGAGCTGCGCCAGGTCCTTGTCGCCGGTCGAGATGACGACCTTGAAGCCGCCCTTGGCGGCCATGCACGAGATCGTGCCGATCGCGTCGTCGGCCTCGATGCCGGGGACGGTGAGGACCGGCCAGCCGAGCAGCTTGATCGCCTCGATGATCGGCCCGATCTGCTGCGCGAGGTCGTCGGGCATCGCCGTCCGCGTCGCCTTGTACTCGGGATACCAGTCGTCGCGGAAGGTCTTGCCCTTGTCGTCGAAGACGCACGCGCCGTGCGCGGCGGGGTACTGCTCGCGCAGCAGCTTCATCATCGCGACGACGCCCTTGATCGCTCCGGTCGGGATGCCGCCGGGGCCGCGCAGGTCGGGAAGCGCGTGATAGGCGCGGTAGAGGTAGCTCGAGCCGTCGACGAGCAGCAGGGTCCGATCCACCATGCAGCCCATTGTGAAGGAAGGGGCACGGCGGAGCCGCGCGCCGGCGCCCTAGAATCGGGACATGGAAACGAGCGCTGCCGTCGCCGCCGCCGTCGCTGCCTTGGTGGCTCACGGCGCGAACGCGGCAGACGCTGCTGCGACGCCGGCGATGCCAGCGGCACCGGCGACTCCCGCGGCGAGCGTGCCGGCACCGGCTGCCGACAGCGAGCGCTCTCGCGCCGGCGAGCCCAACGTCAGAGTCACGGTCATCGACGATGGCCGTGCCCGCATCGAGGAGCTGCGCGTTCGCGGCCAGCTGCAGAAGGTCACCGTCGCGCCGAAAGGAAATGCCCCCGGCTATGAAGTCCTGCTCGGCGACGGCGTCCACACCGTCGCCGAGGATCCCGGCACGTCGCGCGGCTCGGCCGGCAAGCGGGTCTGGAACGTCCTGCGTTTCTGATTCGCCACGGCCTGCCCGGATGGCGGTCTACACGGAGGTGGGCTTCGACGACGCCGCGGCGCTCGTCGCGAGCGTCGGCCTCGGCGTGTTGCACAAGCTCACGCCCTGCGCCGGCGGCATCGAGAACACCAACTACTTCATCGACACCGCGGCCGGCCGCTTCGTCCTCACCGTCTTCGAGCGGCTGCGCGCCGACGAGCTGCCGTTCTACCTGCAACTGATGAAGCACCACGCCGATCACGCCCTGCCCGTGCCGCGGCCCCACCCCGCCGCCGACGGCTCGCTCGTGCTCGCGTTCGCCGGCAAGCCGGCGGCGATCGTCGACCGCCTTCCCGGCGAGCACCATCTCGCCCCGGACGGCGACGACTGCGCCAGCGTCGGCGCCGTGCTCGCGCGGCTGCACCTGTCGGCGCGCGACTTCGCTCCGGCGCAGCCGAACCTGCGCGGCCTGGCGTGGTGGAACGAGACCGTGCCGGTGGTCGTGCCGCACCTCGCGTCGGCACAGGCCGAGCTGATGAACGACGAGCTCGCCTACCAGCGCCATGTCGCCGCGTCGTCGGCGTATGCGACCCTGCCGCGCGCCGCGATCCACGGCGATCTCTTTCGCGATAACGTCATGTTCGTCGAGCGCGACCTCGCCGGCGTGTTCGACTTCTACTTCGCCGGCGTCGACACGCTCCTGTTCGACATCGCCGTCGCCCTCAACGACTGGTGCATCGACCTCGCGTCCGGCCGCCTCGACGAGGACCGTGCCCATGCCTTCGTCGCCGCCTACGAGTCGGTGCGGCCGCTCGAAACCGCCGAGCTGAGGCTGCTGCCGGCGCTGATGCGGGCGGCGGCGTTCCGCTTCTGGCTCTCGCGCGCGTGGGACCAGCACCTGCCGCGCGACGCGGTGATGCTGAAGGCGCACGACCCCGATCACTTCGAGCGCGTCCTCGTCGAGCGCCGCGACGCGCCCTGGCATCCGGTGCGATCGGCGCGCGCGGCGCCATGAAGCTGCAGCTTGTCGCGCCGCGCGAAGGCGCGGTCTGGGTGAGAAAGGCGTTCCAGGTCTTCGCGCGCCAGCCGCTCGGCTTCGCCTCGCTGTTCGCGGCGTGCCTGTTCGTCTTCCTGCTGCTCGGCCTGATCCCGTTCGTCGGCACGATCGCGCTGCTCGTCCTGCCACCGGCGGGCTCGCTCCTGTTCATGATCGCGAGCCGGCGCGTCAGCGAAGGCCAGCCGGCGATGCCCGGCGCGATCGTCGAGCTCGTCACGTCGGGAAAGTCGCGCCTGCTCTCCTTGCTCAAGCTCGGTCTCGCCTACGCCGGCGCCACGTTCTTCGTCTTCTGGCTCGCCGGCGTCCTCGACGGCGGCGCACTCGAGAAGTTCCTCGAGTCGCTCGCCGACGCGAAGACGACGCCGCAATCGGCGGCGGCGCACGTCGGCGATCCGCGCCTGCAGCTCGGCCTGATCCTGCGCCTGCTGTTCGCGGGCGCGCTGTCGATTCCGTTCTGGCACGCGCCGGCGCTCGTCCACTGGGGCGGCCAGGGCTGGGCCAAGTCGCTTTTCTTCAGCAGCGTCGCGCTCTGGCGCAACAAGGGCGCGTTCGCGCTCTACGGCTTGGTCTGGATGGCGCTCTGGATGATGCTGCTGGCGATCGTCAGCATCGGCGTGGGCGTGTTCGGGCCGCAGCGCTTCACGCTCGTCGCGACACCGCTGACGCTGATCTTCTCGACCATCTTCTACGCCAGCCTGTGGTTCACTTTCACCGGCTGCTTCTCGCCCGCCGATCCCGCCGCCGCGTCGCCGGGCGAGAACAGCGGCCCCACCGACTCCCTCACGAAAGGCTCGTCATGAAGAAAGTCGCCATCGTCACCGGCGCCGGCAGCGGCATCGGCCGCGCCTCGGCGCTCGCCCTGGTCAAGGCCGGCTTCCACGTCGCCCTCGCCGGCCGCCGCGCCGACGCGCTCGAGGCGACCCGCACCGGCGCCGGCGACGGCGCCGATCGCGTCCTCGTCGTGCCGACCGACGCCACCGATCCGGCCGCGGTCAAGGCGCTCTTCGCCACCGTCAAGGACAAGCTCGGCCGCCTCGACGTCCTCTTCAACAACGCCGGCACGGGCGCGCCGCCGGTGCCGCTCGACGAGCTCACCGTCGAGCAGTGGCGGACCGTCGTCGACATCAACCTGACCGCGGTCTTCCTGTGCACGCAGCAGGCGTTCGCGCTGATGAAGTCGCAGTCGCCGCGCGGCGGGCGGATCATCAACAACGGCTCGATCTCGGCGCACGCGCCGCGGCCGTTCAGCTCGCCCTACACGGCGACCAAGCACGCCATCACCGGCCTGACCAAGGCGACTTCGCTCGACGGCCGCGCCCACGACATCGCCTGCAGCCAGATCGACATCGGCAACGCCGCGACCGAGATGACCGAGCGCATGAAGAAGGGCGTTCCGCAGGCCGACGGCTCGATGGCGGTCGAGCCGACGATGAACGTCCAGCACGTCGCCGACGCCGTCGTCCACATGGCGAGCCTGCCGCTCGACGCCAACGTCCAGTTCATGACGATCATGGCGACCAAGATGCCGTTCGTCGGCCGCGGCTGATCCGGCGCGGTGACGGATTGCCGTTGCCGCACCGACACGCCCGGATGCACTCTCGCCGCCGCGGCGCAGCCCTTGGGGGACAATCTTTCGCATGGCCTCGAACCCTGCCCGGAATGAGCGCGCCGTTTTCGTCGCTCCCCTGCTCGCCCTGGTCGTTCTCGCCGCGCCGGGCTGCGCGGTCGTCAGCGTCGCCGGCGCCGCGGTGAGCGTCGTCGGCGCCGCGGCCGGCGCCGCCGTCTCGGTCGGCGGCGCGGTCGTCGGCAGCACCGTCAAGGTAGCCGGCAAGGCGGTCGAGAAGACCGTCGACGTCGTCGTCCCGGGCAGCGCTCCGAAATGACGTCGGCCTCGATCACCACCCCCATCCACTTCATCGGCGGCGAAAAAGGCGGCGTCGGCAAGTCGCTGATGGCGCGCGTCCTCGCCCAGTACTTGATCGACAAGCAGCTGCCCTTCCTCGGCTTCGACACCGACCGGTCGCATGGCGCGCTGATGCGCTTCTATCCGGCGTTCGCCTCGTCGGTGGCGGTCGACCGGATCGAGTCGCTCGACGCCATCGTCGAGGCCGCGGTCGACCAGCCCGGCCGCCGCATCCTGGTCGATCTCGCCGCGCAGACGCACGATCCGCTCGCCACCTGGATGGAGGACGCCGGCGTCATCGGCCTCGCCGACGAGCTCGGCATGAAGCTCTTCTACTGGCACGTGATGGATTCCGGCCGCGACTCGGTCGACCTGCTGCGCCGCCTCCTCGACCGCTTCGGCACCGGCCTGCAGTACGTGCTCGTCCGCAACCAGGTTCGCGGCGCCGACTTCAGCGGCCTCGAGCAGTCGGGCGAGCAGGCGCGCGCGATCGGCATGGGCGCGCACGTCGTCTCGGTGAAGAAGCTGAACGAGCACATCATCCAGAAGATCGACGCCGCGAGCAGCAGCTTCTGGCAGGCCAAGGCCTCCGACAAGGACTCGACCGGACTCGGCCTGATGGATCGGCAGCGCGTCAAGATGTGGCTGCGCGACGTCTACCGCGAGATCGACGAGGTCGGCATCTAGGGCCTGTTAACGCTATGCGAGGGCTCGCGTGACTCTGCAAACGGGCGCCCGCAAGGCGCAAAGCAAAGCCGT
>Ga0207644_10000699_pt1 | contig 21250 bp, 15 predicted proteins | sample KBSS73metaG_FD_184326 | JGI IMG/M metagenome (GOLD analysis project Ga0207644, IMG submission 184326) | Switchgrass rhizosphere microbial communities from Kellogg Biological Station, Michigan, USA - KBS S7-3 metaG (SPAdes) (version 2) | ecosystem: Host-associated > Plants > Roots > Rhizosphere... | reverse complement strand
TATCACCCGCTCTGTGGCGGAGAACATCCGGTCGATCGCCAAGACAAAAGGCGTGGAGCCCAGCGAGGTCACTGCCTGCGTGCTCGACCGCGACCGTCATTCGGGGATCATCGCCGAGCTTCGGGCGCTCGGGTGCGGGGTGTGCCTCATTCCTGACGGCGATGTCGCCGGCGTGATCGCTACCACCGATCCCGACACCGGCATCGACGTCTATATCGGCACAGGCGGGGCGCCCGAGGGCGTGCTTGCCGCTGCGGCGCTTCGCTGCGTGGGCGGGCAGATGCAGGGCCGCCTCGTTTTCCGGAACGACGATGAAGTCGCGCGGGCACGACGCTGGGGGATCGAGGATCTGGAGCGGATCTACGCGCTCGGCGACATGGCCAAGGGCGACTGCATTTTCGCGGCCACCGGAGTCACCGACGGATCCTTGCTGAGCGGTGTTCACACTCGCCAGAAATGCGTGACGACGGAAAGCATCGTCATGCGCGCGAGCACCGGCACCGTCCGCCGTGTATCCACAGAATATCGCGACCTGGTGCACCGCGGACTCTAGACCTGCGAGGCCGCCAACCATAGCTTTGTCGCCATGGAGGCGGCTCTCAACATCGACCGATCGGTGACGGGCCAACCGTGGCGCTGGCGCCGTCCCGCGGAAGTCGGGCTCGGCATGGATGCCCTGGTGGACGAACTGCTGCTGGGGCGGGGCGTTGCCCGAGAGGATTTGCCCCGTCACCGCGATCCGCGGATCCGCGATTTCCTGCCCGACCCGAGCTGCTTCCAGGACATGGACAAGGGCGCCCGCCGGCTCGCCGATGCCGTTCAGGCCGGCGAGAAAATCGCGATCTTCGGGGACTATGACGTCGACGGCGCAACAAGTGCGGCGCTGCTGGTTCTGCTCCTCCGCCGGCTCGGCGTGGAGCCGATGGTCTACATCCCGGATCGATTGATGGAGGGCTATGGCCCTTCCGGCAAAGCGCTGGTCGAGCTGAAGGCCAAGGGCGCGACAGTCGCGGTCTGCGTCGATTGCGGCGCCCAGGCTTTCGACGCGCTCGAAGAAGCCCGGAATGCCGGCCTCGATGTGATCGTGGTCGATCATCATCAATGCGCCAGCCTTCTTCCAGCCGCTCACGCACTGATCAATCCGAACCGCCTGGACGAGAGCGAGGATGGTGCGGCGCACGGACACCTCGCGGCCGTTGGCATGGCCTTCCTCCTCGGTGTCGCGTTGCTTCGGGAATTGCGCAGCCGCGGCTTCTTCGAGGGGCTCGCCGAGCCGAAAATCATCGACCTGCTCGATCTCGTTGCGCTCGGTACCGTCGCCGACGTGGCCCGGCTTAAGAGCCTGAACCGTGCCTTCGTGACGCAGGGGCTGAGGGTGATGGCCGCGCGCCAGAATGTCGGCCTCGCAGCACTCGCAGAGGCGGCGCGCTTGGTGAAGCCGCCGTCCTGCCGGGACCTCGGCTTCGCGCTGGGGCCTCGCATCAACGCGGGCGGGCGGGTCGGCAAGTCAGACCTTGGAGTACGGCTCCTCACCTCGACCGACCCCGAGGAAGCGCGGACACTCGCCGCCGAGCTGGACCGCCTCAATGAGGAGCGCCGCGCAATTGAGATGCTGGTATGCGAACAGGCCGAGGCGCAGGCCGCCGAGCAGCCGGACTCGCCGGTCATCACCGTGATGGACGGCGGGTGGCATCAGGGCGTGATCGGCATCGTCGCCGGCCGCATCAAGGAACGGTTTGGCCGGCCGACGATCGTCATCGCCGAAACCGAAGACGGCACCGGGAAGGGTTCGGGACGATCGATTTCCGGAGTAGACCTCGGCGCCGCCGTGCTGGCCGCGAAGGACACCGGTCTGCTAATCGCGGGTGGCGGTCATGCGATGGCGGCCGGGCTCACCCTCCCTTCCGGCGGTCTGAAGCCGTTCCGGGACTTCATCAATGAACGGCTAGGTGCGGACGTGGAAAAGGCCCGCTCAGACCGCGCGCTGCTGCTCGATGCCCTGCTTGCCCCAGGCGGAGTTGCGGGCGCCCTTTGCGACGCGCTCGATTCGGCGGGCCCTTATGGCGCCGGCTGGCCCAGCCCCCGCGTCGCCGCTGGGCCGGTCCGGCTACTGAGGACCGGGATCGTCGGCGACGGCCATGTGCGAGGCCTCGGCTGCGGCGATGACGGAAAGACGTTCAAGTGGATCGCCTTCCGGAGCGCCGCCACGGAACTCGGCCAGGCGCTACTCTCTTCGGCGCCCGACCGGCGCTGGTGGCTCGCCGGAACGATCAAAAGGGACGAATGGAACGGCGGCAATGCGGCGGAGATGCACCTTGAGGACGCCGCGCTTGCTTGACGCTGGAAAACCCCTCGCCTAACGCGCACTCCGCTTCCCGGAGCGGCCCCATCGTCTAGCGGTCTAGGACGTCGCCCTTTCACGGCGAAAACACGGGTTCGAGTCCCGTTGGGGTCACCATTTCAGGTGATTTATATATGTTCCCGGCTCCCGATCCCCGCGTCTGACCGCCAAGCGACGGCAAGGGATGAACAGAGGGCAGTTTCAATCAGCCGGATGCTCTTGTTTCGCCTAGAGGCCCCGCTTGACCCCGTGCAAACCGACGACGCTTCCCCCGTCAATCATGGGAACGGCTAGAGGCCGGATCCAGGAGTTGCTGCCTGCACCGTTATCGATCTCAGCATCAAGCATGAAGCTGTGGATGTCACAATGCCCGTAGCCGTTCGCCGGCTCGCTTCGGGCGGTGGCCAGATCGAGCTCCGATCGAAAAAACATAGCCCTCGGCGAAAGTCCCCGCCGGCTCCTTGTCGAACATCGCGTTGACGAAGGGCAAGCTCGAAGGTGCTTTTGCATCCACGTCTCACGTCTAACGTTTCCGAAGCGCGACTTTCCACTCCGGCAGGGAGCCACGGCAGCGTGGACGCTGCCTGGATCATGAAAATCGCCGGCCTCCATGGAAAGCCCGATGGGTACCGGCCGCCTTCGGCCGTAGGTAGCTCGAGCAGAACGTTCGGAGCGAATTCATGGCCGCCAAGTCAATCATCGATAAAAAGGTCCGCTGGGTCCTGGCCCTGATCGTCGTGCTGGTCGTCGCCCTGCCGATATTGGCGGTGCGCAGTTACATCGCGAAGGTCACCGAGACCAAGATCGTCGCCGCCTCCGAACCGACCGATGAGCGGCTTGTCGCCATCGACGGACGCAGCATGCTCGTTCAGCCCGAAGCCTTGGGACAAACGATGCGCGAGTGGCTGAAATCAAAGGGGGAGAAAACCTTCAGTTTCGAGCTCAGCGATCGCAGCTTTGTGACAGGTTCTACCGTCCCAAGTCGGATTACCGCCAAGCGGATCGACCAGGTCGTCGACCTTGCGAAGGCGAGCCCGGCCCTGATGGTCCACATTTTGCTGCCGCCCCATTTGGCGAGCGCATCGGTGCGGCAACTGGATGAGCAAAGGGCCTTAGGCCTTCGCAATGCCCTGCTGAGCGATGGCGTTAGCGCGGCCAACGTCACCATCGGGGTCGATCAGCAGGACCTGCCGACCACCCGGACCGCTCAGATGGCAGTGCTGCTGTCGAAGTGAAGCTATGGAATTCGACTTCCGGTCGGGCCTAGCCCTGGTTTGTCGATATGTCCGTTTCCGCAAAGGCGGGGCCTTGCCGTTCCTTCAGCCAGCCGCCCGCAACCGCAAGCGCAACCAACAGCACCACGAACCCCCAATCGCGCCACTTTTTCATGCGGGCTTCTCCGATTTTGGGCAATGCGTCTAATCTCTAGTAATCAACTGGGAAATATGGCGGAGTTCGACTTGGCGCGGTGCCGCGCTGATTCGTCGCGGCACAGGCATGTCCTGCTACCATCGCCGTCCGCCGCCGGCGGCGCTGCGGACCGATTCCTTCAGTTTCTCGCATGCCCTCTTCTGTCAGGCCCTTCGGGAACTGATGCAGGCCGAGGCTGAACGCTTCCCTATCGCTTGATCGGAGAGATTTTCGAACCTTCGAGACCCATTCCGGCCATCAGCCCCTTCTGGCCGAACGGAAAGGCGTAAACGTCCTTTGCGAGGGTCGTCGAGGTGGTGCTCATGGCCTTTCCCTGGTCCATCACGACCACGCTCGGCCCTGACCCGATCGCCCACCCGTCGCTCTTGCGCAAATAAGTCAGCGCCTTGTCATTCATCAGGAAGAGCGCGTAGCTGAACGACTGTCCGCCTACCTGCAGACCGTAAGAGACGGCTGCGATCTTGTAATAGGCGGTCGGCACACCTCGAACGAACAGGACTCCTTCGCCGCCCTGCCCGCCAATGACGAGGCCCGCCTTGACGATCTTCGGGAAGACCAGGATCGCCCGGGCGTCGCGGGCATATCTGCTTGCCCTCGCCGACTGCGAATACAGCCGGCTGAGCGCGGCCCTGCCATCTGCATTCAGCTGCGCAGCCGTCGCTGCTTGAGCGGTTTCAGCAAAGGATCCGACGCCGATCGCTACGGAAAGGCCCAAAGCCATCATGCGATATCGGGTGCTCATAGGCCGCTCCTATTTTCGGCGTGGTTAGAACTGGGTTCGAAAGGTCAGAAGCGGTCCCGTCTGATAGACGTCGTACAGGAAGTCGCCGTGGTCATAATTGATCTTGTAGTGACGCCACCCGGCACCGATGCTCATCTTGTGGCTGATCTGATAATCGACCGTCGCCACCGCCTGCCAGGTGATGTCCGAACCGACGATCACGCCTCCAAGATCTCCATAAGCGTTGAAGCTCCACTTGCCGCCAAGCGGCGCATTGACCCTGGCAGCAATGAGCGGATCCAGCCACGATTGCTTCACCGATCCGTCGAGGCTCCTGTTTGGGCCATCGAGCTGGAGCGTCGTCTTGAAGAAGTTCATCCGGCCGCCGGCCAGGAGGTCCACGTTGACCGGACCGTCGTTCACGACGCGATAGCCGCCCAGGAGCGTGACCTCGGCGGTCCTCGAATCGAGCTCGGCCTCAAGGAAATCGGGATCGCGAATACCGATCCCTTTCTTGGTATCAAGATGAATGAAGGTCAGGTCGCCGAGAAAGATGAGGCGGTCGCGACGTGCCTCCGCAGCGCCCATGAAAGCGAATTTGAATGCCTTCAGAACTTTGCCGAATGGGAGACTGAGATCGACAGGGGGAGCGGGCCCGATGACATCGGTCTTGCCCCAGGCGCCGGCGAACCAGACGTAGCCGATCGTGGAAAGCTGCCACTTGCTCTTGTTCTGTGCCGGCGGCGGAGTTTCCGCGCTCGCCGAAGGTTCGGAGCTGGCCTGAGTGGAATCTGCCGGCGTCGTAGAATCGGCTTGCGCCAGTGCCTGTGCGTGAAGGTTAGCGCTCGCGCCAGCGAGCACAATTCCAATCGACACGGAACATAGTTTCCGCATTCGCAATACCCCAGTTCGGGATCAGCCTTGGATGAGATGTGCGCAAGGACGCCATGCGGGAAAGCCCTGACCCTGTCGTCGATGGTCATCGATCGCGGATAACGCGCTTTCGACGAGATTGCGGTCTGGCGGGCGTCCTTCGCCGGGAGTAAAGCGCCCGCATGCGAGTCCGCCTGACCTGCATTCCAGCCTTGCTTGCCGCCGGCGCGATGGCGCCCCCGGCAAGCGCCCCAGCACCCATACGCGAACTGAATGGGCGCGTGGCGCAGCCAGCAGTCAATTGCGTACGGCTGCAGTCGCACCAGTCACTGCGGACGCCAGACAGCAACCGCAACGTCCTGCTTTACGGGAGCGGGAATACGATCTGGCTAAATCAGCTCGCGCCCGGTTGCACCTATGGGAACAATGACGTCCTGGTGACCGAGCCGACGGGCTCGACGCTGTGCCGGGGAGACATCGTCAGGTCATTCGATCGTCTGAGCCGAATCCCGGGCCCGACCTGCGTGATCGGCGAATTCGTACCCTACAACCGCGCCCGCTAGATTCCGGTAGCCGCGAACGTGTGACCGTCGGGATCGAGATCCCTCAGGTCGCGGCCCCGGGTCTCCTTCCCGAACCACGCGACCAGGATCAGCGCAGCGACGGTTGGCACAATGATGATCAGCGACACGACGGCGAGCGGTGGAACCAGCGCCAGGATGGCCAGGAGCTGGGCGAACATGCCGCCAGCCTTGGTGCAAGCGGCAACGGTGCCGGTCGTCCGGCCACGAACGCGCAGGGGAAAGCTCTCAGCGGCATAAGGGAGGAGCATCGCGATGAGCGCGTTGGTGCCGATGATCAGAAGCGCGACAGGAAGCACGGGACTGCCCGCGCGCGTGACCTCCAGCCACAACACGCCGGCAAGCCCCGCCAAGGTCACGAGCAGCGCCAGCACGACCGACCATTTCGTGCTCCACGCGCTGTAAAGGTAGGCGACGATGAAGACCGTCGGGAAGGCGATCAGCGCGGATTCCGCCAACAGCCGGCTGGACAGACCCACGCTATATCCCTTCGTAATCAGATCGGCGGGAAGCCACAGCAGCAGGCCGAAATTCACGAGGCTGAAGCAGATGGCTGCGAGGCTGAGCGCGAACAGCTTCCCGAAGAATGCGCGGCCGGTGAGCGCGACCGAATGGCCGCGTTCCAGCGCAACCTGCTCGGCGGCACGCGTTTGCCGCGCCTTCGAACCGAAGCGCTCCATCACTCGCTGCGCTTCCTCGCGGCGGCCCCGCGACAGTAGGAACTTCGCGGACTCCGGAATGAGCGCGCCGAGCAGGACCAGCGATAGTCCCGTTGGCAGGTTCAGGATCCAGAGGATTCGCCAACCGAAAAAGGGCTGCAGAAGCGCGGAAAAGCCGCTCGCCGCAAAATATCCCCCCACGGCACCGAGTCCTCCTACGAGGACAAGGCTCCAGCCGCGATGCTTGCTCGGCATCATCTCGGCGAGAAGCGCGTAGGTGACGGGCAGCATGCCGCCGGCGGCCACCCCCATCATGAAGCACATGCCGACGTTCCAGGCGAGCGACGGCATTGCCCCGCAGATCGACGTTCCAACAAACATGACGGCCGACAGCAGGATGGTGGCCTTGCGCCCGTAGATATCTGCAAGGACGCCCCAGATGATCGAGCCGACGACCGTGCCCGTGAGCGCCGAGAATGGGAAGGTGGATACGGTCGCCTTGGTGACCTGATATTCCGACATCATCCCCGGAAGCGTGAATCCGAGCGTGGCGGGCTTCATGATATCGATGATCAAGGCGAGGACGAGGACGGACATGAGGCCCCAGTGGGCGCCGCTAAGGGGCGCATCCTCCGGCGGCGAGACGACGATATCCTGCGTCGCCGCGAGCTGACCCGCGATGTTCTTCGGCAGCAGCCCGTAGGCCGCAATCCCGCAGCCTCCGACAATGGCGGCCATGCCGAGCATCATGTCCAAACCAATGGGCATTCCGGCGAGAATGAAATGATTGTGCCGGCCCATGAGGAACATCGGCGCGTGCATCAGCACCCCGCCGGTGACCAGGATCACGCCCAGCACGAAGGCCCAGACGCCGCGACGATCCGAAAGTGTACTGCTGCTAATCATGCGGGGCTTCGATGGTCATCCGTCTTTACGCGAAGCATCGCCAGCGCCGCGAGGGACATCACGATGGCGGCCGCCAGCATCGTCCAGATCGGCTCGTCGGGGAAGAAGGCTTTCATGATGGAACCCATCACGGTCGCGACCAGCAACTGGGGGATGACGATGAAGATGTTGAAGAGCCCCATGTAGATGCCGAGCTTCCGCTGCGGCAGACTGCTGGCGAGGATGGCGTAGGGCATGGCGAGGATCGACGCCCATGCGACGCCGATCCCGATCTCGGAGACGATGAGCAGTTGCGGGTCCTTGATCATGAAGAAGCTCGCATAACCGAGCGCACCGGCGAGCAGGCAGATCATGTGCGTCCGCGCCTTTCCGACGGAGCGCGCCAGCGGTGGTAGCAGCGCGAGCGCCGCGATCGCCGCGACGCCGTTGTAGACGGCGAACAGAACGCCGACCCAGTTGCCCGCATCCTGGAACCCGGCGCTGGCGGGGTCCGGCGAATGGAAGAAGTCGCGGGCGACGACTGGCGTCGTGTTGATCCACATGATGAACAAGGCCGACCAGCTGAAGAATTGCGCGAGTGCGAGCCGCTTCATGATCGGAGGCATTCCGGAGAAATCACCGACGATGTGAGCGAGCATGTTGTTCGTGCTTCCGCGCCGAGCGAGCAGGATCGCGATGATGCTCGCGAGGCCATAGACGATCAGCAGGCCGGCGAGGACGTAGACTTCTTTCTCGAGTTGCAATTCGAGGACGGCAAGCAGGACGACAACGCCTGCGCCGATCCAGGCCAGGCTCGAGCCCAGTGTCCGCGAAGCGAGCGCCCGAAGCGTCTCGTCGCCATCTGGATGCTCGGCACTTTCTCCGAACGCCGCCATCTCGACTGGCGAATATTCTTTCGTCGTAAGGACGGTCCAAAGGACGGCAAGGAACAGAGCTGCACCGCCGACCCAGAAGCTGTAGCGGACGGTGTCTGGAATGCCGCCGCCCGCAACGGTGTTGGAGACGCCCCACTTGTCCAGCAGCTCGGGGAAGATCGAGCCGACGACGGCCCCCGCCCCGATGAAAGCCGTCTGCACCGCATAGCCGGCCGTATGCTGGTCCTTGCGGAGCATGTCGCCGACAAAGGCCCGGAACGGCTCCATGGTGATGTTGAGGCTGGCATCGAGCGCCCACAGCAGGATCGCCGCCATGAACAGGCTCGACGACAAGGGCATGAGGAATAGCGACAGAGCCGCGAGGAGGGCGCCCGCAACGAAATAGGGGCGGCGGCGGCCCAGCCTGCCGAGCCAGGTCCGGTCGGACATGTGGCCGATGATCGGCTGGACCAGCAGGCCCGTCAGTGGCGCGGCGATCCACAGCGCGGGAAGATCGTCGAGGCTCGATCCCAACGACTGGAAGATGCGGGACATGTTCGCAGTCTGGAGCGCAAAGCCGACCTGGATTCCGAGGAAGCCGAAGGAGATGTTCCAGAGCGCGGCTACGGACTGCCGTGGCTTTTCACTGACTGCGGTTAGGTTCATCCCCATCCCCTGAAGCATAAGCCGCTGACTTGCCGGCGCGGCGGTTCTATCGTGGGCTGCATGGCGACGATAGTGGACCGCTCGCGGCTTACCGGCGAGCTTGAGGACAAGGGTTTCATCCAGGCGCGCAGCCTGTTCGATGCGGCCTTCATGGATTCGCTGCTGCTGAAAGCGCACGCGACCTTGTTCCGCGAAAGCGCCCAGGCGCGCGAGGCCGTGCTGTCGAACGGTTCGCTGATCCACCTTGCCGACAATCCGGAATATGCGGACGTCATCGCCGCCCCGGCTCTGTCCAATCTGTTTCGTGAGTGTGGTGCTACAGACCTGCGCTTCACCGGCGGCTTCCTGATCTCCAAGCCCGGCGGCGGGCCGCCCTTATTCTGGCACCAGGATTGGTGGGGATGGGACGATGCCAGCGCCTATCAGCCGCGCGCGCAGCAGCTCTTCGCGATGATCTACTTGACCGACACGAGTATCGAGAACGGGTGCCTGCGGGTCATTCCCGGGTCGCATCGACGCGATCACGGGCTGCACCATCTCGACACCGCGCATTCGGAAGGGATGCAGGGGTTCAGGGACCCGTCCAACCCCGCTTATGCCGACGATCCCGATCAGGTCGCGGTGCCCGTGAAGGCAGGCGACGTCCTGATCGGGGATGCGAGGCTGATCCATGGCGCTTTCGCCAACCGGACGGATGAGGAACGCCCCCTGCTCACCTTGTGGTTCATGCCGCATTGGAGCTCGATGCCCCCGGAAATGCGCGCGCTAGCCTACAAGGGCTTCATGCGCGGCGACGACATCCCGTCGAGCGTTGAGCCGCACACGTTCCTCGACTGGCCAGAGCCTCTCAAACGCCGGATCGCGCATCTGCTTCCGCCGGACGACGGCGGGGTCGCCCCGATGCGCTGGAACCGGATTCCCGATTTCGAGCGGCTCGCCGCTTGAGGCTCCTGCTCGCCGGGATGGCCGCGCTCGCCCTGACCGCGCCAGCGTCGGCGTCGGGTCTCGAAGACGAGGTCTTCTATCACATCTTCACGCGCTCCATGCGCGACAGCAACGGAGATGCGCAGGGGGATCTCAAGGGCATCGAGCAGAGCCTGCCCTATCTGAAACGGCTAGGCGTCACGTCGATCCTGCTGACGCCGCTCTACCCCTCGCCTTTCTATCACAATTATTTCGCGAGCAGCTTCGACGGGGTCGATGCCGAGTTCGGCACGATGGCCGATTATCGGCGCCTCGTCCGGGCGATTCATGCGCGGGGCATGAAGATCTACCTCGATCAGGAATTCCAGTACGTCGCCTACGATCATCCCTGGTTCAAGTCGGCGCTCGGCCATCCTGAATCGCCCTTTTCGGACTTCCTGATCTTCCATGGACCGAACAACACGCAGCCTGAATCCGGCGTCTTTAATATCACCCTCGCCACCCGCTTTCCCGGCGAGCAAACGGGTATCACAACCGTCAATCTCAATTCGCCGAAGGTGCGGGCATGGGCGGGCAACTATCTGCTCGGTTGGGTCGACCCCAATCGCGACGGCGATTTCTCGGACGGTGTCGACGGGTTTCGGATCGACCACATGATGGACGATCTCGACAACAAGCACATCCTGACCGGACTGTTCGACAGCTTCTGGAAACCAGTTTTCGCCAAGCTACGAAAGACGAACCCGAAGCTGAGGATCGTCGCCGAGCAATGGGACTGGGGCGACGGCGGCGACTTCCTCCGGCGGGGCGACGTCGATGCCGCTTTCGCCTTTCCGCTGACCGGCGCCATCCGGAGTTTCGACAAGTCCAAGGTAGTCGCGGCGATCCAGACTCTCGACAAGGCCATCCCCGCTGGAGAGCACGAGCTGGTCTTCGTTGAGAACCACGATATGGGCCGCATCGCGTCAGACCCGGGGATCACGCCGCAGAAGCTGCGCACTGCAGCCACGTTGATGATCGCGCTGAAGGGCACGCCATCAATCTACTACGGGCAGGAGCTCGGGATGCGCGGAACGCCTCGCGATTCGTATAAATCCGACGAGCGCGAAATCGGTATGCGCGAGTCCTTCCGCTGGAGCGCAAAGGTCGAAGCCGCCGGACAGGCGAACTGGTACAAGGGACCGAAGGACTATTGGACCGATCGCTTCGCACGCGACCATGACGGCGTGTCGGTCGCGGAGGAAGATCGGGACCCCAATTCGCTACTCAACCACTATCGGCTGCTCCTCAAACTGAGGGCGGCACACCCGGCGCTCCGATCCGGCAGCCAGCGCGTTGTCGCGACCGACGGCGATGTTCTCGCCGTCGAACGGACGGGCGCCGGCGAGCGACTCCTGATCGTCGCCAATCTTTCAAGCAAGGGTGCCGACTATTCGACGGACGGGGTCGATCTGCTGTCGGGAAAGCGGGCTGGAACGCTCCATCTGGATCCATACCAGGCAACAATCGTTCGGCGCTGAGATCATCGCTGGACTTGCCCAAACCCTTGTATAGGTTCGGCGCGAATTTCCGCGGGAGACCGCGGTTCGGAGGGGAGACCGAATGAGCCTTTCGACGATCGACGTCATTGTCGTCATCGCGTACGCGATTGGCATTTTCAGCCTGGCGCAGTGGGTCAGCCGCGAGAAGGCCGGTCACCAGAAAGACACGTCAGACTACTTCCTCGCATCAAAGAACCTGCCCTGGTGGGCGATCGGCGCATCGCTGATCGCGGCGAACATCTCGGCCGAGCAGATCGTCGGCATGTCGGGTTCCGGCTACGCGATCGGACTTGCGATCGCCTCCTATGAATGGATGGCCGCGCTGACCTTGCTGATCGTCGGCAAGTTCTTCCTGCCGATCTTCCTCAAGAACCACATTTACACGATGCCGCAGTTCCTGGACCGGCGGTACGGCCGGGTCCTGCCCATCATCATGGCGATCTTCTGGCTCGCGCTCTACGTGTTCGTGAACCTGACCTCGATCATCTGGCTCGGCTCGATCGCGGTGAACAAGGTCGCGGGGATCGACCAGAATATCGCGCTGATCATTCTCGGCGCCTTCGCCCTGCTCTACCAGCTCCGCGGCGGGCTGAAGGCCGTGGCGCTGACCGACATCGTGCAGGTTACCTTGCTCGTGCTTGGCGGTCTGGTCGTCGCCTATCTGACCCTGACGAAAATCGGCAACGGCGACCTGTTCGCCGGGTTCCACACCCTGGTTTCGACCTCGCCGGATCACTTCCACATGATTCTCCAGAAGGGCGACCCGCACTACATCGACCTACCGGGCCTCAGCGTCCTCATCGGCGGCATGTGGATCGCGAATGTCGCTTACTGGGGTTTCAACCAGTACATCATCCAGCGCGCGCTGGCGGCGAAGAGCCTCGACGAAGCGCAAAAGGGCGTCATCTTCGCGGCCTTCCTGAAACTGCTGATGCCGGTGATCATCGTGCTTCCGGGCATCGCCGCGGTGGTTCTCGCTCCCGACCTGCCCAAACCGGACGAAGCCTATCCGACGATGATGCGGCTGCTTCCGCCGGGCCTGCTCGGGCTCGTCTTCGCGGCGCTGGTCGCAGCGATCATCGCGTCGACGGCATCGAAGATCAATTCGATCGCGACGATCTTCACGCTCGATCTCTACGCCAAGTTCCGCGGTGAGCGGACGCGTGCCGAGGACGATCAGGGCGAAAGCGTCGGCGAGGAAAAGCACCTCGTTCTCGTCGGGCGGATCACCGCCGTCATCGCAATCATCATCGCGATCATCGTTGCCAAGCCGCTGGTCGGAAGCTCCGAGCAGGCGTTCCAGTACATCCAGGAATTCAGTGGATTCTTCACGCCGGGCATCACGGTCATTTTCCTGCTCGGCCTGTTCTGGAAGCGCGCGACCGAAGCGGGCGCGATCGTGGCCGCGGTGACCTCCGTCCTGCTCTCGACGGTGATGAAGTACATGCTTCCCTCAGGCGGCCTGTCGCAGGGCGTGAACGACTATCTGACGCCCTTCATCAACCGCATGGGCGTCGTGTTCCTGGTCTCGCTCGTTCTGGCGGTCGTGGTGTCGCTGGCGACGAAGCCGAAGCCCGGCGTCGATACGATCGACACGGTCGACGTTCGGTACAAGACCAGCACGGGCTTCAACGCCGGCGCGCTTGGCGTCGTCCTGATCCTGATCGCGCTCTACGCGACCTGGTGGTGAGCTAACTGCGCTCGCCCGCTTTCGGGCGGCGATATTTGTGACGGAGCCATTCGAACACGGGCAGCGCCTCGTGTTTGGGATAGTCGAACCAGGTCGAATTCTCCCAGTCCGAGCCCTTGCCCCATCGCGTTCCGCAACGGGTCGAGATCCAATAGGGCTCCCAATAGACGACACCGATGCCGCCCGCGTCGATGGTCAGCTGCGTGAGTTCCACCATGAACTGGTGCTGGCCTTGGGGCGTCGCAGGGTAGCCGGGGATCAATGCGTCATTCCCTAGCAGGTTGTTGGCGGTGTCGGCCCCTTCGAGCGTGAACGGATAGCCCGTCTCCACCACGATCACATCCTTGCCGTAGCGACGCTTCGTTTCCGCAATGGTCTGCTTCAGCTGGTCGAGCCCGTAGGTTGACCATTTCTTGTAGTAGCTGATGCCGACGAGGTCGTAGCCCTGGACGCCGGCCTTCGCCGCCGCGTCGAACCATGGCAGCACATTCTCGGGCTGCGCGATGTGCAGCATGATCCGAGGTGTGATCGAACCGGAGCGGCCCGCCTCCTGCACCGCCTGGATTCCGGCATTCAACAGGCGCGCATTGCGGTCCCAGTTGATGGGGGCGCCGGGCACCTTGCCACCAAGCAGCTCCGGGTTGGTTTCGTTGCCAACCTGCACCATCTCCGGCATCGCGCCTTCGGCGTCGAGCTTGCGCAACGTGTCGAGCGTATAATCGTGGAGCGCCTTGACCTGCTGGTCGGTCGTAAGGTTGGCCCAGGCGGCGGGCGCGATCTGCTTTCCGCCGTCGGCCCAGTCGTCCGAATAATGGAAATCGAGCAGCGCCTGCATGCCGGCAGCATGAGTGCGGCGGATGGTCTTCAGGACGTCGGAATAATTGCTGTACTTGGTCCAGGTCGGGTTCACCCAGGTCCGCACGCGGACGATGTTGCCGCCTTCGCGCTTCAGCAGCTTGAACGGATCGATCGGTTTGCCGCCGAGACGGTAGATCGCGCCGCAATCCTCCATCTCGTTTACGTAGCTAAGGTCCCCGCCGAGATAGAGCCCGCTGGCCGGGACCGGTGCCGGCGGACCCGCCTGCGCGGACATGGATGCTGCGGCAAGCAGCGATGCGATGACGGCATGCTTCATAGCGCGACGATCCTCATGCGAGCGCCTTTGAGCCCGTCACCGGCGACAGAGATGTCCACCGGGCCGCGCCCGATACGAACGATAGCCTGGGCAAGACCGTTGAAGGCCTTCCGCTCCGCGGCGACGTCGGCCTCGATGCTATTGGGATTGCCGTTTCCCACGCCGATCACGTCGCCGCCGCTTGCCTTGAAACGAAGGAGGTCGTCGGCGGTGGGCACCGGGCGCCCGCGGGCATCAACAATCATTGCATTCGCGATCACAACCTCGCCCGCCTTGGCGACGCGGCGGTCGAGCGTCAGGCTGACTGAGCTTGCGGGGCCGCTGGTCTGCCGAAGATCCCGCGCGACCGCGCGACCCCCATTGTATCCAATCGCTTCCAGCCGACCCGGAGTGTATGGCACCTGCCAATCCAGATGCCGGTTTCGCTGCATCTTCTTGCGGCCGAGCGAACGGCCGTTGAGCTTCAGCTCGACTTCTTCGGAATTGCCGTGCGCCCACACCTCGACGGGCTGGCCTTCACGGCCCGGCCAATTCCAGTGCGGCAGCAGGTGCACCAGCGGCCGATCTAGCCGCCACCAAGCCCGGTAGTAATAATAATTGTCCTTGGGGAAGCCGCAGCTGTCGAGAATTCCGAACTGGGAACCGATGCTCGGAAACTCGGCGTAAGGCGTCGGCTCGCCGCGATAATCGAAGCCGGTCCAGACGAAGCCGCCGGCGATGTACGGGCGCTCCGCGACGATCGTCCACCATTCCTCGGCAGTTGTCGCCCACCACGGATGTTCGGTATCGTAGGCGCGGACGACGTGACTCGCCGGATCGTTCGCATATTCACCGCGAGTGGCGACGGTGCTCCCGGTTTCGGAACCGTAAACGGGCTGATCGGGATGGCGGCCGTGATAGGCTTCGATCTGGTTGGTTCGATAGTTGAAGCCGAGCACGTCGACGACGCGCCCGACACCATTGTCCCAGCCCTGGTCCATGGCGAAGGTCGTCGGACGCGTCGGGTCTAGCCGCTTCACGTGGGCGGCGAGCTCGGCGTTGATACGGGCGCCGCGTTCTGTCGCCTGGTGCGGCTCTTCATTGCCGAGCGACCAGAGGATCACGCACGGATGATTGCGGTCGCGGCGGATGATGCGCTCGAGCTGCGACAACGCCTCATCGCTGGAACTGTTGACGCGCTGCTCGACGATCATCAGCATGCCGAGCTCGTCGCAGATTTCGAGCAGCGTCGCCGCGGGTGGATTGTGCGCGCTTCGCCAGGCGTTCGAGCCCATTTCCTTGAGCTGCAACACGCGCCAGCGGTGCAAACCGTCGGGAATTCCTGCACCGACTCCGGCGTGATCCTGGTGATTGCAGGTGCCGAGCAGCTTCACCGGCTTGCCGTTCAGGATGAATCCGCGTTCCGCGTCGAAACGGATGTCGCGAATGCCGAAGCGCACGTCGAGATTGTCGATCACCCTCTTCTCGGTCGCGAGCAATTCGGCGCGGACGACGTAGAGGTTCGGCGCTTCGAGCGACCAAAGCTGGGCGCGCGAATAAGTGTATTGCTCCTCGAACGTGCGCCGTTCGCCGGCGGCAAGGCTGATCGAGACCGGATCGTTGACGGTGATCGTCTGTCCATCCGGAGTGACGAGCGTGAGTCGGAGCAGCGCATCGACCGCGGCATCGCTGCTGTTCACCACATCGGTCGAGATGTGAACGGTCGCACCGTTCGGGCCGACCGTGCTTCGCACCAGGACGCCCGACTGGGGAATGTGCAGCGCTTCGACGCGGACGAGATCCACGTGACGGTAGATCCCGGCACCTTCGTAGAACCAGCCTTCGCCGAGCGTCGCGTCGCAGCGGACGGCAATCACATTGGGTCCGCCATCATAATCGAGGAAGTCGTCGATGCGGACGCTGAAGGGCGCGTAACCGCTCTCGTTACGGGCGACGTCGTAGCCGTTCACGAAGACGATCGCGTCGCGAAATACGCCGTCAAACTCGAGCCAGAGACGACGCCCCCTGTCGGCATTGGTGACGCTGATCGCTGTCCGGTACCAACCGATGCTGTTCTGCGGGAACTCGCGTCCAATCGCCTTGAATCCGTGCGCGGCCCGGGCGTCGGCATTGTCCTTGGCAGGCGGCGAAGGGGGCGGCGCGAAAGGAAGCGCGACGGCCCAATCGTGCGGGACGATGACATCGGCCCATGCGCTATCGTCGAACTTCGGCATTGCCGCATCGGCGGCCGCTCCAGCCTTTGCAAATGTCCGCTGGTTCCTGCCGAAGCCGAAGTCGCGCTCGACGTCCGCCGCATGACCGAGGTGGAATTTCCAGCGATCGAGCCGCTCACTCTGCCGCCCGCCTGTCGCAGGCTGCTGGGCATTCGCCGCGGTGACAAGGCCCGGCGCCGTCAAGAGAACAGCGCCCGCTCCCACCAGCTCGCGGCGAGTCACGCCCGTGCTCAATACGCCCGGCACACCCCTCATGTGCGCGAGCCTTAAGTCGCTGCCGCGCGCGTGCAAGCGTTAAGCGTCTGCTGTCGTGCTCGACTCGCGGATGGTCAGACGCACTGGGAGGATGCGATCGCTGGCCGATCCTCGTTCGATGGACTCAATGAGCGCATCCACAAGTGCCTCGGCCGCGTGGCGAGCGTCCTGCGTGATCGTGGTCAACGCCGGGCTCGCCAGGCAGGCCGCGGGAATGTCGTCGAAGCCGACGATCGCGACCTGGTCTGGAACGGTGCGGCCCGCATGCTGCAGCGCGTGGACCGCTCCGATTGCAGCGACATCGCTCGCAGCGAAGATCGCGTCGAACTCGACGCCCCGCTGAAGCAGTTGCTCGGCTGCGAGGCGGCCGTCTGCTTCGCTCGGTGCGGCAGGAGCGCGAAGCGCCTCGTCCGGCTCGATCCCGGCAGCGCGAAGCGCGCGGCAATATCCGCGCCAGCGTTCGTCGACCTCGGGATAGCCGGCGCCGGCGGTGCCAATGAAGCCGATCTTGCGCCGGCCTTGCTGAAGAAGGTGGGTTGTTGCGTCGAAACCGCCCAGTTGATTGTCCGACGAAACGGTGGTGCCGAGCGAACCTTCGCTTGATCCCCAGCGAACGAAATGCGCGCCGCGCGCGACCAACTGCTCAAGCCGCGGGCGATAATCGAGATAGTCGCCATAACCGAGCAGGATGATGCCATCCGCCTTACGGCTGTCCTCGTAGTCGACATGCCAGTCGGACGAGAGCTGCTGAATGGAGATCAGGAGGTCGTAGCCGTGCTCGGCGCAGCGGCGGACCATCGGCCCGACCAGCGAAAGATAGAAGGGATTGAGGAGCGCCGTTTCAGGGCCTTCTTCGAAGAAGAGCAGGGCCAGGGTGTTCGACTGCTGGCGCCTCAGGCCCGACGCATTCTTGTCGACCTTGTAGTGAAGCTGCTCGGCTGCATCGAGCACTCGCTGGCGCGTCGCTTCGCTGACCGAGGGGCTTCCGGACAGGGCGCGAGACACCGTTGGCTGGGACACGCCCGCCAGCGCTGCAATGTCGAAAGACGTGGGCCGCCTCTGTGTCATCCCCGTCACGCAACATGCTGAATACGTATGTATTGTGCAACAGTGCATTCCGCTCTCGCCAACCTCTGATAGTCTTCAGTTTGGGAGAGGGGTGACTACCCCTTCGAATTGCTGCGCCGGTTCGCCGGCTCAAAGGGGGACAGACAGACGATGATCAGCACCATTTCGCGTTGGCGTTTGGCAACAGCGGTGAGCCCGCTCGCATTGGCGGTGGCGGCGAGTCCGGCTTTCGCCCAGGACGCCCAACCCGTCATCACCGGCGCCGCCTCGGCCGAGGTCGCGGCGCAAACCGCGTCCGCCGACACTGGCGCTAGCCCGTCCCCGCAGGCGGACGAGAGCAGCACCATCATCGTCACCGGCTTCCGCGCCTCGCTGCAGAACGCCATCAACAAGAAGAAACAGTCCGACCAGATCGTGGAATCGGTCAGCGCCGAAGACATCGGCAAGCTGCCTGACGCATCGATCGGCGAGTCGATCGCCCGCCTTCCCGGTGTCACTTCGCAGCGCCTGTCCGGCCGTGCCGACGTCATCTCCATCCGCGGCTTCGGTCCCGATTATTCTACCACTCTCCTCAACGGGCGCGAGCAGACTTCGACCGGTGACAACCGCGCCGTGCAGTTCGATCAATATCCGGCCGAGGTCATCAACCAGGTCAACGTCTACAAGACGCCGATGGCATCGGTCATCGGCCAGGGCGTTGCCGGCACCGTCGACCTCCGCACGATCCGTCCGCTCGAGTTCGGCAAGAAGGTTCTCTCGGTCGGCGCGCGCGCCGTCTATCCCGACATCGGAAAGCTCAACCCCGACGCGAAGAAGTTCGGCTATCGCGTGAACGGCGTGTGGGTCGATCAGTTCGCCGACGGCAAGGTCGGCGTCGCTTTGGCGGCGAGCTGGAACGACGAGCCCTATGAGATCAAGGAATTCAACAGCTGGGGCTACCCTAGCGTCGACTCCGCCGGCAACGTCACGAACGGCGGCCTGAAGTCCTATTCGACTTCAACCGAATTGAAGCGCCTCGGCCTGACCGGCACGCTCGAGTTCAAGCCGAACGATTATTGGACCTCGACGGTCGACGGCTTCTACTCGAACTTCAAGGACGATCAGATCAAGCGCGGCATCGAAGTCCCGCTGTGGTGGGGTGGCGGCGGCGAAGTCCTGCAGCCGGGCTATCAGACCTCCGACGGGTTGGTGACTTCAGGTACGTTCACCGGCATCAATCCGGTCGTCCGCAACGTCGCGCAGCCGCGCCACGCCAAGCTCTACTCGTTCGGCTGGAACAACCGGTACGACGGTCCGAACGGCTGGCATGGCATGCTCGACCTCAACTGGAACAAGACGAAGCGTAACGAGCTCGTCTTCGAAACTTACGAGGGCACCGGCTACAATTTCAGCGGACCTCGCGACACGCTCAGCTTCACGAGCGGCGAGACCGGCACGGTCATTACCAACCATCTGATCGATTATGGCGATCCGACCCGGATCTTCATCACCGATCCACGCGGATGGGGTGGGCTTGCGTCCAACGGCGCAATCCGGCCCGGTTACTACAACAACCGTATCGTCAATGACCGGATCTATCAGATCCATCCGGAGGTCGCGAAAGACCTGGAATCCAACGTCGTCTCGCGCATCAGCCTCGGCGCCAACTACACGAACCACGTCAAGTCGCTGACCCCCGACGAGGCCTTCGTGCAGCTGAGCGATCCTACGGCGCGGCAGATTGTCGTTCCCAGTCAGTATCTGCTGGATCCGGCCGACTTCACCTGGATCGGCCTCGGGCACACGCTTGCGTTCGACCCGCAGGACCTGCTCGACGGCGGGATCTACACATTGTCGTCGAACAACAGCAATCTGGATGTCCGCGCCAAGGCCTATGACGTTCATGAGAAGCTCGGAACGGTTTACGCCCAGGCGGATATCAAGGCGGACCTCGGCGATGCCCGGCTGACCGGCAACATCGGCGTCCAGGCCGTTCACACCGACCAGCACACCAATGGCTATGTTGCCCAGAACGGCATCCTGACGCCGGTCACCGACGGCGCGAAATATTGGGACGTCATGCCGAGTCTCAACCTGTCGGCCCGTTGGCCGTCGGATTGGGTCCTTCGCCTCGGCCTCGCCCGCGAGGTGATGCGGCCGCGCATGGATTCGATGCGTCTCGGCCTCCGGTATGGCCTCTGCACGACCTGCGCTTCGTACAACCTGCTGTCAGGCGACAGCGGCAATCCAGAGTTGCGGCCGTTCCGCGCAAACGCGGCGGACTTCAGCGTCGAGAAATATTTCGGAATCAAGGGCTATGTGTCGGCCCAGTTCTACTACAAATATTTCGATACGTTCGTCGTCGAGCAGAACCTGCCGAACATCCTGTTCGACTATACGGGCTTCCCGCTGCCGTCGAACGTGCAGACGACGGATCCGACGCAGACGCAGACCTACCTGCCGCCGCAGGGAATCACGCAGGGCTTCATCAAGCAGCCTTACAACGTGAAGGGCGGCAAGATGTACGGCGTCGAGTTGGCGGCGACCTTGCCGATCGGTGAGATGATTCACGCGCTGGACGGTTTCGGCGCCACTGGCGGCGTGTCTTACACCAAGTCGAAGGTGGAGATTTACCCAGGCGCTCCGTCGACCGACCTTCCCGGCTATTCGAAGTGGGTCGCTAACGGCACGCTCTTCTTCGAGAAGTGGGGTTTCTCGGCACGCGGCAGCGTCCGGTACCGGTCGAGCTTCAACGGCGAGGTTTCGGGCTTCGCGGCGAACAATGTATTCCGCCGTGCCGCGCCGGAAACGATCTTCGATGCCCAGGTCGGCTATGAATTCCAGCCGGGCTCGATGCTGAGTGGCCTGTCGGTCTACCTGCAGGGCCTCAACCTCACGAACGAGCCGTTCAAGACCTACAACCCTGGCCATACGAACCAGGTCATCGACTATCAGCGGTATGGCCGCCGGTGGATGCTGGGCGCGACGTACAAGTTCGGCGGGCATGCCGCTCCGCCGCCGCCGCCACCACCGCCGGCTCCTCCGCCGCCGCCTCCGCCGGCAACGCAGACCTGTTCTGACGGTTCGGTGGTTGCAGCGACGGCGACCTGCCCGGTTCCGCCACCGCCTCCTCCGCCGCCTCCGCCGGCACCTGAGCGGGGCTGATCAAACATCGCTTCCGGCGGCGCCTTCGGGTGCCGCCGGAGCTGCGGAGCGTGAGATCAAGTTATGAATGAAACTGCCCCTCGCCGGATCGTCATCGTCGGCGGTGGCACGGCCGGGTGGATGACCGCCGCTGCGCTCTCGCGATTTCTGAGCGGATGGTCGATCACGCTCGTCGAATCCGACGAAATCGGAACGATCGGCGTCGGCGAAGCGACGATCCCGGCGATCATGATGTTCAATGATGCGCT